>JAEEGL012433247.1_pt1 | contig 11428 bp, 8 predicted proteins | sample 9134231 | NCBI WGS metagenome assembly JAEEGL01 (sample SAMN16246548, study PRJNA631951) | gut metagenome | biome: gut microbiome; feature: rumen; material: fiber-attached | host: Bos | place: Iran: Karaj | collected 2018-10
GGGCTTCTTAGAGATCTAAAGGCGTATGTAAAACCTGGGATGAGTGGACTTGAGGTTGACGCTTGGGTTAGGAAGGAGATTGTAAAACGTGGTGCAGGCGTGGCTTATGATATGTTGGAAGAGAAATTTCCAGGGGCGATTTGTATTTCTGGAAGTGATGAGTTAGTGCACGGTGCACCAACTGAATATGTGTTTGAAGAGGGCGACAAAGTGTCGTTCGATCTAGATATTTTCTATAAAGGCTATTTTACAGATTCAGCTTTTACGATGATTGTTGGTGAAAAAGGTTCACCTGCGGTAAAAAAGATGATTTCGGTGACTGAAAGTGCAATGTGGGAAGGAATTGAAAAGGTAAAAGCTGGGGTACATATTGGGGATATTGGCTATGCAGTAGAAAAGGTGCTTCGAGCAGGAAAGCTGGGGGTGATCGAGAATTATGTTGGACACGGGATTGGAAAAGAAATGCATGAATCTCCGGAGGTGCCAAATTATGGAAGAAAAGGGCATGGATATGTTTTGAAGGCTGGGGATACGATTTGTATTGAGCCGATGAGCTGTCTTGGAAAACCAAAGAATTATGTTGATAAAGATGATAATTGGACCGTGAAAATGAAGGATGGTTCGATTGGGTGCCACTGTGAACATACAGTTCTAGTTCTAGAGGATGGCTACGAAGTTTTGACGTTGCCAAACTAAACAAAAGCGTGTTATACTTAACTTATTATGGATGATATTTTTCGTTATGTAGTCGGGTTAGACGTGGGTACTGAGAATGTACGCGCAGTTCTGGCCACAATAAATAAAGATGGAAAATTAGCGGTGGTTGGCTATAACGAGACGAAGAACTCGGGGATGCGCAAGGGCATTGTTGCAAACCTTTCTGGGCCTGCTGAAGCGATTGATAAGGCGCTTGGTGAAGTGGAAAGAATGAGTGGCTACGAAATTAATTCTGCGACAGTGTCTATAAACGGTGCTCAGATTTTAACGACTAGAGTAGAGGGAATGATTGCAGTGGGGATGCCTGATCACGAAATTACCGTGGAAGATTTGGATCGAGTTGAACAAGTAGCAGTAACAGGTAGAATTCCAGCGAACATGGATATTTTAGACGTGGTTCCTCTAGGATATGCGCTTGATGAGCAAGGAGGAATTAAAAATCCAGTCGGAATGGTTGGTTCGAGACTAGAGATGAAGGCGAGCGTAGTAACGGCGCTAAGTCCAAACTGCAATAATCTGAAACGTGCCTCAGAAGTTGCTAAGGTGAATGTTGATAAAATGGTTCCTAGCGTAGTGGCTGGTGCGAAAGCAGTGCTTTCTGAAAAACAGATGGAAAATGGAGTTGCGGTCGTTGATTTTGGTGCGGCAACGACTTCCGTAGCAGTTTATGAGGAAGGCGAACTCCAATATGTTGGAGTGGTGCCAGCTGGGTCGAATAATGTGACGAACGATTTAGCAATTATGCTAGAGGTGAATACTGAGATTGCCGAGGAAATAAAGCGAAGATATGTGAATGCTGAGTTTTCTGATGCAAGAAATGCGGTTCTTAAGGTTGGTAGAGAAGAAATGAGATTTGATCGAGAAAAGATTGATGAAGTTGTTAAGGCGAGGTTAGAAGAGATATTTGAAAAGGTCAGAAAAGAGCTGAAGCGGGCTGGTTATGATAGGCGACTTCCTGAAGGAATTGTGCTTATTGGTGGTGGTGCAAAAATGAGAGGAATAGAATGCTTTGCAAAGAAGGTGCTTGAGGCATCAGTAACGATTGGCCAGGTAGAGAGTTTTGGTGGTGGCGTAGCAGATGCGATTAAAAAACCAGAATATGCAACAGCAATTGGGTTGATGCTGATTGCTTCAGAGGGTGGAAATGCGAAGAATATGTCAAAAAATAAGAAGAAAAAAGCAAAAAAAGAGAAAAAAGAAGGCTTTTTGAAAAAATTCTTTAAGAAATTTTAGATTTTATTGAGAAAAATCTGATAGTGTGTTAGACTAGATTTAAGAATTAAGCGAGGAAAAACCATGCCTGAAATTAAACCAACTGAGGTGGAAAGTACAGCAAGTATTAAAGTCGTCGGTGTAGGTGGAGCTGGCGGTTCAGCAATCAATAGAATGAAAGAAGTGGGTCTTTCTGGGGTGGAATTTATTGCTATTAACACAGATGCGCAAGCATTGCATCACTCTAATGCCGATACAAAGGTGCACATCGGTAAAGGACTTGGTGCGGGTGGCGATCCGGAAAAAGGTCGTGACGCCGCTGAAGAAGGACGTGAGGTGATTGGAAAGGCACTTGATGGGGCCGATATGGCGTTCATTACGCTTGGCGCTGGTGGTGGAACTGGTTCTGGTGCTGGTCCAATTGTTGCTGCTGAAGCAAGAGCCAGAGACATTTTAACTGTCGGTGTGGCTACAAAACCATTTACGTTTGAAGGTGCAAAGAGAAAAGAAAATGCCGATGAAGCAATTGCTAAATTAGCTCGTGAAGTCGATGCGCTTATTACGATTCCAAATGATAGATTACTTCAGACAATTGATCCAAGAACTCCACTTCTTGAAACGTTTAAGATTGCTGACGATGTTTTGAGGCAAGGTGTTCAAGGGATTTCCGAGCTGATTACTGAGCATGCTTTGATTAATTTGGACTTTGCTGACGTGAAGGCAATTATGAAGAATGCTGGTTCAGCACTGATGGGAATTGGCCATGCTTCAGGCGAAAACCGTGCGATTTCTGCTGCCCAACAAGCTATTGAGTCTCCACTGATTGAAGTGAAGATTGAAGGCGCGAAGGGTGTGCTCTTTTCAGTGGCTGGTGGCTACGATATGTCAATGGCAGAGGTTCAAGCTGCGGCTGAGGTTATTACTAGTGCTGTTTCTCCAGATGCAAACATTATCTTTGGTGCTTCAATTCGACCTGAACTTGAGGATGAATTGGTGATTACTGTGGTTGCGACTGGGTTTGACTCAGATTATTATTATCGTGGTGCTGAGGATACGACTGTTTCTGAAGAGCCTGAGCCTGTTATTTCTGAAGAGAGCAATAATAATCAAGCAGATAACGATGTTGCGGCTCAAGATTCAACAAAGGCATCAGATTTCGCGACTGCTAATAATGGAAACTATTGGGATTCGATTAAAACAGAGTCCGAAGAAGATCTAGATGTTCCACCTTCATTAAGAGGAAGATTCCGTAAAAATTAAATGGTGAGGAGAAGATGAATCCAAAGTATAAAATTGGCGACAGTAGAGTCCTTGAAAGTCGCGAGGCTTTGGATGGAACAATGATTCGTCGACGACGAATAACTTCTGATGGCAAATATCGTTTTACGACCTATGAGCGTATTGAATTGCCGATGCCGACCGTAATTAAGAAGAGTGGAGATCGAAAGAATTTTGATAGAGATAAGCTATTTATATCAGTAAAAAGAAGTGTAGGAAAATTCTTCAATTCTGATATGGAGGTTGAGGAAGTGGTTGATAGAACAATGAGTTTAATTGCAGAGAAGGGGAAAGACGAGATAAGTTCGAGAGAGATTGGACAGGCGGTGCTAGATGTTTTAGCTGAGATTAATGATGTGGCTTATGTTAGATATGCAAGCGTGTTTCAGGAGTTTAAAACATTAGATGATTTTGAGAGAATTTTGAAAGAACAAAAGGAAAAGAAGGCGAAGAAAAAATGAGGGTGGTTATTGTTTGGAAAAGAGAATCTGATTATGGTCGAACTGTTGAAGAATGGATTCGAGATTTTGCAGTGATTGCTGGAAGAGAAGTAGAAACTGTCGATCCAGATTCTATTGACGGCGAAATATTTGTTCGAGCATATGATATTGTTGAGTATCCTACAATTTTAGGATTAGATGATTCTGGAAAGGTCTTGGATTCTTGGCGAGGATTGCCTCTTCCGAGGATGAACGAAGTATCTTATTATGCGAAACATCGCCAAAATTGAAAAATGTGGTATAATAGGGGTAGAGGCGTTTGAGCAGTTATCAGCTGTGAGCTGGTGGAAGAAAGGTTTTCTGAGTAGAACCACCCGTAAATCTGCGTAAAAGATGAATTAAGGGCTAGCTTAGCTAGAAATTGGATGGTACCGCTCGTTTGAGTTCCAATGTGAAAACATTGGATTTTTTATTTTAAGAAAGGAGAGAAAATGAAATTTAAAGCTGGAACAAGACGACGTGCGATAGAATATGAACGAGCGATTGCTGATTGGTGGAAGAAGGATAAGACTTTTGAAAAATCAGTAGAACAAAGACCAGTCCATGACTCGTATGTTTTTTATGATGGCCCTCCATTTATTACTGGAAATCCGCATCATGGGACATTACTTTCATCGATTGTAAAAGATGCAGTGCCGCGTTTTTGGACAATGCGGGGAAAGAGAGTAGAGCGCAGATGGGGCTGGGATTGCCATGGGCTTCCGGCAGAAAATTTTGTCGAAAAACAGCTTGGAATTACTGATAGAAGAGAAATTGGGACAAAATGGTCGCTTGAAGAATATATTATCAAAGCTAGAGAATCAATGGTGGCAAATTCTGAGACTTGGCGTGGAACGATTGACCGCGTTGGACGCTGGGTAGATTTTGATAATTGTTATCGCACAATGAATAAGGATTTTATGGAGTCGGTTTGGTGGGCGTTTAAGACTTTGTATGAAAAAGGAAAGATTTATGAAGGGCGCAAGGTCCTCATGTATGATACGAAGTTTGCGACGCCAGTTTCTAAAGCTGAAGTAACGATGGATAATGATGCATATCAGACTGTGACTGATCCAAGTGCGCTTGTTTTGTTCCATCTTTTAGATGGCGATTTGACAAAGAATTTAGTAAAAGATGACGCTCATATGAATACTTATTTCCTCGCATGGACAACGACGCCATGGACTTTGCCAGCTAACTGCGCTTTGGCTGTTAGCCCGAAATTGACGTATGGAGTTTTTGAAATAGACGAGCTCCGTTTGATTCTCGCGGTTGATTTGGCAAAGAAAATATTCCCAGATGCCAAACCAGTTGAGACGTTCAAGGGTAAAAATCTTGAAGGAGAAGCTTATGAGCCACTATTTTCATTGGGAGCGCATAAATCTGGTAAAGGATACAATCTTTTCGGAGAGCAGATTTATGATATGAAAGATTTTCCAAAAGTTTGGTGTGCCGACTTTGTTTCCGCGGAAGAAGGGACCGGTATTGTCCATATTGCGCCAGCTTATGGTGAAGACGACTATAGTTTATATCTTAAACACAAGGATGAGATAGCATTTCGAGATGTGCTTGATGAAAACGGATACTATCTTCCAGAAGTGGCTAAAACACTCCATGAGATTGGCGTTAGAGATACGGACGAAAACGGAATTGAAATTTGGGCAGGGAATAAGTTCATTGCAAAGGTTTTGGAAGAAAAAGGTATTGTTTACAAAATTGAATATATTAAACACGAGTATCCGTTCAATCCGCGTTCTAAACAGCGTATTATATATCGTGCATTTCCAAGCTGGTTCTTTGATATTGAGGGATCAAAACCTTTGATGTTAGAAGAAAATAAGAACATCAATTGGTTCCCAGGATATTTGAAACATGGTCGTTTTGAAAAAAATATTGAACAGGCTCCAGACTGGAATCTCTCGCGTGATAGATTTTGGGCAACCGCGATGCCGGTTTGGAAGGGCGATAAAGGTTCGATTAAGGTGGTGGGATCTTATGATGAACTTTATGAACTTTCTGGTAAGCGTCTAGAAGACTATCATCGCCCATGGGTGGATGAGGTCGAATTCGATATCGACGGTGAGCATTTTACACGCATAGATAAGGTGCTTGATTGTTGGTTTGAATCTGGCTCGATGCCGTTTGCGCAGATGCATTATCCGTTTGAAAACAAAGAAAAGTTTGAACGTAATTACCCAGCAGATTTTATTGTGGAGTATGTGGGACAGGTTAGGGCATGGTTTTATTATGTTCACGCATTAAATACGGCGCTCTTTGGTCACAATGCTTATAAGAATGTGATTACGACGGGCACGCTAGCCGGAAATGATGGCAGAAAGATGTCTAAATCGCTCGGGAACTACACCGATCCGAATGAGTTGATGGATAAGTTCTCGGCAGACTCTTTGAGGTTCTTGTTACTTTCTTCACCAGTACTTTCGGGAGAAGATTTTGCGCTTCTCGATAAGGACGTGTCAGATACGGCGAGGAAACTTTCGATGATTTGGAATGTATATGACTTCTTTACAACGTATGCGGAAGTGGACGGCTTCGATTCAGATGACGCAAAATTGCCAAAGAAATTTGAGAATAGTTTGGATGAATGGATTGTGTCAAGAATTTATCAGCTTAGAAATGAAATCACTGAAGGTATGGAAGAATATAATATTCCAAAGGCCCTAGAAGGTGTTTTGCCGTTTATTGACGATCTTTCAAACTGGTTTGTCAGAAGAAGCCGAAGACGTTTTTGGAAGTCTGAGGACGATTCGGACAAAAACGAGGCTTATAACACGCTGTACTTTGTTTTAGTTTATCTTAGTAAAATCATTGCGCCGTTTGTGCCATTCCTCGCAGAGGAACTATACCAGCAGCTTGAAGGTAGAGATAAATCAGTACATCTGCTTGATTGGCCAGAAGCTGGCGAGATAAACGAGGATGTTGTTGAAGAAATGGGTAGAGTGCGCGCAATTATTACGGATGGTTTGGCGCTTAGGATGCAAAAGTCTGAGACGGAAGATCAAATCAAGGTGCGCCAACCACTTTCTGAACTGGTTTATCCTGGAGAAAAACTAAGTGAAGAATACGAAAAAATTATCATGGAGGAAGTGAACGTAAAGAAAGTAAAAAATGGTAAAGAATTAAAACTAGACAAAAAGCTAACGAAAGAACTGAAAGAAGAGGGATTTGCTAGGGAACTAATTCGCGTGATTCAGTCAGCAAGAAAGAAAGCTGGACTAAATGTGGATGATAGAATTAAGTTGTCAGTTTCAAAAGAATTGAAGGAAGAATGGAAAAAGTTAGTGATGAGTGAAGTGCTGGCAGTCGAGATGGAAGTGAACAAAAACTTTGACTATGATGAAGTTGTGAAGGTTGATGGTGAGAATCTGACGATATCGTTGGAAAAAGCATAAAAAGGAAATAGAAAAATCCTCCGCATGGAGGATTTTTTGATGGAGATTAAAAAAGTCAAGGGAGTTTTATAGGGGTTATTTGACAAATAATGAAAAAATAAGCATAAACAGTGTTGACAAATTTAAAAAAGTGTGCTACAATTGAGAAGAGTTAGGAAATAAAACAAAAATTAATCAAACCTAACGCAAATGGCTAGAGCAAAAGCTCGATTGTAATTGAAAATAAAAACAAAAATAACAAGCAAGGAGCAAAGCCATGGGCGAAACAATCAAATTCAACAAGGAGGAAGGGGAATGGAAGATCCCCACTAATGATGGAGAAATAATTAACGCTAATTGGGTTGATGATATTGATGCTCCAAGAAAAAAGGCAAAGGCTGATAAGTTCGAATTCTATGAGGATGAAGTTGGCTATAAGTCCCGTGACGTTGTGTCTGGTGAAGCAGAAAATAATATCGCAAGTTTTCTTGAGGCAAAAAAGAAAATGGCCCGTGTCGCTTATAATGCTAGAAAGGCGGCGTAGTATAAGATAGACTGAAAAACTGGCCCTTCGGGGTCAGTTTTTTGTTTTTAAGTGTTGACAATCTAAAATTCTTGTGGTAATCTCGAGGTAGAAAAGGTCATATTAAAAATAAAGAGAAAGGAATCCTGTTATGGGAGAAAATTTTAGTAAGGAAATATTAGAGAAATATGTTTTACAAATGATTGCTGATAAGGGTGCTGGACTAAATGATGATGATAAAGAAGAAGAAAAAGATCGATTGCTATATGAATTGAACAAAAAGGTTAATGAGGCTGTTGTTGGTGCGTTGCCTGAAGAAAAAGCGAACAAATTGGAACAAATGATTGATGAAAAAGGTGATGATCTGTCAGAAAATGAGGTTGTTGCGGTAGTATATGGTTCGCAGGATGAAATTAATGAAGCGGTTAGAAAAGTTATGGATGAATTTCGTGAAAATTATCTAAACGGGAATGTTTAAAATGAATGGCGAAGGATTTCCTAACACTGGAAGACAAGAGATTGAAGGGCAGGTGACATTCGAGGAGCTTGAAGAGGGGGAAAACGATCCTCGAAATCAGGCAATCGAGAAGATTCAAAGCGCGATGGAGCGAAGCGATCTTAATGATATGGTAGAAGAGCTAAATGCGCAATTTAAAGATGATAAAGAATTGGAAGCGATTTTTAATAAGCGTAGAGAGACAATAAAAAAGAGAGACAAACTTTATTATGATATTGGTTTTGATTCTTATGAAGAGATGAAGAAAAAAGTAAAAAATGCGATTAATGATCCGGATTTCACAAAAGAAGATAGAATGATGATTGCTCATCGCGCCAAACATAGAATAGAGTATGAAAAAGAGGCAAGAGAGCGAGGAGAGACAAGACAATCCAATGATGAGGGTAGCGACGACATGGAACCGGCGGGGGAATCCCCATCAGCCAAAGAGGAAAAGGGTGGAATTTCTGCAGTGGATGCACAATTGATTCGTGATATGCATAAAGCTGGGGATGAAGGATATAGCGATTCTTATATTACTGGTGGAGATGATGGCTTTAATATGCCCAAGGCGTCTTTTGAATCGACGGATGTAACTGATGATTTGGCAAATGCGGATGAAGAAAAGACCGCTAGTGATACTGATGTTCAGAATGTTAGTGAAGCAACAAATGATTACGAGCAGAAGCTCAAAGAGTATCACGAAGAGATGGAAAGACTTCATGGAGAGTTGCAAAATATTCTAGGACAAATTGATGAACTGAAGAAGAAGTATGAGAGTTTTGGTATAGATACTTCGTCAGAAGATGACAAAAATGACGATGAGAATACAACTACTAAAAATAATGTGGAAGATATTGATGATAAACAGAATAATATTACAGACGATACAGTTAATGCAGTAATGAACGATGATAAAAATGATGATGAGAATACAACTACTAAAGATAAGGCGAAAGATATTGATGATAAACAGAATAATATTACAGACGATACAGTTAATGCAGTAATGAACGATGATAAAAATGATGATGAGAATACAACTACTAAAGATAAGGCGAAAGATATTGATGATAAACAGAAAAAGATTACAGACGACATAATTAATGCAGTAATGAGCGATGATGACGGTGCTATAGAAGGGACGGTTGTACCGGAAGGAGGAGATGTTAGCGGAGTTGTTGTAGAAGATGGTAATAAAGATGATAATGTGGATTCTAGCACGATTATGGTGAACCTCGATAAATTATTAGAAAAACAGAGTATAGATGAAATTATAGAAAAGCTTGATGATGATACGATTAGTAATAATATTGATGAACTTTTGAAGCGCGGTGCGAAGATAGATGTTTCGAAATATGGAAGTAGCGACAAGGTAGATGTTTATTCTGGAGAGATACTGGAGGAGGGGAGAGGAATGACGAGGGGTGCACTTGATGTTTTAACTGATTTTTTCAATAGGGCTAAAGATAAAAATGATGCTGATCTTTCTAGAGGTGCTAGAAGGACAGAGATTATGGAAATGCTGGAAAAGGGTAGAACAAAAGATGATGATATTCCATTAATATTTCTGCAAGAAGCAAATCCAGAAAATAGTGTTCGCTATAGGGATTTTAAAGATTTTCAAAAGGATATAAGTGGTTGGAAAAAATATTTTGAAGGTTCTACAGAGAAGAAGAAAAACGGAGGGGATGGAAAGACATTAATTAAAGCGATTCAAAGGTTATCTAGAGAAGATTTGGAGGGTGTGCCGTTTTATAATGTAGAGGAAGGTATACGGACCTTTATTTATGAGAAGCATGGTGGAAAGGTTGAATTCTTGGACGGTATGCCAAAATATGTAGGTGGTTCTAGCGGATTTTCGGAAGAGAATAGTGTTAAAGGTTTTAGCAAGATACTAAAAGAGAAATATAGGGAACTTGGGCTGAAGGAGGAAGATGGTAGTTTTGGCAGTTGAGCAGAAAAAACAAGATTAGTAACGCTTTAATAAAACTTAATAATATAGGAGAATAAAATGAATAATAAATTCGAAAGTGGAAATTGGGGAGGATCTGGTGAGGATGTAGGTAGTGACTTTTCGAGTCTTGGTGAAGATAAAGCGGGTGAACAGGAACAATATGAGGATGATTATCGTTCTGGCCAAAACTATGCTCGTGAAATTATTTCTAAAATCAAAAGCGGAGAAATGACAGAAGCTGAAGGAATGGAGATCTTTCGACGATTGAGTGAACAGGAAAAAAAGTGGGACGAAGAGAGAAGAGCAGAAGAAAGTAGACAGGAAGAAGAGGATGTCCGTGAGGAAGAGAAAAGCTTTTTTGGTAGGGCTGAAAAAATCAGTAGGAATAAAGTCGTAAGCCGTGTACTTGGTTTGGCTGCTTGTATCGCTACGGTCAGCGTAATTGCAGCATACAGGGCAAAAAACGGTAATGATGATAAACAGATACAAAGTGTTGTTGAAACCTATAAGGCACCCGCGTATGAAGGAGCTGGTGGTAGTGAAGGTATGGAAGAAGAAGCCGAAGTGTGGGATGAGCAACAATATGATACAATGCCGAATGGTGTTCATTATGCTAAGGATGCATATGTCCAGGAAGGCAAGCGCGATCACTCATGGGATTTTTCTAATTCTCTTCGAGATGTGGACGATGTCGAAACGGCAAAAAGTGTAATAAAAAGTGATTATAAAAATGATCCAAAACTCTTGTTGTCATATTTTAAATATTTACCGGATGACATGAAGGGTGAGTATGCTGGGATGAGCGAAACTGAGCTTGATATGAATTTGTTTGGCGGAAGTGATAAAGGTGGTATGCAGGATTTTATGTTAGAAGCGACAAAACGAGCTTTTGATGATGGAACAATACAGCTAGGATTTGGGAAATTAGAGAAGGGTGTTGAATATGATAATGAGTACGAGAAGCGTGGGCGTGGAGATGATAGTACACCGTCCGATGTTAGATTAAGGTATAATACTTTTATTGCTACGGGTGAGGAAACAGTGCTGATTTTAACGCTTTCTGGTTCAAATGAAATAATTGCTATGAGAAGAACTGATTGTCAGAATGATGTGATGAAGGCGCCTTCGCAGATGAGGGATGATGGACATGTGCCGATTGAGACGCCGACAGATCCAACACCAGAGGATCCGACGCCGACAGATCCAACACCAGAGGATCCAACGCCGACAGATCCAACACCAGTTCCAACGCCGACAGATCCAACACCAGAGGATCCAACGCCGACAGACCCGACGCCAGAGGATCCGACGCCGACAGATCCAACACCAGTTCCAACGCCGACAGATCCAACACCAATCCCAACACCGACGGATCCA
>JAEEGL015666896.1_pt1 | contig 11428 bp, 4 predicted proteins | sample 9134231 | NCBI WGS metagenome assembly JAEEGL01 (sample SAMN16246548, study PRJNA631951) | gut metagenome | biome: gut microbiome; feature: rumen; material: fiber-attached | host: Bos | place: Iran: Karaj | collected 2018-10
GGATAAACAGTCTTCAGGATAGAGATAAGAGCGTTACGATCATAGTTCTGCCCGTAAGAATCCAGCCAAGTGATAATCCGCTCTTTCTCAAGCTGATTTACATCTGTCAGATAGTAAATAGCGTCTTCCCCTTTTATTGAGAGAACTTTGCAGTAGTTGACTATCTCTGACAGATATCCTCGTAAAGATGCAATGATTTCCTTGCGTTGCTTGTATAGCTTAGAGAAGCTAATGTCATTTTTGCTTACAGAAAGAATTGCGCGAAAAACAGACTCAACAAGTTCATCTGCGTTTGCTGCATTATTGACTGCCATTTGAAGGTACTCATTATCTGTAACACCGCAGATTGAAAGCGCTATAAAATATAGCCACTGTTTTTGTTTGCTGAACTTAGAATATGAAGCTAGCGCTGCAGAAAGCTTACTCTCCGCCCCAAATTCTGAATCAATGACTGTACTCCAATTACCGTCACGCCCCATAAGTTCCAGAACGTAATTCCATTGCTCTGCATCACCAAAGCTTTGCGGAACAACGCTTGTCCTTGGATCTTTGTCACAGAGAAAGTCATACCCATTGCTGAGTTGTCTGACGTAATAGATTGAATTGGGAAAGCTGTCCTTCTTTTCGTTGGTAGCGATATAGGTGATCTCGTGGGTGCAGTTTTCAATTATATATCCAATTCTCTCAACGCCCTGATAAACTCCAGGAAATGCCATGGCGAGTTCGGGGGCAACCAGATATAAATCGGTTACCGTATCAGGGGTTCCTTCGACAAAGATCAATCTCCCGGACTCAACAATTCTTGGATCAGAGAATTTCAGATAGTTTTTACACTGATAGGTAAGGATAACCACGTGACCAGAAGTACTCGTAGTTACCAATGCCTTCAACGCTTTTTGGGTTTCCAGTTCTCCGAACAGTTTCAAAAAGCCTGTAAGTCCGGTGATAAAGATGTTTCCACTGCTTTTCGATACAAAATTATAGAGTTCTTCCATTTTTAGGACCGCGTCTTGACCACAAAGGCTTTCAATAGGCGGGAACTTGTTATATCCGACCTTAAAGAAGTCAACTAGGTCAGCGAGGTCCTCTTTTGTCTGAACGTCTACGATAAGAGGGTAAGACTTCTCTGCCTTCAGGTAATTCTGAATTCGATTCTTTGCGTCATTCAGATTCATATTACTCCCTCCGAATCACTTATGGCCTTTCATGATTTCGACACCCACAACGATGTTGTCCTCAATCAGTTTCTTCAAATACTCCTTGACTTCTTCCGCAGGCATCTCATCAATGACTTTTTTAACCTTGCCATAACCGGTTTTCATATAATTGGCATTGGCCAATTTGTTAATGCGATCGGTTACTTCTTTACTGCCCATCCAATGATACGGAGCATCAGAAACATGATCTTTCAGATAATCCTTTACGGCATCAACACTATCAAAGAGCACAGAGTATTCTTTGAGGAACACTTCCCTAAACGCCTGATCGCGGGCTTCTTTGCTGTTCAGCTTTGCGACATAGGACATTTTTGAAACGTAATCCTGAGCAGTCTTGATTGAATCCTCATCCTTGCTCCTAGAGTTGATAATTGCAAATGCGCTTCTCGCAGTAGAGATTTCTCCATCGGGAACCATTGCAAGGATGGGCATATTGAACTTAATCGACCACAAATATGGAGAGTCCGTACCTGTAAGAGACTTCCAAAGTTTCAGGAGCTGTACGTACTTCTGAGCATTCTTATAAGCTTCGATCGACTTCTCAACCTTTGCTGTATACTTGTCCGGTTCCCAAAGATAGGTTCCCCGGAATCCATTTGAGTCATCTTCCAGCAGCGCCTTAACATCTTCTTCGGTCAGATCATCCAAGTAAACGGAGCAAGCGTTCATAAACAATGTGCTTTGTGAACTCATGAACTGCTTGAAAGTTGCTGTGTTCTCCCGGAGGAGGGCCAAGAAGGTCGGCTTCTGAGAATCAAGGAGGCTTTTCTGCTTGTAAAGGTTATACAGCATTTCGAAGAAAGCCTTGGAATCACCAAGCTCGTTTTTAATAACAGAAAAGGCCAAGCGGATTTGCCCAAGCTTTTCCACCCAGGCACGGATGGTGTCAACATAGGTTGTGTTCTTCGTCAGGATCTTATTGCTGATTTCAATAATCTCATACTCGCAAATCAGCTCATCGATCTTGGCATTTACGGTATCTGTGTTCCAAACCCAGTTGGCAGCATCGGAGCTGAACTTGTACTGAAGTTGATTGATATACTGCCCATCGTCTCTGATTTTGGCAGCAATTGACGGGAGCATGCCATCTCTATACAACTTCAGGTATTCAAGCATACCGCTCTTGCAATTATCTTTGGTCAGGACGGATTTCAGATCTTGTTCCGCACCAGCATTGGCAAGGCAGAGTTCCCCGATGGCAAGGGCGATGTCGCTATCGGACTTCTCTCCCTCCATGTTTTTGTTATTGGCAATGCCACAGTAGTTGTCAATCAGGCGAGAAACGATCTCCTTGCTGGTCGTAAAGGTATTGCCATCCAAAACATACTTGATTACCCAGATGGGGAACGAGAAGCCCTTCATCTGTTCACGGATTCTGGAGCGTGTTTCCGTAATGGAGACACAGTACATCTCCGGAATATCAAACGCGATAGAAGTTGCCTTGTTGAAAGCGCGCTCCGCTTCCGTCAGGGTAACGATGTACTTGTCTTTATACCGCTTGTCCGGCGTGTTCTCCTGTTTAATGATCTCAGAGATCATGCTGGCCAGCTTGTCCGTATCCAGCGGTACCGTGGTTAGGTTGTCGCTGTAGGAGTAGATGTTATTTGCGTATTCCTTCAAGACAAAGCCAAGGATAAACGCTGTCAGGTTGCAGGGCATAAAGCCATAGGGCTCGGCTTTTAGCATCTCATAGATGGAGCCGATCGTGATCCGGTCACCCTTACCAAACGCTTCATCAATAAATGCAGTCACAGCTTTTTTGAGGGAAGAAATGTAACTGTGAGTCGTCTTCCAGTATTCCGGCGCTTTCCAAGCGCCTTTCAAGGCGTTCTCCAGTTTCGTTGCTTCATTTCCGGACTTAAACGTTCCCTTTGTTTCCTCTGTGATGCCACAGGTTGCGCCGGCGCCGAGAGAGTTGGCGTCATACATAGTATTCAGCACACTTGTGAAAGCCCCTTCGAGACACTGAGGATAATGGAATTTGTTGATATCCATCAGTTTCACGAGGAGATCCGCCATATTCGCTACGCGCTCTCCCTCCGGGGTATAGCGGGAATATACATAGAACGCGCCATTTTTGATCCGTTTCGCCCAATTGGAAAGAACCTCAATGGCATAGCCCTCATAGGTCTTTCGCTGTTCCAAATCGCTGCTGCCGATAGCAAGAGACATGGCGTAGTTCTCAATAAACTCGTCATACTCGCTTTCGCCAAGGACACACCCGGAGCCATCGATCACAATAGCGTTTGAATCAGGGTTGTTTACGAAGAAGTTTTCTATTCTCTTTTTGATGGCTCCGCTCTCGGCAGAATCCCGACCAATCGTAGCAACAGCATACAGCTTATTGCCAGATACACTAGGATTATTTGCTTTTTTGATTTCGCTGTCAAAGTCAGAAAGTGTAGCATATGCCAATGAATAGCGGAGCTTCAAAGCACCGGTGAACTCAAAGATGCTTCTCAGGTTACTACCGGTCATAAAGGTCATGTCTTTTGTAGACTTCGCTTTCGCCAGAGGGATGAATTGGGTTGTATCAACGACCGGTCCGGTGTTCTTACAGCAATATGAGAAAACGTCGCCGGTCAGAGGTGTTCTTGTCACCACATGGTCATTCAACAGCTTTGCGGCGATCTTTGCAGCAGAGAATTCCAGATCAGTTCCTTCAAAGGCAAGGTTCAGATTCTTGTTGTTCGGAAGGAAGATATCTCGGTTACCCGTCATCCGCTCGGATACTGCCTGAAGGAGAAGGATGACCTTCAAAACGCGCTTTTCATCCTCTAAAAGCTCCTTATCCAGCTTCGGTGTGTAACAGCCCAGGACGTCCCGGATGCCACTTGCGAGCTTCTGACTGCCAGTTTCATAAAAGAAGTTCCATAGCCGATCAACGGTAACAAAGGGATTTGGAGATTTGGAATCATAGTGATCGATAAACCACTGGAATGCCTGAACGTCATCTCCCTCATCATTTTTGATGAAGTTGAACATACTTCTTGCGGTGGAAGTGTAGTAAATCGAGATGTGCTGAAGGATCAGTGCAGCAAACGGGTGGATTGGCAAAACGTTGCTGAGATCCTTGTCAGAGAGGTTGATCTTGTTTTTTACGGCCGTACGGCTTTGCATCGTGCGACGGTCAAGGCTCGCCCTGTGCTTTTCCCATGTTGCAGCTTTATCAGCGTCATCGGTAACTTTCATTGCCTGACCCATCAACTCAAATGCAATGTTCTCAGGCAAAGAAATGTGGATAGGCGTAACAAAGCGATCCATAATCTTTTTCTTGTCGGGATCACCTTCCGAAAAATATCCCTCTGCTTTGTGTGTGACAATCAAAAGGCAGAATGGAGCAGTTGCCGCAAGCTCCGCGATCTGCTGGAAACCCGTGAGATGATGCATATTGTTTTCGAAGTATTCGGAAAACTCATCCCAGATGAAAACCAATTCTTTGAGTGAATTCTTTTCAATAATCTCACGAATCCAATCGCACAGCTCCTCAGTATTCATGGAGAAGCCGCCTTTGACAGCAGGAACCTTGAAGATTTTGCTAATGAGCGTTCTCAACGCTTCCTCTTCATAGGTACGAAGCTTTTTCAGGATAGTATCCGACGTGTCGCCGCCAAGCGCTGTCTTATATGTTCCTTTCGCATAGATATCAAAGCTCTGCTGATTCTCTTCGTTCTCAAAGTAACGGATCAGAGAGTTCTTCAGAGAAGTGTTAGCGGTATTTTCAATCCTTGCTTCCTGCAAGGCTTTTTCAATACCCTCCTGGATCGCAACGATTAAATCCGTATCGCTCTGAATATCGGAGGAGCCATACCGATGGCAAACAAGGATCTTCCCTTCCTGCTTTTGTGCAATCAGGTTTTTGCAGAGGTAATTGTCCAGCCCATAATGCTGAAAATATGCGTTTGTTTCCTCAATGCTCGCATCAATGAGCTTCTTCAAGGTGAAGACAGCATGGGATTTGCCGGTGCCATATGCGCCGTCAACCCAAACGGACAGTTTTTGTTTGCGGCTTAGGACATCCACCATTGCTTTCAGGAGCTGCACAAAGGACGGATGCGGATAAAACTTCTTCCACAGATCAGGCTGGTCTTCTATGATGCGCTTGTCTACCTGAGGAAAATACTCAGGATCGATATTAAAGTACTCTCTATAACTCATTTCCGATTCCTCCTCAGAACAGCTCGCTCAGGATCTCTTCTGCGCTCTTTTCACTCTTCAAAGTGATATTGTCAAGGCCAAGTGTGAACCGCGCCTCAATCAGTTCTGGATAATTGAAAGTCAGGCCATTCAAAACCTTCTCCATGGTTTCACGGTTCAGGCCGAAGATCTGTGTGGGGCTGATCCCATCACTTTCGATAGATGTATCCAGCAGCCGAGTGAGTGTAAACTGCTTGTAGTTACCACAAGCTTTAGCAAATTTATATAAGCAATAAAGAATGACTCGCTCATCAGGTGATTCCCAAGAGCCCCGAATGAAGTAGTTTAGCGTTATCATCTCTTTGCCGTTGGAAGATACCTTTTCTTCATATTCAGCGACAGAACCTAATCCTAACTGCCGCCCAAAAGGCGTTTTGATAATGAACGTCTTGAGTGCATCGCATACGTTGCGCTTTCCTTGACCGGACTTGTCATTTTCCATTACTTCATCAAGGCGATAGCGTAATGTCTCAAGGGTTGTCGTTTCATTGAAAGGGATGTTTTTTACATACCAGCGAAACTGTTCAGCCTCTGGAGCGTAGACAAGGTTACACATCAGGTATGCCCACATAGTTTCATCATCAACGCCTAAAGAAAACATTCTATGGGCAAATTCATTTGGCTTGTACTTTGTGTATTTATAATCTTTTCCTTTCAAAGATTTATCTTCATAGACAAGCCCGGCGTCTTTTATAAAGTTCAAGAAGGCATCCTTTTTCTTGTTTGGGACTTCACCATCACCGTCTGTATTCCAAAAACTATCTGTCCCCTCGTAATCGAAGTACACGCGCAGCCAGTTTTCCCTTATACCAAAGCTGTAGTATCGATCAAGTCCATTCATTGTACGCGCTCCTATTCTGTTTTTGATTGAATTATATCGTAAACAGTGAGAGTAAATATCGTGACACGCATAACAGTGTTCACAGTTGTCAGATATTTTCAAACCGTTTCGAAAGCTTATACAGCCGTTTTTGCATTCAGCAGCGCAATAACCACAGTTGATGCAATATATGCTTTTGATAATTGCGCTTTTGAATAGTGATAAGAACTTGATATCGTCTTTTCCACTTCCCAAATTAGGGAAAGAAAACTGAATAACACCATTCTCCAAGTCATGGACTTGAACTAAATATGCTCGTTCACCATAGCTGATACTATATTTCTGATCCTCTAAGTAGGTTACTTTCCCGATGGTTTTTGCCCACTCTTTCCAACGTTCGTTTTTTTGAAATACTGTAATGAGACTTTTACCCTTTTCTTCTTCAAACAGGTGTATATCATGCCCAAAATTTAGCTCTCGACCCGTTTTCCTTGACCTCCAATACCCCTCATCAACAAGCCGTACATAGTCTTCTTTGGAATAATTGGACTTGCCGCTGGTAGAGGTAATCAGATCAATATACTCTCCGACCTCAAGCGGATAGTTCTGGCACTTCATATAATCATGTTTGCCTTGGGACATTGGGCAAACAAGGCACCCAGCACGTGTATTTCCTTTCTTGTATGTTTCATTGAGAATTAAGTTGTTTTCGTAAATGTAAAGGAACAGCTCTGCTGTGTTCCATTCAAGAATTGGATGAAAACTATACTGCCCAGAGTGTTTTCCCCCATAACTAATGTCATCATATTCATTTCTTGAAGCGCTCTCATCACCACGAATGCCAGTAAACGCCATTCCAGTAAAATTCGACTTGTTGAGCAAATCACGAAGCAAAAGTATTTGCGGAGTTGTTTTATGAACGCTACAACACCATCGCACAGTCACAGCAGGATGGCCAAATGCTTTCCATGTTTGCGCTGGTTTCATCTTTGAATGAGATCGTAAGAAGTCTATTCCCTCTGCTGCGCAAAAGTATTGGATTTCTTCAACTGTTTTATATGTGTCAGGGAACTCCATCCCAGTATCACCTCATAACACTTTGAAAGCGTTATGAGGCAGAGCTCTTTGAACTAAATCCAATGCCACTACGCTATCTTTACCACCTGAAAAAGCTACATAGAAAACATCAACTTTATCTTTGAAATCAATATAAGTGTTGTAGATTTTCTTTATGGTCTCTTGAACAAGCTGCTCCATGATAAGTCTGTTCTTTTCAACCATAGCAGGAATGTCCACAAATCTAAGGGGGAATCCTTCGGGTTCGGGATCTTCCATTATTACTATTTCAGGCTTTGTGTAAAATGATCCACCCTTGGTTTTTGCAACCAGTCGTCCGCGGTAATAATAGTTATTCACTTCTGCCCACATATATGGGAAGCTATCATTCTTCTCGTAATTCCAGTATTTATCGAACCCCAGAACGTCCAGTTCCTTGTAGTAAACAGGCCTCGGTTCTTTTGAAAAAGTCAATGGCATGGGGGTTAATATGTATCCGCCCGTTGAGCTATCCCACTCATATGCATACATAAGCGATTACCTCTTTCCGGCTCGAATCTGGCCTGCTTTCTGGATGGCAAGCTCTATGTTTTTATATCTTCTCTGGGTGATCAGGTTCCGATCAGCAAGGTATTTCAGTGCAGCGTCTTTTTTCAAATCTATGTGGCTGTCTGCAAGCACAGCGGCGCATACATCCACAAACTCGGTATATGCGCCATCTCTCTTGACGATTGCTCCGGGGGCATTATTCAATGCCCTGCCGTTATTAAGCAGCATGAACTTTTTACTAAATGACAAAACGTAGCTTTCCAGGAGATACTCATTCCATTCATAGCCCACATTGGGAAATGCCAGAAAAGAATTGATCTCCCGGAGGCAGATATAGTCTTTCGCCATGAAGCTGTCGATCGTTCTGTCGATCGCTTCGACATCAAAAGAGATTTTATCTTTGGAAACAAATAAATCGTAACTGACACGAACGGAAACCTCTGCAATTGCCCACAAATACAAATTGGCCGGAGTATCCAGCTCTTTGGAAAGCGAAAAGATATCATCCGCAGTAAAAGAAGGATGATGCTTTGCATAGAGCTGAAAAATGTCCTTCATTTCATAGCGCTTTTCGGGCAAGCTTATGACAGAAGCGTTGAAGTTGAACCGCTTGGACAAGAATGGGGCGAGTGCGTTTCGTACACCGAGCCAGGAAAGATACAGGTTGTTCTCAAGGAAGACGGGCATCTTTTCCTTGATCTGATTCCATACGTCCGTCCAAATGGCGTACTCGTTCTCATCAATATAGCTGTTTATGATATCCGCGATGGCTACTAACTCCTCATTAGACACTTCAAAAATGTCTTTATGGAAAAACTCACTTTGGTTATTCCGGCCTCTGAAATTACAGAGGAAGCGATTGTCAAAGTAGATTATACTTTGAACTTGTTCCTGAGGAATATGCGAGAGAGCCGACGCAACAGCCTCAATTGTCATGGGCTTTCCAGCAGAAAGCAGATATTCCGCGACCTCTGCATTATGATCCACGGTTACGTTCTTCTCTACGGACAAGTACTTCTCTGTGAAAAAGTATTTACCTTTTTCTGCAGTAAACTCAATGTATGCCCGAAGCATTTCCTCGTCCGCAAGGGTAAAGCAAGATGCAAACTCCGTAGCCAAATCAGCAAAGATGGCTTTGTAGTATAGGACGGTTTTTCCCGCGGCAAAGCTATTATCTATATACGCATAAAGCCTTTTCCTTGTGTTGGGATCAATGACACCATCTGCCGGGAAAAGACGATCTTTGTACAGGATGCCACAGTTGCGCAACCGTACTTCCAATGCCGTATCATCGAAGGTAAGCTGTTCCTCAAACAGCATTTCATACGTCTCGCGGAAAATATCAAAATCAATAGAATCAAACGTCATTCCATTGCGATATCTCTGCATCAGGACCTCTACGAATCTATCTTTGGAATAATCATCTGACTCTACAGCTTTCTCAGTTTCTGGCGGGGACAGCTGGTCAAGCACAGATGGAGCGTTCTTGGAGAAAGAATAAATGCCAAAAGTGATTTTGGTCGCCCAGGACACATGGTCAAGAATCTCTTGAACGGCGTTTTTATCGTCTGCACCAATGATTGCGCAGATTCTTTCCAGGTTCAGTCCATCTGGATCGTCATATACTTTTGATGCTGCCAGTAACTTTGAGTAGAGTGAAGGGTACTGTATTTCATACTTTCGTTCAAGATTCTGATCACTTGTTACCTGGCAAAACGCAATATATCTATTAGCCGCAGCGGTATAGCGGTGGTGGTGCAACTGATTAAGTGCAGCAAACTCATCGTTTTTCAGTAGATTGCCAATGACCTTCTCTGCACCTGCACTGCTGTTGCCGATAATACAATAATCGGTAATACCGTGCTGCCTGGCAAACGATTCGGCAATTCGTATTGCCGTAATGTAGTCGCGGCAAGTTTTGCCGGAAAGCTTGGCTATGTCACGCAAATATGTAAAGAACTGCTCCTCGACAGATTGATCCGAAGACGCAATAGTCGATGTATCTATGGGAGCATCATTCGTTGACGGATGCTGTTCTGATACGACAACATCAGCGTTGGTCTTCCGCTCAACACCCGATGATAGAAGAGTGGTTCCCGGCTCTTTGCTGTCTTTGAGAGAATCGGGCTTTTCAGCCATACCTTGCTTTACAATCTCAGTTTGCTTTTCCCCGGTAAGGTGGATTCTCCAGCACACCTTGCCGTACCGCATAAATCGAGTAATAGAAACTAAATCTGAAGCTTGGCGGTTAAGGATGTTGCGTACAGACCTCGTCAGCGCATCTATATCCACAAATGCATAGAATGACCCCTTTTCAATACATGGAATGCCGTTTTCATCTAAGATTTGCTGGACAGTGCGCATAGACGATGCATTAACGTTTTCCTTTTTCCCGTCAAATTCTGCTCGGCGGTTGCTCACTTGTGGAGGCGTTTTTTCAGGTAATACTTGCTCGACGCTTTGAACCTGAGAATTCGTGTTTGGTTCTACTACAGCTGACAGCTCTTTTGCTTCTTCGACTGCTTTAGTAGGAACGTTATTAGCTGGATTGTCTATTTTGCGCGCCTCTTTTTCTGCTTGTTCTTTGATGAATGCCGTGTAGTACTGAGCTGCAAGAATAATGCTCTTTAGTTTTTTCCTGTGTGTTATTGTAAATATTTTATTCTGCGAAACAGTTTTCTGTACTCTCTTGACGACATCAAGATCTGTAGTCATAAACAGCGGTTGCTTCAAAACACCGATTTTCCGGCAGAACGCTTCTATGTCATGGTAGCAATACCATAGTTGGGATAATTGGGAAGGGGATGCTTTTTCAGAAAGCCATGATGCAAAAGCTTCTTCGGTTGTTTGCTGATTTGCAACCATTGATTTGGCCTCCTTCAAGAGCTGGTTATACTTCGCCCTGTCTTCTCTATAAAGCTTTACCGTTTCACAAAAAAGACGTGTTGCCGGTTTCATAATCGTTTGGCCTTTGTATGCTGATTCCATGCTTGCCATCTGAAATGAGATGCCGTTTGTATTTCTATATATTTCATCTATTTCAACGCCCTGGTTTGTTGCCATGGCTCTGAGATCATCAGATACTCTTTTAACTATTTGTTGTCTCGATTGATTTGATCCCAGTATTTCTAGATATGCATCAAGAAGCAAAACCGCTTCATGTTGAGAAAATGGAACAAGTCTTGGCATTATAATCTACCCACAATCCATCTGTTAATTCGAACCCACAACCCCTCGAATGCTGCACGGGCTTTCGAGGGCTTCTCGACGTATTCGAACCGAGTTTTCTCAAAAATGGTGCTGATCCAAAGTGCACTTTATTTCAGCACCGGTTTTCCTGCTCCTTACGCTTTCTTCAACCGGTACGCCCAGAACTTGCCGTCTCTCACTCGTTCCAGGGTACCGTCTTCGTTCAGTTCCCGCAGAATCCGATTCGCCGTTGCCGGAGAAACGCCGAGACCTTCACACAGGTCAGCATTACGGATCAACGGTTTTCCTCCGAGATGATCCAATACAAACTGCCGCCGATAAGCCGCGTTCTGCGCGTTCTTGCCGAGCGGTTTTTCTTTTTGCCCGGACGCCTCCAGCA
>JAEEGL017154273.1_pt1 | contig 11428 bp, 8 predicted proteins | sample 9134231 | NCBI WGS metagenome assembly JAEEGL01 (sample SAMN16246548, study PRJNA631951) | gut metagenome | biome: gut microbiome; feature: rumen; material: fiber-attached | host: Bos | place: Iran: Karaj | collected 2018-10
TAATATCTTCGCCGTTCAATAGTATTAAATATTTTTTTGTATCATCTAATTTTGAATTATATTCTTTATATATACTTGGCATTGTAAAATCAAATTTTTCCGAAAGAACCTGTCTCATACTTTTGCTAATATTCGTGGCTTCATCTATATTACTTATTATACTTTTATGTAACCAAGTAAATAATTGTTTACCTCTATATTTTTCAAATCCCAAATCAATTAATTCACTTTCTAATTTTTCAATTGTTAAATTTCTAATATTCATTATACTTTTCTCATAAAGCACATATAGAAGCCATCAGCAATACTGTCATCATTAATTTCAATTTGCTTTTCAAATATTTTTTCAAAATTGACATTATCATGTAAAAAATCTATTATAATATCTTGATTCTCTTCTCTTGTAATTGTACATGTAGAGTAAGAAAGTATACCACCTTTTTTTACATACTTTTTTGATGTTTCTAAAATACTTTTTTGTATAACACTTAGTGATTTTATTTTATCATCATTTGTTTTAAGTAATATATCAGGCTTTTTATTAACTACTCCAAGTCCTGAGCAAGGAACATCACATAAGACAATATCATAACATTCATAGTCTTTTTCATCATATTTACTTGCATCTTTAACTTCTAATTTTATATCATCAATTTTTAATCTTTTAAAATTTTCTTTAATCTTATTTATTTTATCAATACTTATATCCCTAGCTTCAAAATAAAAATTTTTATAATTCTTTATAACCAATTTATAAAGTGATATTATTTTACCGCCAGGTGCTGAACAAACATCAAGGACTTTAATTTCTCTATTAAAATCACTATAAAACTTTATTATAAAATCATATAATTTATCAATTAAAAACGCAGAACTTGCATCTTGTATAATTAAAAATCCATCTTTAAAAGAATTTGTTTCTAAAATTGATTTATACTTATCTATATAATAAACATTAGAATACTTAAAATCTAAGTTTCCATTATATTTGTAAAAATTTATTTTTTTATCTTTTAATTCTTTTGTGACTTTATCATCTTTCTCATCTAATGTTTTAAAATAACAATATTTTACTGTGTTTTTTAAATAGTTATTTTCATTATTATTACTATTTTCATTATATGCAATATTTTTTAGTGTAGCATTTACATAGCCAGATAAGTTCTTACATTTTTTATGTTTTATAATATTAACTGATTCATTAATAGTCGCATATGCTGGCACCTTTTCCATGTATAATAATTCATATGTAGCAAGTCTAAATACTATTAATATATCTTTTTTTAATTTATTAGTTTTAAGCTTTGAATATTTATTAATTATGCTATCGATATTATCAAGATTTTCAATAACACCAGTGCATTCTTTTTTAATAAATGATTTATCTTCTTCTTTTATATCAAAAGAGTTAAATATTTTTTCAATTTCATTATTAAGTAATTTTTCATTTAGAAATACTTCACTCAAAATATGGAAGGAATACTCTCTTACATTTTTTGAAGATTTATCCATTAATCGCTTCTTCTGCTACCATTAATTAAAATAACAAATCTTAAAAGTTGTAAAAATGTACTTGCAGCTGCAGCAACATAAGTGAGGGCGGCTGCAGTTAAAACTTTTTTAACTCCATAGAGTTCAGATTCATCCATCATATTGTTCTCTCTTAGAACTTTTATAGCATTATTTGATGCATCAAATTCTATCGGTAGTGTAATTAATTGATAAACGAGAGTTGCACCAAATAAATAAACACCAACTTGCGCAAGATTCATAAGTCCCAAAACTATACCAATTAATATTAATGGAATAGAAAGCCTTGATGCAAAATTTACTACTGGAACAATAGACATTTGCAAGTTTAATAAAGTCATTTTTCTATGGTCTTGCAATGCGTGGCCGCACTCATGCGCAGCAACACCGATAGAAGCTATACTCCTGCTATCATAAGTAGTATCTGAAAGATTTAACTCTTTCTTTGTTGGTGCATAATGGTCAGTTAAACTTCCTTCTACCCTACCAATTCTTACATTATCAATACCACTTGACGATAAAATCATAGCGGCAGCCTTGCTCGCAGTAAGACCAGATTTAGATATTATCTTTTGATATTTAGAAAATGTAGAAGTCATATACCATTGAACAGCCATAGTTAATACCATCGCTATTATAACTAAAAAATATGTTGAATCAAAATACAATGAATTAAAATACATATGCTTCCTCCTATAAAAATTTAAAATTTAATCCCATTTATAAAATCTTTTGCAGACATCTTATTTTTTCCACTTTTTTGGACTTGATTAATTTTCACTATGCCATCTTTACATTTAGCATATATTTTATCGTTAAGTATATATACATTATCTAATAATTTTTTTGCATTTAATAAATCTACATTATCTTCCACTATATCAACATCCCATATCTTGAGTTTTTCATTTTCATTTAAATCTATATATGCAGATGGCCACGAAGTATATGCTCTAACTTTCCTATCAATTTCAATCATGCTCTCATTTTTGAAATCAATTTTTCCAAACTCTTTTTTAATAATTACTGATTTTGTGGCTTTGTTATCATCTTGTTTAACAGATTTTATATTTTCAAAATTTTTTATAGTGTGATGAATAGTTTCTGCAGTAATAATTGATAACTTTTCAAACAAGCTATCTGATGTTTCTTTTTTATCAATATATATTTTTTTTTGTTCAAGTATGTCTCCTGTATCAAGTCCCTCTTCCATAAGCATTGATGTAGTACCTGTAATTTCATCACCATTTAATATAGCACTTTGTATAGGAGATGCACCACGATATTTTGGAAGAAGTGATGCATGACCATTTATACAAGCAATTTTAGGTATATCTAATATCTCTTTTGACAAAATCTGACCATAGGCAACAACAATTATATAATCAGGCTTTAAATTTTTAATTTTTTCAACAGCATTTTTATCTTCTTTAATCTTAATAGGTTGCAATATATCTATGCCTAATTCAAGTGCTTTCTTTTTAACATCTGAAAAATTAATTTTTTGACCACGATTTGATTTTGTATCAGCTTTTGTAACAACTAAACTAATCTCTATCTCTTTGTCACTATAAAGTTTTGTCAGTGTAGGAACCGAAAAATCAGGCGTCCCCATAAAAACTATTCGCAATTTTCTACCTCTTCATTGTCATTTACCAATGTACCTGGTAAAACTTTATCTGTATATAATATTCCGTTTAGATGATCAACCTCATGACATATTATTCTTGCAAAAAAATCTTCAGCATCAAATTCAATATCATTCATGTTTTCATCTTTTGCTTTTACAACTATACTCTTTGGTCTAATCACTGTTCCTGTATAGCCATCAACTGATAAACATCCTTCTTTATCCTCAAGCGTATCTTCTGATTGATTAATAATTTTAGGATTAATAAGTACCACTTCATCTTCTTCTTCATTTGGTTTACATATAATTATTCTTTTGAGTACACCAACTTGTACGGCAGCAAGGCCAACACCACCCAATTTATTCATAGTCTCTTTCATATCTAAAATTAACTCCTTAAGCCTTGGAGTAAGTTCTGTAATTTCTTTTGAATTTTTTCTTAATATTTCATCACCAGTTTGTCGAACAGTTCTTATAGACATATTATCCTCACAATAAAACTAATTAGTTTTCACACTAAAAAACTTATTTGCTTTAACACAAATAAACTATAGGGCTTTCCCTATATAATATAATATTATTTTACTCTATTTTTTATTATTTTACAACCTTTTTAGAGAATAAAACAATAAAAAAAGCCTTTTGGGCTTCAAAGCGAGCGTGAAAGGATTCGAACCCTCGACACCTTGGTCCGTAGCCAAGTGCTCTATCCAGCTGAGCTACACGCTCATATACATATATAATTATATCAAAATTTAGTATTATGTCAAGGGATTTTCATTGGCATATAACTTACAAATTATTCACTAATACCTTTTAAATCAACATTAATTTTTTCAATCACTCTATTGAGCAAAGGCTCATAGACTTCATTGCTAGGATGTACTAAATCCTTCTCATAGTCAAAACCATTGTTCACCATTAAATCTTTTAATGGAACATACATAAGATTTCTTCCAATTATAATTTCATTAATAGCATCATTATATTCTTCAATACCATAATTAGCATATATTAGATTTGACATTACCAAATATTCATGATGTGGTGCTACATAATCCGTTAGAATAACCTTTATACCTTTTTCAATTAATTTATCAATAGTTAATCCTAAAACAAACTTAAATTTTACTGGCTCAAGTTGTTCCATATAATCATTTGGTCCAATAAATAAAAATGCATACTTGAATGTATTTGGTTTAATATTTGGCAAAAGTTCAAAATATATTTTTGTAATATTATAACCTGGTCTAACAATATAATTATATAATTCTGTGGTGTTAGCCGCCATAAGATATGCATAGCTATCTCCAATAAGTAAAAAATTACCATTGTACAAATAAATAGGTGATTTAATCAAATCATAAGAAATTGTTTCATTGTCAAGTTTTTTGCCATTATATTTTGCAGCATAATTAATATTTATCATTACAATAAATATGATTATACAAAAAACTATTATTTTTTTTAATTTAATTCTCACTTTAAAATTTGTGCCAAATATTGCCCTGTCCAAGATTTTTTCACTTTTGAAATTTCTTTTGGCGTTCCAGTCGCAACTACTGTCCCGCCTCTATCACCAGATTCAGGTCCCAAATCTATAATATAATCAGCAGACTTTATGACATCTAAATTATGTTCAATAACAACTACTGTATTACCTTGATCTGTTAGTTTTTGTAATATATCTATAAGTTTATGTACATCGTAAAAGTGAAGACCTGTAGTAGGTTCATCAAGAACATATATAGTTTTTCCTGTTGACCTTTTTGCGAGTTCATAGGCAAGTTTTACTCTTTGCGCTTCTCCGCCAGAAAGCTCTGTAGCAGGTTGACCAAGTTTCATATAACCAAGTCCTACAGCTTTAAGCACTTCCATTATTTTCATTATACGTGGTTGGTTTTTAAAAAACTCATTTGCATCATCTATAGTCATATCAAGAACATCATATATATTTTTACCTTTATATTGAACTTCAAGCGTTTCTCTGTTATATCTTTTTCCACCACACACTTCACATGGCACGTATACATCAGGTAAGAAATGCATCTCAATTTTTCTTATTCCATCACCTTCACAAGCCTCACATCTTCCGCCTTTAACATTGAAAGAAAATCTGCCTTTACTGTATCCTCTCTCTTTAGCATCAGGAGTTGACGCATATAAATCTCTTATCAAATCATATACTCCTGTATAAGTTGCAGGATTAGATCTTGGAGTCTTACCTATAGGGCTTTGGTCAATCATAATTATTTTATCTAGTTGTTCAATTCCCTCTATTGTATCGTGCTTACCAGCCCTAGTATTTGCTCTATTAAGAGATTTTGCAAGACTCTTATATAGGACTTCATTTATAAGACTAGATTTACCACTACCAGAAACTCCTGTTATACAAGTAAATATAGAAAGTGGAATATCTACATCTATGTTTTTTAAATTATTTTCTTTTGCTCCTTTTATTGTTATAAAACCAGAAGGTTTTCTATAATTTTCAGAAGCTTTAATTTCAAGTTTTTTGCTTAAATATTGTCCCGTTACACTTTTTTTACATGATTCTATCTTTTTTATATCACCACTAACTACTAATTCGCCACCATTTACTCCTGCATAAGGACCTATATCTACAAGATAATCTGCCTCTCTCATAGTTTCTTCATCATGTTCAACAACTAATACTGTATTACCAAGGTCTCTTAAATGTTTAAGTGTTGATATAAGTTTTGAATTATCTCTTTGATGAAGTCCTATAGATGGTTCATCAAGAATATAACATACCCCGACAAGTCCAGTTCCTATTTGAGTAGCAAGTCTTATTCTTTGAGCTTCTCCACCAGATAAAGTTGCTGTCATTCTTGAAAGCGCAAGATAATCAAGCCCTACATCTATAAGAAAGTTTACTCTTGTCTTAATTTCCTTTAATATAACTGATCCAATTTTTTCTTGTATCTCAGTAAGTTTTAAATTATTTATAAAATCTCTAAATTCAAGTAAAGATAAATCACATACTTCAGCAATATTTTTATCTCCAACTGTTACAGCAAGGGAAGTCTTTTTTAATCTTTGACCATGACATTCTTCACAAGGAAGTAAAGTCATAAACTCTTCATAAGCAATTTTTTGAGATTCAGTAGTCCATTCATTATATCTTCTTCTACAAGACTCTATGACGCCTTCCCAATTAACTTCCCAAGTATTGGTATTGCCAGCAGCTGAAGTGAATCTGACATTTACAGTTTCATCTCCTATACCATAAAGAACAATATCTTTTTCTTTTTTAGTTAAATCTTTCCAAGGTGTATCCATTGAAAACTTATATTTCTTAGCAACAGCTTTAAGTATTGCACCAGCCCAAGAGCCATCCTTGTTTATAGATTGAAAACCTGGAACTACAAGACAGCCATCATTAAGAGATAGGGTTTTATCTGGTATCATCAAATCTACATCAAACTCTTGTTTATATCCAAGTCCACTACATTTTTCGCAAGCACCAAATGGATTATTAAATGAAAATGATCTAGGTTCAATTTCTTGCATACTTATATCACAATCACTGCAAGCAAAATTTTGACTGAAATTTAAAGTCTTTCCACCTATAACATCTACTTGAAGAAGTCCATCAGATAATTTAAATACTGTCTCAATACTATCAGTAAGTCTTCTCTCAACGCCTTTTTTAATAATGAGTCTATCAACTATAATTTCAATATTATGTTTTATATTCTTATCAAGTTTTATTTCTTCATCAAGTGAATATTCATTACCATCTACTCTAACTCTTGAGTAACCAGATTTTTTTGCTGACTCAAAAACTTTTTCATGGCGACCTTTTTTCCCTCTTACTACATAGGCAAGAAGTTGAATTTTAGTCCCTTCAGGCAATTTCATAATACTGTCAACTATCTCATCAACCGTCTGCTTTTTTATTTCTTTCCCACAATTTGGACAATGTGGGATTCCAATACGAGCATATAAAAGCCTCAAATAATCATATATCTCTGTTACAGTTCCAACAGTAGACCTTGGATTTCTATTGGTTGATTTTTGATCAATAGATATTGCAGGTGAAAGCCCTTCAATTGATGTTACTTTTGGTTTTTCCATCTGCCCCAAAAACTGCCTTGCATAAGAAGATAAAGATTCCATATATCTCCTTTGTCCTTCTGCAAATATGGTATCAAAAGCAAGACTTGACTTACCACTACCAGAAACACCCGTAATGACCACAAGTTCATTTCTTGGTATGTCTACATCAATATTTTTTAAATTATGCTCACTCGCTCCTCTAATTTTTATCCATTCTTTTTCCAAATCTTCACCTTATATATGTTTCCTACAATACATTTTTAAAGGCGGATATTATCCGCCTTATTTTTTATTATATCATATAAATGAATTATTTACAAATAGACTTTTATTATATATTTTTATTATATTTTAATATGTTGCCCCAAATCTCTTTAATAAAACTATATTATTTTCAATATCCCATCAGAAAACTTGATAAATTTCATATTTCCTATAGAATTTAAAGTGTTTTTAATATCTGGTATTGCAAATGTTTCCAGACTATCAGGTCTCTTCCCAAAAAGTAATTTGTTATTAGCAGCAAATGTATGGTGTGCTTCTATGATATAATCTTTAAGAAGCCTTGTATCAATACTTGCTATATCATAAGTTCCAGTATCAACATTTTTAGTTATAAACTTATAAATCATATCAGTAAAATCATCTATATATAAAAAATTCCATTTATATTCACAAGAACTGAGTGTTATATCTTTATTCTCTTTAAATGATTTTACTAATTGCTTTAAAAGAGATGTCTCTCTATCTTCTTTTCCATATATTGAAAAAATTCTAAAATGTATAAATTTCATTTTGCTGTTTTTAAAATCTGAAGTTGCTAGATTAGCAAATTGTTTCTTTGCCATTCCATAAGCTGACTCTGACATCTCTGCTTGCGATCCAGCAAATATAAATCTATTAGCACCTAATATTTTTGCAAATTCTAAAACTTTTAAACTCATATCAATATTCATCATTTGCTTAGCAAAATTTGTTCTATCAAGTGTAGCTCCCCAGGCAAAATGAATTACAGATATATCAGCATTTAAATCTTTAATTTCATTAATAAGTTTAATATTTTGTTGATTGTCAATTGAATCGTCACTAAAATTTTTAAAATCATTTGACGATAATGAATTGAAATCTAAGTTAATGATATGAAAATTAGATGCATTTAAAGATTCATCATTATTAGATTTAAGATTTGATAATTTACTAATATCTGAATTAGGTCTCACAATTCCAAATACAATAAATCCCTTTTCAAGCAAATACTTTGCAGTGCTTTTACCAAGAAAAGAGGTTACACCAGTAATTATAGCAACTTTTTTATTCTTAATACTCATAAACAATTTATTATAGAATTTACCCCACGATACTGGCGATCTATGCAAGCACTTTTTATGTCAAACTATGTGGTTTAAATCGTACGGGCGAGCTATGCGAGCCCCTTTTTGCTCTTAATTAATTCATTTGCAAGAGTTGATACAAGTATCAATCCCGCTCCAATCATTTGAATGCCAGTTGTCTTTTCTTTCAATATAAAATATGATGTAAATAATGCAACAACAGGGTCAATATATGTAAGTATTGCTACAGTTTCTGCCTTAAGCCTTGACACTGCATTGAAATAATGTACATAGCAAAAACCTGTATGAAAGAAACTAAGTAGCAATATACAAAATATACCTACTAGTAAATCTCTATTTGAAATATTTTTTTCAAAAAATAAACCACTTCTTTGAATAAACACCACATATATAAACATAATAATTGCAGAAAAAATAAACTGAAATATTACTTTATCATGTGTTTCTATATTGCTAAGTTTTCGATTAAAAATAACTATTAAAGCATAATTAACAGCACCCAAAATCCCATAAAAACAACCAAGTACTTCATTGGAATGAATTCCTGTATTTATAACATTTGATACTAACACTACTCCGATAGTTGCTATCAATATACAAACGACACTCTTTAAACTTATTCTCTCTTTAAACATAAAAGAAGCAATGATTAATAAGAATATGGGCATCGTATTATAACAAACCGTTCCTATAGCAACTGTCGATACTCTAAAAGCTTCAAACTGAAATACCCAGTTAAGTCCCATAAAAAATCCAGTCCATACAAGCGCAAAAAAATTCTTACCCATTGCATTTAAATTTACTGTCTTGCCTGACAGATAAGTCATAATGACTATAAAGATACCACCAAGTAAAGCCCTATAAAATACTATAGCAGCTGATCCAAGTGGAATAAAATGGGTAACAATTCCTATAGTTCCAAAAGTTGCAGATATAAATATTAGTTTTAACTTTTCTTTGTGTAAGTCATATTCTTTTGCCATTAATACTATTATATAGATTTATCTAAAAAAATGCAAGATTATTATAAATATAGAATGGAGTCAATTGTTCATAAGTAATTAAGCATAATACTTATGTATTTATAATATGTATGATAATCAAGTTATTTAAATAATACTATTACTTAAGTTATATTTATATGAGTAATAAATTATACTTTTTTTCAATAAAAAGCAGGTTAAGTCATTAACCTGCTTTTTTGAAACGAATATTTATTCTTTAATGGTTTATTTACCTATAGTGTATTTATCAATCATAGTAACACCAAATAATCATATTAATTTGTATTCATTGTCATACTTAAGTTTGACCATTTGGCACAATATCCTTTATCAGAAGTCCAAGGAGATATTCTAATCCAAAGGCTTTCATCTTTCTTCATAGGTACTGTAAGTTTTATTTTACCATCTGTTGTGGTATATTGATAATTAGCAAAATTTGCAAGAGGTTCTGATGTGCTATCTGGATTTACAAGTCCCTTATATCCCTGAGCCCAGTTGCTTGTTGTTGATAAGAAATTCTCTTTTCGCATATCTATTTTTAGATTCTGATTACTATGTTTCGCACCAAATAATATGCCTTCTACAGAACTATCAAATGAAATTTGAAGATATCCATCAATCTGATTGTCAACCCTAAGCGGTATTCCCTCGCCATATTTTAAGCCTTTATTATTATATTTAAAACGTCCTGAAGATAAATCTCTAATATACTCTGTCGGCCAATGAGGAACTTCTATTGTAGCATCAACATCCAGACCAACTATACCTGAAGGGAATCCCGTTGCATACCATTTATTTTGAACTAATGCACCAGTTATCTTGCCAGTGAATGTACCTGAACTTGATGACTTTGAAAAATCATACTCTTGTCTCTCTCCACCTTCTTTAGTAGAATAGCCAACATTTGCTTGTTGTGAATTTGTTTGTCCAAACATCATACGACGTAAAAAATCACTTTGAGATGAAAGATTCGATAAATTATGCCAAGTAACACCAGCTGCAAAATATGAATACATACTCCAACCCGTACCAAGTGGATTAGTTTGTGTATCGAATTTATCTCTGCCTGGGCCACCATTATGTTCATCATCACACCATGCACATGGAAAAGGAAAATTACTTGCTGACAAAGAATCTATAAATGTACCTTCGCCTCTTTTTGTACCACTTGTATAGTATTCATCTGCAGAAACTTTAAATCTTAAAAAATCTCCAGTTTGTTTAGTTAAAACTTCTATTCCGGTCACAAGCCAAGGTCCGTAGCTCCAAGCATATGGATCTCTTCCAGTAGTACCACCAGCTCTATGATCAGTTCCCATTGCATATACACCCATTGTATAAATATTAAAAGGTTTTTGAATATAATATGTACCCTCACTATCTTTTATAGCTCTAAGAATCAAAACTGGAATACCAGCAAAATCTGCTTGTGCCCATCCAGTAGTTGGTGCTATTCCAAGACCATTTCTTGCTTCTGATGGTCTAAACATTAAGTAAGTAGTAACTTGTGTCCACGCTTGACTCCAATTTGAATAAAATTGAAAATCCACATTTCGGAAAGTATGACGCTTCTCAGTTAAACTTGGAGTAAACCAGTTATTTGTCATATCAGAAGTCATCTCTGTTCTACTGGTCCATTTTTTCCACCTACCATAAACATCGTAATTTCTGACCCACATTATATCGGCATAATTATCAACCAACACTTTACTTGGTTCAGATACGACAGTTTTTATTCCAGCAAGATATGATGCTATAGCACCATCTATTTTACTATCTATACTTGTGTTATATTGATCAATTTGATTTTGAAAATTATTTTTTAGCGA
>JAEEGL010872629.1_pt1 | contig 11427 bp, 8 predicted proteins | sample 9134231 | NCBI WGS metagenome assembly JAEEGL01 (sample SAMN16246548, study PRJNA631951) | gut metagenome | biome: gut microbiome; feature: rumen; material: fiber-attached | host: Bos | place: Iran: Karaj | collected 2018-10
AATAAACAAAATTAACGACAATTTCTTTGCAAATTTCGATTCGTTGTTAGACACATCGATAGAAGCATTCAACGAAGAATTTAATAAATTGGGAAATGTTAAAGAATATGACATGTGGCAAAGTGAAACCTTTAGAATGATATGGTTAATATTCACCATTTGGTTTAGAAAAGAGTACCAAACAAAAAGTAGCTTGTAATGCAACTTCCTAAAGAAAAGAAATATGATATAATTTTTATTGATTTAAAAATATTAAATGTTTTAAGATATAAAAAACAATATTAGAGGTTTAAAATGGAAATACCATATAGAGGAATTTCTCCTATAAAAGAAAAGAAAGAAAGGAAATTTGCAATAGCTTTAATATGTTTATTTGGATTAATATCTGTAGGTCTATTTATCATTATATTCATGTATATTTATTTATATGAAATAGCACCAGAACATAAAGATGTATTTTTCATAATTTCTTCTGTTATTTTGGGATTTATGATTCTTTCTTTTTGCAGATATGGTAAAGAAGACCATTTATTTGAAAATTTGATATTAGGAGTAGGAACACTTGGAACTTTCATAGGAATATTTTTTGCTTTTTCTCAATTTACTTTAGATGGCAATTCTGCCGAACAATTATATTTATCAATAACGAATGTAATTAAATCTTTAAAATTTATTTTTGCTACATCAATACTTGGAATAGGAACATCAATATGGTTGAGATTTTTAAAAGGTTCTTTTCGCCATTTCTTAAATAAGGAAACAGATAATAAACTTAAAGAAAAATATCTGTTTGATTTTATGGATTCTATATCGGTAAATACAAAATATTTGTTTGAAATGATAGAACAACAAGATAAAAATAGTGTTGAGAAATTAAAAGAAATAAATACTAATGTTAGTTCTATTGCAGATGATTTTAAAGTTCAAATAGGAGAATTTGTAGAAAATACATATCAAAGAATATTAGACGGGTTATATCAAAATATAAAAGATAAATTAGGTGAAACTTTTTCTGCTTTCGATGCAGGAATGAAAAAAAATGTAGAACTTCTACAACAAAACAAGGACCTTTTTATAAATTTAAGTGATATATATGAAAAAACTAAAGAGCAACAAAATATTTTAAAGCAGTTATTAAATAATTCACAAGAAAACATAAATTCTCAAAATAATTTTGTAGAACAAATTAATAATAAATTCGATTCATATACAACATCAATAAAAAATCAGCAAATAATATTTGAAGATTTTAAAAAACTTTTAGAAGAAATTAGAGAAAAAGAAACTGCTTTGAATCAAGAAACTACAACTTCTTTAAACAATATTATAACCGGTATTCAAAATCTTAATGATAATACCAATGTATTCTTAGAAAGTTTTAAGACTTCAATAGATAAAATTATGATGAATATTGATACACAACAAACGGAAGTTATAAATAAAATTCAAACCATGACAACCGAATTGATGACTCAAATAGAAACGAGAATAAAAGAATCCGCATCAAATTCGGAAAATATGGAACAAAAGATGAAAGAAAATATGGAAGGTATGATAACCGGTATAGCAACACAACAAACGGAAGTTATAAATAAAATTCAAATCATGACAACCGAATTGATGACTCAAATAGAAACGAGAATAAAAGAATCCGCATCAAATTCGGAAACTACGGAACAGAAAATAAAAGAAAACATAGAAAAAATGTTTGAAAATATTAGTGTTCAACAGGAAGATTTAAAACAAATATTCGAAAAAGACAGAAATAATTTAAAAACAGTTTTAACTGAAACGGTTGAAGAAGATTTTAAAAATCTAAAGAATATTGTTGAAATATCAAATAACGAATTTTCAAAAATATTAAAAGAAAGTATACAACAATACATTGATGTAATAATGAAAGTAAAAGAAAGTCAGCAAACAACAAATATTGAAATATTGGGTAATAAAGCAAATATTTCTAATGATAATGTTGATGATAAAAAAGAATTTGTTGAAGAAAATAAAGAATAAGAAAAGGAATAATAATGTTTTTTTTATCAAGAGATAATAATGATGACAGCTTTTGGATAAGTTATGCCGATTTAATGACTTGTTTGATGATAATATTTGTATTTATTGCATACATCTTTATTATAAATTATAAAGCTGTTGAGACAACGGAAAAATCAGATAAAGAAATAGTTTTTCAAGCATTATTAGCACAAGGTATAAATATGGATGAAAACGGAAATATTTTTATTTCCGATGATTCAAAAGAATATGTTTCTTTTCAACAGGGAAAAAGCGTGTTAAATGAAAAAGATCAAAAACTATTGGACGGTTTTATTCCTAAATTGATATATGGAATATATTATAACGAAGAAGCAAAGAAAATAGTAAAGGAAATTCGTATAGAAGGTTATAGTTCTACCGAATGGAAAAAAAATTCAACCGCAGAAGAAAAATATATTAAAAATATGGAACTATCGCAACAAAGAACAATGACGGTAGTTAATAGCTTTTTTAACAATAAAATTTTACAGAAAAATTTTCAACAAGATAAAGAAATGCTTAAATGGGTTTTACAGCATTTAACGGCTAATGGTTTTTCTTCAAGTAATATTGTTAAGGATGAAAAAGGTAAAGAAGACAGAAAAAAATCAAGAAGAGTTACATTTAGTATTTTATATAAAAAACCGGAACAAATACTTAAATGAATATTTTTATAACAAAGCAAATAAAAAAAATTATAAGAGATAATCATGAAGAGAAAGATTTTGTAGATTATTTGAAAGAATTGTCCGGATTATCTTTTAACGATGCTTATAGCAGGAACAAATTTGATATTAAGAAAATCAAAACAGTTCCTATTTTTGATTATAGAGGCGGTTCCAGATTATATTGTGTTAGGGTTCTTGCCGATTCTAATATTTATAAAAGAATAGAAGATTGTATTAATTTGGAAGATGATACAATAATATTTATAGAACTCCATCCGTCGTCAGCTCATGAAAGACAAAACGAGATAGCACAAAATGTTCAAAAAAGTGAATTGTTTCAAGTTGTTAGTTACAATTATATAACAGATAATTGTAAAGAACGAGATATATCTAAACAATTGTTTTTGTTTTTAAAAAACAACGGTAATTTTGAACCTCTTGCAACTATTAAACAGAAAGAAATAATTAAGGCAAAAGAAGCTAAAAAAAGTCCTATAATAGTAAGAGGAGTTGCCGGTTCCGGGAAAACGGAAACAGGAATACAATGTATAGAAAACATAATTCAAAAAGAAGAAAATTTAGAACAAAAATCAAAAGTTTTATGTGTTACATATAATGAAAAATTATTAAAATCGATAAAGAAATCAATAGAAGAAAGAACTAATAAAAAAGATAACGAAAATACAGAAATAATAGATAATAAATTTGATAATAAAGTTAAAAATAAAGAGAACAAAAATCTAAATCCAAATATATATTTCCTTACAATAAAAAATATTTTGAATGATATACTAAGAAAGTACGAACATATAAAAGACGATGTAAATTTTGATGAAATAAGTGATTTTACAGATTTTAAAGAAGAAATAATAAATAAAAAAATAACAAAATTTCATAATAATTATAATAAAATATGTTCCGTATTCAATAAATATGATGATTATATATTATATTCAGAAATACATGGCTTGATATTCGGTTCAATGTTGTTAGACAACGATAGGGATATAAAACAAGAATGTAAAAAAATAACAAAAGAACATTATTTTAACAATATACCGAATGATTATTCTGTTATAGATAATGACTATAAAGAATTAGTATATGATATAGCTACGGAATATATTAATTATTTAGAAATAAATAATAAATCCACATATAATTCAAAATGTTTACAGTGTATACCATATATATGCGAAGAAGATAAGTTTGATGAAATTATTATAGATGAAGTTCAAGATTTAACGGAATGTGAAATATATTTGTTGTTGAATTTAGCAAGAAATATTAACGGAATGTTTTTTGCCGGAGATATAAATCAAGTAATAAATCCTACATTTTTTGATTTTAAAAGAATAGGTGTTTTATTGCATAACAAATTTAACTCTACATTAGATCCAAACAATTCAAAATATTTATCTGAAAATTTTAGAAACTCTCAAAGTATAAGTAAAATAGCTTATTTTTTAAATATGCAAAGAAAAGACTTGTTTTATAGAGCAAAATTTGATGAAACAGAGGAACCGCCTAAAGATTATACGGATATAGGTAATGTTTATTATTTCAATAATAATATAGAAGAACTTAAAGATTATATACAAAAAACTCTTACAACTATAATAGCGCCAAATAAAAGTGTATGTGAGCAATTAAAAGAAAAGCTCAAAACTGAGTCTTGTGAAATTGTGGAAGATTTTAAAGGACAAGAGAATAAAACTATAATTTTATATAACTTATTAACTGAAAACAGAAAAGAATTTGATGAAATGTATAATAAAGATAAAAAACAAAACAATATATATAAATATATTTTTAATAAGTTTTATGTAGGCGTTACAAGAGCAACAGATACTTTAATATTTATTGAAGAAAATCCGACATTTGAATTATCAAACAAAATAAAAGAAATCAGTGAAAATATAAGCAATAAAGAGGATATTGCTATAAGAAATGTTTCTTTTGAAGAGTTTTTTGAAAAAGGGAAAGATTTCTTGACAGATAAATTATATGATTCTGCTTATGATTGTTTTATTAAAGCTGAAAATAGTAAAGAATATAAAAATAATGAAATTACAAAAGAACAAAAAGAAGAACTTATAAAAAATAAGAAATTTTGTGAAATTTTAAAAGATAAAAATCTTAATAATTTACAAAAAGCAGAATCCTTAGAAAAAGAAAAATTTTATAAAGAAGCAATAGAATTTTATAAAAAGACAAATGGTAATTATGCAAAGATTGCAATAAATCATTTGTTGTTAGGTGAAACAGATAAGTGGGAAGAAAACTTAATTAAATCTAACAACGAAAAAGTAAATATTGAAAATTATGATATGGAAATAGCTTGTTTTTTAGATGATATGTTTCAGGAAATGCAAAGAAGTGAATCTTCAATAAAAACAAACACTACTCAATTTAAAAAATATACGGAAGAAATAAGAATCTAAAAAGGAGACTTATATGAGTGATATAAATGAAATAAAAAATGTTATTTTAAAAATAAATGAATTTTTAGCTGAAAGGAAAGATACAAAAGAAGTTATAAATAATCTTACCGAAGGAGTGTCTAATTTAAAGGATACTTTTGAAAATATGAACTTGGAAAATTTTCATAAAGATTTAACTTCTTTTCAAGAAACGACAAAAGCATTAGAAAATATTTCGGATTTTCCTGAAATAAAAGAAGTTGCTGATAAGGTAAATGTTAATATTACGGATTTAACAGGTAAATTAAATATTGTTAATATAAATATTTATAAAATATTAGAAGTTATAAAAAAATCAAATATGTCTGATTTAACGCAACATGTAACGGTATTAGTTAATACATTAACAAAGAAGATAAATGATTTTGACAGTAATATATCTGCTCAAAATTCAAATTTGAAAAAATTTCATGAAGATTTAAATGTTTTTCAAGAAACAATAAAATCATTGGAAAAAATTTCAGATTTTCCGGAGATAAAAAAAGTTGCAGATAATGTAAACAACAATATTACAAATTTAACAGAAAAATTAAATAGCGTTAATACAAATGTTCAAGATATGTTGGAAGTTATAAATAATTCAAATATGATGGATTTAACAAAAAATATAACTTCATTAGTTAATAATTTAACACAAAAAATGAGTAATTTAGAAATAAAATTATCAATAATATCACAAAATGTTAATAGATACGAAGACTATAACAATAATATAAAAAATAATATTGCCAATATAGAAACAAAATTTGATAATTATAAAGAAAAAATGCAAAGTTTAGAGGAAAGTATTAATAACTTGAACAACAATTTAAAATCTAATTTTGAAACAGTATTAAATGAAAACAAATTAACAAACTCTATATTAGAACAAATAAAAGAAGAATCACAATACAGCAAACAAGAATTCGATAAACTTATAAGAGAGTGGTATAAAGAAAATGTTGGAATGTTTGGAAAATTAAAATAGAAAAGGAAATATTATATATTTTGAATATATCTTAAATAGGAGTTTGTTATGGATTTTAGCTTTTTAGACGGAAAAACGATTGAAGAAATTAAAAAATATATCGATGATAATATAAATAAAATAGATGAAATAGCTTTATATTTGTCCAAAAAAGATAATTTGGAAATAATAAAATATTTGATAGAAGATAAAAAAATAGATGTTAATTCTGTGTTTCCTTATATTAATTGTAGTGATAGCGGAACACTTTTGTTTGATGTTTGTAAAAGAGGAAAAATAGAGATTGCAAAATATTTAGTGGAACACGGAGCAGATGTTAATGCCGTTTCATATTTGTGTGATGATAAATATGAATCTGTTTTACATTCTGCTTGTAGAAGCGGAAATTTAGAGTTGGTAAAATATTTGGTAGATCACGGAGCAGATGTTAATGCTGTTACAGATGTTAGTTATTATAATTATCAGGATGAGACAATTTTATTTAATGCCTGTAGAAGTGGTAATTTGCAATTAGTTAAATATTTAGTAGAAGAAAAAAATTTAGATGTTAATTTTAATGCGAATTTTGGAGAAACAACTGTTTTATTTGTAGCTTGTGAAAGTGGAAATTTAGAAATAGTCAAATATTTAATAGAAGAAAAAAATATGGATATTAATTATATAGATGCTATTGGTAAAACAGTTTTATCAATTGCGAAAGAAAATAGTAATAAAGAAATAGTTGATTATTTAATAAGTAAAGGTGCAAAAGAATAAATTATAGTGGCAAAGTGAAATCTTTAGAATGATAGGGCTAATATTTACCATTTGGTTCAGAAAAGAGTACCAAACAAAAAGTGATTGAAATGCAACATTTTAGGAAAATATTTAATATATAACTTTTATATTAGTAATATGGATATGATATAGGAGAAAAAAATGACAATTGATGAACAAATAAAAGGAATTCTTGAGTGGTTGGAACCTACACTTAAACAAAATGAAAATCCTCAAGACTTTGAGTATTGGTCTAAAATGAAAACTATTTTCTTTGAACATAAGAAAGAAGTTTTAATAGAGTCTATAAAAGAGAATAAGTTTTATTCTTTTATATATGTCATGCAATATGTAATGCGAAAAAATAGAAATATATTAGAAGAGATAAAAGAACAAATTAAACGAGAAGAAGAATTACAAAATCAAATAAACAGTTGGTTAGAAATAAAATGTGCAGAAAATAATATAGAAGGTGTAGTATTTTTATTGAATTGTGTAAAAGATAACAAAATAAAAGAATTAATAAAAGCATCAAATTTTGATAGCTTTAAAAAGTTTGTAAAAAAGCTTAAAGAAGTTGGAATAATAACACGCGAAAAAATAAAAGAACTTGTTACTCAAGAAGTAGAATTGCAAAGCAAATTAAACAATTGGTTAGAAATAAAATATGCAAAAAGTAATATAAAAGATGCAACATTCTTGTTAAATTGTGGAGCATCTAAAAAGGAAGCATTGAAAATATCAATAAAAAAGCCACGATTTGAATCATTTAAAATTTTAATAACAAAAGAAGAATCTTTGCTTACAGAAATAAAAAATAGTGAATGGAATAAAGAAAATGAGTTGCAAAAACAATTAGATAAATGGTTAGAAATAAAATGTGATAAAGATAATATAGAAGATGTAATATTTTTGTTAAATTGTGGATCGGATATAGAAATAATATACAATAAAATAAAAGGATTAATAGGAACATCAAATTTTGATAGCTTTAAAATGTTTGTAAAAAAACTTGAAGAAGTTGGAATAATAACATACGAAAAAATAAAAGAACTTGTTACTCAAGAAGTAGAATTGCAAAACAAATTAAACAATTGGTTAGAAATAAAATATGCAGAAAAAAGTAAAAACGATATATATTTGTTAATTGAAGATATAAAAATTTTGTTATCTTGTGGAGCAGAAATAAAAACAATATACAATAAAATAAAAGGATTAATAGGAACATCAAATTTTGATAGCTTTAAAATATTTGTAAAAAAACTTGAAGAAGTTGGAATAATAACATACGAAAAAATAAAAGAACTTGTTACTCAAGAAGTAGAATTGCAAAACAAATTAAACAATTGGTTAGAAGAAAAATGTGATAAAAATATAGAAGATATAAAATTCTTGTTAAGTTGTGGAGCAGAAATAAAAACAATATACAATAAAATAAAAGGATTAATAGAAACATCAAATTTTGACAACTTTAAAAAGTTTGTAAAAAAGCTTAAAGAAGTTGGAATAATAACATACGAAAAAATAAAAGAACTTGTTAAAACAGAAAAGAACTTACAAGATATAATGAACAAATGGTTAGAAAAAAGATATGAAGAAAAAAGTAAAAACGATATATGTTTGTTAATTGAAGATATAAAACTTTTGTTATCTTGTGGAGCAAAACAAGAGATAATAAAAAACTTAATATTTAATAAAAAAACAAATAATTCAATTTTTGATGATTTTAAATTATATGCAAAGTTTGAACAGTTTAAAATAATCTCATTTGAAGAACTATGTGGAAATATTAATCATGAAGAAATAAAAATTTTACTAGAATCAGTTAATGAAAAAACTTCTAACAAGTATAGTAATATAATAAAACAATTTAATGATGAGCCACAAAAGTTAAAGTTTTTATTAAAATATTATGAAATTTTTATAAATTTAGAAGATGCAATGGAAAATAATGACTATGAATTGTTTAAAAATTTATTTGAAACAATATCAGAGAATCAAAACAAAATTAATGCATTAAAAGAAAATGAGAAATTTAATAATAAAAATTTAGCAAAGTTTCTTCTTCAGATGTATAGAGCAGGATATGAAGATTTTATTACAAAAAACAAATTTTTATTTTTGGCATTACAACCTTATTGGAGATATTTGAAATCATTACAAAATGCAGAAGGAAAAGGGTACTCAACAGGGCCTAAAGAAAAAACTTATAGAGGTGGTTCTAATTCGGGTCAGTTTTTCACATGGTGGAGTGAAAATGATTAGTAAATATGGAATTTTAGCTTAAATTAAAGAAACAAGAAAAAAATATAAAAAATAAGCAAATAAAATAATAACTAAATAAGATTTCAATAAATTATAAAATCTCAAAAAGTACGAATGATATGTTTGTTCAGAAAAGAGTACCAAACAAAAGTAGTACGTAAAATTATTTTTTTTGTATCAAAAGGAGGCTTTTAATGAATAAAGAGCAAGAATTAGCAAGAAAAATTATTTTAGAAACCAATGATAATATCTTTATAACCGGTAAAGCCGGAACAGGTAAAACTACATTTTTAAGACAAATAGTTAGAGAATTATCTGCTAAAAGGAAAAAATATGTAGTTCTTGCACCAACTGGAGTTGCAGCAATAAATGCCGAAGGTTCAACTATTCATAGATTTTTTGGATGGAAACCGGAAAATACACCATTAACTAATGACAACGTTCCTATAGAAACATATCAAAAATTAAATACAATAATTATAGATGAAGCATCAATGTTAAAAGCTGATTTATTAGATAGAATAGATTTATTTTTAAAAAATAATATAAAAAACAAGGAAAGAGAAAATATGCCTTTTGCCGGTGTACAAATGGTGTTTATAGGGGATTTATATCAATTACCACCGGTTGTAGCAGATGATAAGGAACAAGAAAAATACAATAAAGATATGATTGAAACAGATGATGAAATAATAAATATGATAAATGATGAGAGTAAACATAGAAAATATGACTCTACATGTTTTTTAAGTTCTTATGCTTTAAGAAAAAAATATTTGCATATAGTAGAATTTATTGAAATATTTAGACAAAAAGAACAACAGTTTATTGATATCTTAAATTCTGTTAGGAAGAATAATGTATCTGAAGAACAATTAAAAATATTAAATAAACAAATTGTAAATGATAGTAATACTACTTCACAAATTAAATTAGTTACAACGAATAAAAAAGCAGATGAATATAATTTGTTTGAACTTGCTAAAATTAATTCGTCGGAATATATATCAAGAGCTAAGATAGAACCGTATTTTGAAGATAGTTATTACAGTATGCCTGTTCCTAAAGTTTTAAAATTAAAAGTAGGAGCTAAAGTTATGCTGTTAACTAATGATCCTAATCAAAAATATGTTAACGGTTCTATAGGGAAAATAATAAATATTAAAACAGAATTGTGGGCTAGAAAAAATATTAGACTTGTGAAGAAACTTACTATACAACTTGATAAAGGTAATATTGTTGAGATTGAGCGAAGCAAATGGTCAAAATATAAATATGTATGGAACAAAGAAAAACAAGAATATGAAAAAGTAGAAGCTGGTTATATAGAACAATTTCCTATAAAACTTGCATGGGCGGTAACAATACATAAAAGCCAAGGACAAACTTTTGATACTCTCACAATAGATTTAGGTTCAGGTGCTTTTGCTACCGGACAAGTATATGTTGCATTAAGCAGATGCAGATCTTTATCCGGAATATCTTTAATAAAAGAAATACAACCAAAAGATATTATGATAGATCCAAAAATAGAAAAATTACTTGCTTTACAGAACAGAATAAATGAAATATTAAAACCTATTAAAAATTAAAGAAAAGAGTACCAAACAAAAAGTGATTGAAATGCTAAAGGAATAGGTTTATAATATATAATAAAAGAGTTTAAAAAGGAGGAAATTACAATGTCAAGTAAGAAATACGGATCGGGTAGATTTTATGGTGGTGATCGTCTTTCTTATGGTGAAACCACTCACGGAGAATTGAATAATGCCAAATATTACGATAGAGACACATATTATTATTCATCTCATACTTATTATTCATCTCATACAGGAATATCAAAAGAATCAAAAAACTCTAGAGTTAAACAAATAGATAATAGAACAAGATAAAAACATATGAAATAAACAATTTCTGTCAAAAAAGTAGCCTGGTAAGCTACTTTTTTTTATTTTTTATGTTGTATTATTTCCTTGAAATGCGGGGGAATACCATATAGCATATATTAGATGATGTTAAACGGATAAAATTTTTGATAGTATAATCAGAAAAAGATAATCCAATTCAAGTTTTTGCAATGTTTTTTATTTTTTCTATAATAACAAACACTGCTGTTAAAGGAATATTTATGAAATCTAAAAAAGAAAAGAAAGAAGAATCTACGGAAGAAGGTAAAGAAATTATAAAATTAGTATCACAGAGCAACTACGATAAAGCAATATCAGTGGCAAAAAAATATATAGAAAAAAATCCA
>JAEEGL012059093.1_pt1 | contig 11427 bp, 9 predicted proteins | sample 9134231 | NCBI WGS metagenome assembly JAEEGL01 (sample SAMN16246548, study PRJNA631951) | gut metagenome | biome: gut microbiome; feature: rumen; material: fiber-attached | host: Bos | place: Iran: Karaj | collected 2018-10
ACGGGCTGAAATCGTCAGAAATAACCTCGGAGCCAGCCTTTTGCATGAGGATCTGATAACGCTTTCCCTCGTCTGTGTAATACATCTCCAGCACTTTGTCCTTGCCGGTGTATGAGCTTTTGTTGTAGAGAGCCGCCATCTGACGGGTGAAGCTGAGAGCCGGATCGGTTTTGACGTTCGCGGTTTTGTCTGAGCTTACGCTCTTCTCAATGCCCCAGCTCGCGTCCGCCATCTGTTCAAATACGTCTCTGGGAAACAGCGGCGTGTTCAGCTTTTCGCGTGTGGCAGGGGCGATACCGCCGTTTGTCCATTCCCCGCCAGCCTGTCTGACAACGGAGAGATAGACGTCGGTCTGGGTGTGCAGTTCCGGCACGCGGAACAGCTCACCTTCGGGGCAGTAAAGCGTTTCATAGCCGCCCTTGCCGAGAAAGTGGTCGAACATCGCGTTGACCGACTCGTAATTGTCCTGCGCGGTGAAGAAGCCGCATGTGGAGATCACGACGTGACGCTTGCAGGACATATCGTAGCGTGAGGGATGACCGCCCGACTCGCTGTCCTGCTCCATAAAGGGAAGCCAAAGCGGCAGCTGACGGTCGATCAGCGTTTTGAGCTTGCCGGGCACGTTGAAGAAATACAGACCGAAAGACCAGATTATCACGTCCGCCCACAGCATTTTCTCCAGAACGCCGCTCATATCGTCCTGAATGACACATTTTCCCTCACCGTTCTTCCAGCATCCGAAGCAGCCAAGACAGGGCTTGATATCCAGATCCCGAACCGTCAGCTCCTCGCATTCCGTCGGAGCGACGCCGGAAATGCCGTCGATAAATGCCTTGGAAAGCCGATAGGTGTTGCTTTTGAGTCCCTTGGGACTGCCGTTAATCAATAGAATCTTCATGCTTTAAATCCTCCAGTTCTTTTTTACATTTTTCCGCCCAGTTTCTCATCATTTCCGCGTACATCACGCCGAATTCGGCTGTCATCTTCCAATAGAGCGCTTTCCTCGGGTCACTGATCATTTCCGCGTACTGCGCTACCTTCGGCGGTTCGGACTGAAATCCGTTCAGGAATGCCGAGAGCATCGCCGACATTTTTGCAAAATAAACGACGTTTTCATCCGTCGGCAGCTCCCCTCTGAAAAAGGTTTTCATCAACAGCGGACTGCGCAGCTCCGCATCAAATCCTTCCTCGGAAAGCCAGCGCATGAATTCCTCCCTGCCGCTTTCGGTAATGCTGAACAGCTTTTTGTCGGGTCTGTCGCTCTGTTCGATGACTTCATCCGTCGCCCAGCCGTTTTTTTTCAGCGTTTGAAGCTCACGGTAGACCTGACTGGTCTGCGCGTGCCAGAAATAATGGAGCGAATCCCGAAACGTCCTGTTGATTTCATATCCGGTCATGCTGCCGTAGTTGAGTAACCCTAAAATGCCGTGCTTTAACATCTGTAACCTCCTTTGATATTCTACTTGTTGAATATATTATAATTCCACTTGTAGAATATGTCAAGTGCTTTTTGAAAAATTATAAGAAGAATATTTGCATTATTTACATTATTTACAATTTGTTCACTAAATTGTATTTAAGAAAAATAATCAATCAATTTGGGGCTGTCACACAAGGATAATAAAAATCCCTATGCGACAGCCCCGATTCAGCGGTAAAGCATGAATTATTATATCATTATCATGTATTGTACAGACAAAAAGTGTTTGCAGGTATTCGCCAATATGAACCAAAAAGACGAAAAGTCATTGGTTGGAAAAAGACGGTTTATTTTGCAGTATTCTGACAGATTTCATCGGAATCAACAATGCTGATGTGATAACAAGCAGAAATCCGGAAACCAATATTACCGCGGCGGAACCTCTTCCTACGCCAATGCCGAATTCCTCGCCGATATAATCCGCAAGAATACCGGAAACAGCATATGCCGCAACATAGCCCATCTGTGAAATAAAACTGATTAATCCCCATGCTCTTCCCTGCAGTTCATCGGAAATATTAATTCTTACCAAATAGTCCAAGCAATTATTTGCAAATGGAAGCATTGCAAAAAACATAAATCCTGCGGCGCATATAATATAAATATTTTCTTTAATCGCGAAAATCGACATAAAAACACCCGCAAAGGCAAGCGATAAAATTAATGTTGTGACAAATTTCTTTTTTATTCCCCTTATGCCTAATATTATTCCTGAAGCAAGCATTCCACAGGCGCAGATAGTTTCGCCTATGCCAAGCGTTTTGCTGTCAGAAAATGACAGAATCAACGGCTCCGCTAATACCTGAAATACTCCCATGTAAAAGGTTATAAGTGAAGAAACAAATATCAGGACGATTATTCCTCTCTTTTCTGTTATCGCCTTCCAACCGAATTTAAGGGCTGTGAAAAACGGTTCTTCATTAAAATCCGATTTTTTATCAAGCCCTTTCCTTACAACGCCTGTACATAAAACAGTGATAAAAAATGTACAGATATCAATAATCAACAAGAGCCTGATATCGTAGACTGTCAAAAGAAAACCCGCAATCAACGGTGATATCAGATATCGCGCACTACCGGCTAAATTCACCATTCCGCTTGCTTTTGAATATTCGTCGGCGCTGAGAATATCAGTTACCGACGCACGGTAAGACGGTTCCAGAAGAGCTGAAAATACGGAGCTTACCGCTACGCCTATACATATCTTATAAATAGATATATCGCTCATTTGTATGCAAACCAATATGTAAATGATGCCTAACGCTGAAAAGCCGTCGCCTATCATCATCATTATCCTACGGTCAAATTTATCAGCCAATACGCCCGCGGGAACGCTGAGAATAAATGTCGGCAAAAAAGCCAAAAGCGTAACTGCCGTCATTGCGGTAGCGCTTCCGGTCAGATTGAAAACATAAACCCCTAAACCAAAACTTGTCAATCCTCCCCCGATTCCTGATATCAATTCTCCCAGCCACAAAAGCAGAAATTTACGATAATTTTTACTTTTCATATTATATTGCCAATCCTTTCCCGTCGGTTTAAGTTGTCATCGCGATAATGCTATAAATGTAATAAAAACGCTTATTGCAGTTATATCGTCTCCGGATAAAGTACTGCCCTTTTCAGCATTCCGGCATATTCGCCCGGGGACGCCGCCTGATATCCGCAGTGGGCATAGCCTTCAATATCATGGTATGAAGCTGCCGGATACGCCTTGATCAGACGTTTGCGCGACTTTCGCGCCGGTTCCTCATTCGAAAAAAAGAATACCAGCCGCTTCTGAATATCCTCAGAGAATGAGGGTAGATCGTATTTATAGCAAATATTCACCATATTCCCGACAGTCTTTTTGGAAAAATGCCTGCGCTCCTGCGACATCGCTCTTATCAGCGGTTCGTATTGCTTCGCCTTGCCCTTTGCAAGGAATTTCAGAAACGGGTGATTCATCATGGCGTTATATGCTGCCTCGTGATCATCAGTATCAAATATTTTTACAAGGGATTTGAATTTCTTATGCATGAATCCGCGGAATAGCGGATTGAAATGGAAAAACGGACCTCCGTCAAGAAATCCGCATTCAAACGGAATGTTTTCCTCAGTCAGCCTTTTTATAACCGCGAGGGCAATTTCAGCGCCCATAGAGCTTCCCTGAACCAGCGCAAGTGTAGTGATTCCGTTCTCCTTTAAATACGCTGCAATCTTGTCCACCTCGCCTTCAAGCGGAAGGAGATCGGTGCTGTCCATTCCGTGACCGTCGAGCGTCGGCATTATCACATAATATTCGTCCGCAAGATACCTCCCGTATGGCTCGCAGCTTTTCCATGTACACATCATTCCGTGAATCAGCAGTACAGCCGGATTGTTCTTTGCTCCCAGTGTGTGAAACGTCATGTGTTTTTCATCCTTTCATTATTTTCTTCACTATGGCTGGATTTTCCTTATGCTCTCCTCGATAACATCGGCAATCTGCAAAAGAATTTCCGTCGCCTCTGACGGCAGCTTTTCCGCAAGCCGCGTAACTTCAGCAATCATTTCGCTGTGAAGCTCTCTGTGTTCGGCAAAGATTTCCCTGCCGCGTTCGCTGAGATACAGACCCACGCCTCTGCCGCTATCTTGCGACGGTTTTTTTACAATCAGACCCTTTTCATCGAGAAATGATATACTCTGCGATACCGCGCCTTTGGTTATCATATATTCCGCAGCTATCATCGACTGACTGATTCCAGCCGAATCACCGATTATTTCCAGCATATGCGCTTGCGCGGGATAAAGCAGAAGTCCACCTGAATATGTATGAGGCTTCTTTTGAGTTGCGTTGTAAAGATTGATTAGTCTGTATGCTTTTAATAACAGTTCACCGGAATTCATGCCGCAACACTTCCTTTCAGTTATTAGTTTAGCAGCTAAACTTAATATATCACATCCTTTTATTTTTGTCAAGAAGAATGTATGTGCGTTTTTCAAAAATAGCACTCGCGGAATTTTTATAATTTAACCGATAAATACAAAAGCCGTATTTGCCCGACTCTGCATTTATGCGGAGTTAAAAGGACAAATACGGCTTATTATTAAATTATATGAATGTCAGCGCAACTTGACTCAGCAGACCGCAATACCGGAGTATCCGTTTTCTTTGCCGCATGAGCAAGTCCGGCTTCTGACAGCCTTCCGGATTTACGAAGCCTTTCAGACCTTATACTACTTTGTGATTTTAAGCTCGTCGCCGTAGCTGACTGAAATGCTGTCGCCGGCTTTGATTTCACCCTCCAGAATCTTCTCAGAAAGTCTGTCCTCTATCTCGGACTGAATTGCCCTGCGTATCGGACGCGCACCGTACACGGGATCAAAACCGTGCTTGGCGATGGTCTTCGCCACGCTCGGATCAAACGCAACGTCAATCTCCATTTCATTGATTCTCTTTGCAAGATTATCCAGCATTCTGCCGGCTATCTGCTCCACGTCCTCCTCGCTTAACTTGCGGAACACGATTATATCGTCCAGCCGGTTGATGAATTCGGGTCTGAATGTGTTCTTCAGCTCCGCGATAACCGCGCTCTTGATGTTTTCGTAATCCTGCTGCGCCTTGTCGCCGTCCGATTGCCCGAATCCAAGAGAGCTTGCGCCTCCGGTGATAATTCTCGCGCCGAGGTTGGAGGTCATGATTATTACGGTGTTCTTGAAGTCAACCGTCCTGCCCTGAGAATCCGTTACCCTGCCGTCGCCGAGTATCTGAAGCATGATGTTGAGCACATCGGGGTGCGCCTTTTCTATCTCGTCGAACAGTACTACTGAATACGGACGTCTGCGTATCTTCTCGGTGAGCTGGCCGCCCTCGTCATATCCCACATATCCTGGAGGCGAGCCTATGAGCTTGGACACCGTATGCTTTTCCATGTACTCCGACATATCCAGCCTTATAATAGCATTCTCGTCTCCGAACAGCGCCTCGGCAAGCGCTTTGCAAAGCTCGGTCTTGCCAACTCCGGTCGGACCCATGAAGAGGAATGAACCTATCGGACGCTTGGGGTCTTTAAGTCCGACTCTGCCTCGCCTGATCGCCTTTGCAACCGCAGTTACGGCTTCATGCTGACCCACGATGCGCTCGTGAAGGATATCCTCCATGCGGAGCATGCGTTCGCTTTCCTCGGTGGTGAGCTGCACTACAGGAATTCCCGTCCACTGCGATACGATTTCGGCAATATCCTCGGTTGTAACGGTTGCTTCTCTGCCCTGATTCTGCTTCTTCCACGCTTCGCGCTCTTCGTCCAGCTTCGCCGAAAGCTCCTTTTCCCTGTCGCGGAGACGGGCGGCGCGTTCATAATCCTGATTCTTGACTGCCTCCTGCTTGTCGGCGGTCACCTGCTTAATCTGATTTTCAAGCTCCTTCACATCGTCTGGCGCGGTCTGTCTTCTGAGCCTTACCCTTGAAGCGGCTTCGTCGATCAGATCTATCGCCTTATCCGGAAGGTAACGGTCGGCAATGTATCTCGCCGAAAGATTGACCGCGGACTTGATGGCTTCATCGGTGATTTTTACATTGTGATGTCCCTCATAGCGGTCGCGCAGTCCCATAAGGATCTGTTCGGCTTCGTCCTCGGTCGGTTCGCCGACAAGCACAGGCTGGAAACGCCGTTCGAGCGCCGAATCCTTCTCAATATACTTGCGGTATTCGGTGATTGTCGTCGCCCCTATAACCTGAAACTGTCCCTTGGCGAGCATTGGTTTGAGTATATTCGCCGCGTCTGTAGCTCCCTCAGCGGAGCCTGCGCCGATCAGCGTGTGAATTTCATCTATAAAGAGAATCACGTTGCCGTCCTTTATTACCTCGTCGATTACGGACTGTATTCTCTCCTCGAATTCGCCCCTGTACTTGGAACCGGCAATCATTCCTGTAAGACTGAGATCTATTATCCTCTTGTTTTTAAGCGATTCCGGAACCTCTCCCTCGGCAATTTTCAGCGCGAGACCCTCGGCAATTGCTGTCTTGCCGACGCCCGGCTCGCCTATCAGACAGGGATTGTTCTTGGTCCGGCGGGAAAGAATCTGTATTACTCTGTCGATTTCCTTTTGTCTGCCGATGACAGGATCTATCTTGCCGTTTTTTGCTTCCTCGGTGAGATCGCGCCCGTATTTTTTCAGACTCTTGCCTTTGCCGCTGCCGGAGGACTGTCCGACCATTCCGAATGGATTTCCGCCCATTCCGAATAGACCGCCGAACGGCGACTGCTGTCCGAATGAGGGCTGCTCTTCACCGTATTCCCCGCCGTCGTCGTTGAAGAGACGGTTCAGATCGTCTACAATGCCCTGAATCTCGCCGCCAAGCTCCTGAATGAATCTCACGGCATAGCTCTCGCTGTCGCTGATAAGAGCGAGAAGAATGTGTTCCGTGCCGACATAGCCGTGACCCATGCGGTTAGAGATACTCTTTGCCGCCTGCAATGTGCGTTTGCCGCGCGCGGTGATATCATTCGGGTTAAGACTGCATCTCACGCCCTGACCGTGAATTTCGACGAGCTTGTTCTCGACAGCCTCGGCGGTAAGTCCGTTGTCGTTCAGAATTCTCTGAGCCGCGGAGTCGTCCGTTTTGGCAAGTCCTAAGAGAATATGCTCCGAACCCACAAATGTGTGCCCCATGTTCTGAGCGCATTCAAACGCTATATTAAGGGCTGCGTTTGACTTTTCACTGAATCCCTTGAAGTTATACATAATATATCCCCCTTTGACAAATTTCTAATTATTTTCCTTTACGCTATATCTGTATTTTTAAATATGCCGCGAAGTATTTCGGCGCGTTTCTTATCCCTCTGAGAGGAATTCATGTCCTCTCCGTACTGCTCCATCAGTCTCGCGGGCTGGACGCGTTCGTATGCCTCGCCAAGCTGTCCGAGCGTCACGCCCTTGACAAGACCCTCGGCGACTCCCACGCGCAGAGCGGAATACAGTCCTGCAAATTCGCCGCTGCTCATGACCCTTGCGGTCTTTAATATTCCAAGCGCTCTCCAGATGGTATCCTGATAGCTCTCGCCCGCGAGAAGCTGACCGCGTGATTTCTTTTCGAGTGAAATTATCTGATTTGCGATGTCGGTAAGGTTCGAGATAGTGTCCCTTTCGCTTATTCCGAGCGTGACCTGATTGGATATCTGGTACATCGCGCCGACTGACTGACTGCCCTCGCCATAGCTTCCCCTTATTGTCGCGCCTATCTTGCCGAGACTGGCTGCCACTCTGCGGAGCGTTCCGTCAGCTTCGGAAGCCGGCAGATGAAGCATTACCGATGCCCTCATTCCCGTGCCTAAATTCGTCGGACACGCGGTGAGGTATCCCAACTCCTCGTCGAAAGCGAAATTCAGCGTTTCGTCAAGAATGGTGTCAATCTTGTCCGCCATGTCATATGCCTTTTCAAGCTGCATTCCGCTGCCCATGACCTGAATCCGGACGTGATCCTCTTCGTTTATCATAATGCAGACCGATTCATCCTCCGTCAGCAGGAGCGCCCTGCCCTTGGGAGCGTTGGCAAATTCGGGACTTATCAGGTGGCGTCCGGCGAGAGAAGCAAGCTCCACGGGCGAGAGCTTTTCCGCCTCGACATAGCGGAAGCTGTCGCGTATCGCTGAATTGCCGCCGATAAGAGCGTCCCTGACCTTTTGGCATACCTCGTTCATCTGCGCCTGATTCATCAGGTGCGGGAAAGGATAACCGTTTAAATTTCTCGCAAGTCTTATCCTTGTGCTTATCACAACGTCGGATTTTTCGCCCTCCGACTCATACCATTTCTTTGTTTCTGACATAACTTTATCAACTCCGTCATTCAATGCTTAGTATAATTTACGCTTCCATTGCTTTGATTTTGTCTCTCAGCTCCGCCGCAAGCTCATAGTTTTCAGCCTTTACCGCGTCGGCAAGCTGTTTTTTGAGGGTGGCGGTTTCATTCTCGCGGCTCTCCTGTGTGGTTACTTTTGAATGCTTGCCGCAGTGGACGCTGTTGCCGTGAAGCTTCTTGATTGTGGACGCAAGACGGCTCCTGAATTCTGTGTAGCAATTGGGACACCCTACCTTGCCGGAATCAGCTATCGAACGGAAATCCGAACCGCACACAGAGCATCTCTTGCCCGATGTGAGCGACGGCATACCGCCGAAGCCTCCGAACGGAGAACTGAGCATGCTGCTGACAAGATCAAATCCGCTCATCATCGGGCTGAAAAGACTGTCGAAATTGAAGAGCGAACCGAATTCCTCGCTGTTTTTCATTTCCGCCGCGCACTGGCTGCAAAGATGGTATTCGTGGACGTCGCCGTTCACATTGGTCTTGATATAAGCGTTAGCTTCATTTTTTTTGCATTTTTCACACAACATAATATTCATTCCCTTTCTCAATTTTTTTATTTTGTCTGATTTTTACGGTTGTCTGTTGACGACCATTTAAGATTATTGGCTGACTGTGCATCTGATAAGCATCTGTTTGAGAATTCCGGCTCTGGCAGCGTCGCGGTATTCCGGAGGCAATGCCCTGAGCGCGCTGTCGCCGCACGCCGCGAGCATTATGCCCGCCGCTTCTCCGCCGACGGCTCCGCGGTCGCACAGACTCATTATCAGCGCACGTGCCGTTCCGCTGTCAAGCTCGCCGCCAATGCTGTTTACCACATGCATAAGCGCCGATGTTCCTGTAATCTGAACTCTCGTTATTCTGATGTAACCTCCCCCTCCGCGTCTGCTCTCCACAAGGTAGCCCTGTTCGGGCGTGAAGCGCGACGTGATGACGTAATTGATCTGGCTCGGCACACAGCCCATCTGATCGGCAAGCTCGTTCCGGCGAATCTCGGCAGTGCCGTCGCGGCTGTCGAGCATTTCCATGATGTACCGCGCAACCTGTTCGCTCATTCTCATTTGATGATCATCTCCTAAAGGTCTTTGTCTTTGACTATCCTTGACCTTTGTGATTATCATTATACTCATTAGTCAGTAAAAGTCAAAGTTAGAAAAAGTCAGAAAATCATGAGATTTTCGGAGAGATATCCGTAAAGCTCTCTTTTTCTTTTAATTTCGTTTTTTTTCTTATTTTTTCAGTGATTGGGCATAAAAGTCAGTCTGTTATGGTATTTCAATATTAATAATAAAAAATTCAAAATTTAATAAAAATTATTGACACAATTTTACAAATATGGTATAATTACAAACGAATTATTTTGGCGATTTAAATAAGTAAACATAATCAGCGTCGCCAAGAAGGAAGGTACACAGCAAATGAAGGTCAAACTTAATTACAGACGGACATTCTTTGCAGGTATGGCTTTTTTCCTTATCTGCATGTTCTGGCAGGCTTACGACAACACGATTCCGCTCGTGCTGACGTACAAATTCAAAATGTCGCAGACTCTTTCGGGCGGCATAATGGCAATAGACAATATCCTTGCGCTCTTTATGCTGCCGCTTTTCGGAAGGCTCTCTGATAAATGCAACACTAAGCTCGGACGGCGCACTCCGTTCATACTGGTGGGTACGATAATAGCAGTCGCGCTTTTCGCGCTGCTCCCGTTTATTGATTCCCTTTTGTACTTTGTAGTAACGCTCGTAGCCATGCTGATAGCTATGGCGGTGTTCCGTTCGCCGGCAGTCGCGCTCATGCCCGACATAACGGTGAAGCCGCTGCGCTCCAAGGCGAATGCCGTAATAAACCTGATGGGAACCATAGGCGGTATTATCGCGCTGCTTCTGGGCATAGTGTTTGCCACCAAGGAAATCAAGAATATGGACGACGCTTACATGCATTCCAATTACTATTACTATTTTATTTCCGTAGCGTCGGCAATGTTGATATCCCTTGTGATTTACATGCTTTTTGTCCGTGAGAATCGGCTCGCCAGAGATATGCAGGAGCAGAGCAGAGCGCTCGGACTCGACGAGGAGATAACCAGCTACGATTCCGGCGACGAGGAAGCCGGGAGCGCGGCGCAGGCTGCGGGCGACCGCAAGCTTACTAAAGGCGAGCTGTGTTCGCTTCTCTTCCTGCTCGCCTCCATATTCATGTGGTACATGGGCTATAACGCGGTGACGTCGAAGTATTCGGTCTATGCCGCCGATATCCTGCACAAGGATCACAACCTCACGCTTATGATCGCTCAGGCTGCGGGAGTCGTGTCGTTCCTTCCGGTAGGCATAATCGCGTCAAAACGCGGACGCAAGAAAACCATTCTGGCTGGCGTCATAATGATGGTGATTGCTTTCGGCAGCATGACGTTTGTCACGGCTGAAACGCCGATGATGGTTATGAATATTCTCTTTGCCATAGCCGGAATAGGCTGGGCGTCCATCAACGTCAATTCTTTCCCGATGGTGGTGGAGCTTTGCACCGGCTCCAATACGGGACTGTATACCGGCTATTACTACACGGCTTCCATGGCGGCTCAGATAGTCACTCCAATTTTCTCCGGCTGGCTGATGGATATGCTCGGTCTGAAGATTCTCTGTCCCTACGCGGCGTTATTCAGCGCGATAGCGTTCTTCACTATGCTGCCGGTGCGCCACGGCGATATACTTGAATCGCGTCTTGAGCAGGCGGCTCAGGAGGCTGCCGCGCGCGAAGGCAAGGCTGTGGAATCCGGTGATACGTCGGATTCAGTAGGCGTGTAATTCAGCAATGTGAAAAGCGCGGCGGCATTTGAATTTATCAATTGACAGACGTCAAACCAGCTTGTCAAAAAGTAGTATAGTTGTATAATTTTTTTTGAAATAAATAAGACAAAATACTTGCTTTTTCCGAGTAGGTGTGATATAATGAAACTGTAAATTTTATTTGGAGGTGCTATTATGGCATACAAAATCAGTGAAGATTGCATCGGCTGCGGCGCTTGTGCAGCAGGCTGCCCCGTAGAGGCTATCTCCGAGGGTACACCTTACGTTATCAATCCCGACGTTTGCATCGACTGCGGCGCTTGCGCCGACACATGCCC
>JAEEGL012692138.1_pt1 | contig 11427 bp, 12 predicted proteins | sample 9134231 | NCBI WGS metagenome assembly JAEEGL01 (sample SAMN16246548, study PRJNA631951) | gut metagenome | biome: gut microbiome; feature: rumen; material: fiber-attached | host: Bos | place: Iran: Karaj | collected 2018-10
AAAACCTCGCCAAGTGCGACTGAGTGGCTAACCCCGCTGCGGCTCTCTTCTGCCACATTCCGGGCGGAGGTGGCGGCAGTTTCCACGGCGGCTGTCACTTCCTGTGTGCTGGCGGACTGCTCTTCCGTAATGGCTCCTTACTTTTATGCCCATTTTTCACTGTCTTTTATCGTAGTACGTAAACCAGGTAAGACGATTGTCCTGGACACGAAGTGGAAAAGCTTGATCGACAATCCCAGTAAGAATTACGGCATATCGCAGGCAGATATGTATCAAATGTACGCATATTCAAAAAAGTATGACACGAAGGAAATTTGGTTGTTGTACCCGGTAAACAAAGAGATGCGGGGGCATAAACCTATCTCCTTTGATAGCGGGGATAATACTTGCGTAATGTTTGGTTTGGCGGACACGAAATGGAAAGATGAAGAATTGAGTGTGCTGTATAATTATATTATTTGGCCAGGGGGGAGTGCCTACGGGTGCTCCTTTTTTGAGTTCAACCATAAATAGAATTTATTCAATTATCTCGTTATTTTCGAATCTCTGAATGTACGGTATGATGATAGTGCGGACCGCAAGAGATCATATATAAGGAGACCAGAAAGATGGATAATTTGAAAATCGGACGGTATATTCAACATTTGCGTAAAGCGGCCGGTATGACACAAAAGGACCTGGCTGAGAAACTTGATATTTCCTTTCAGGCAGTTTCAAAATGGGAAAACGGCGATGCGCTCCCCGACACAGGTATTCTTTTAGACCTTTGTGATATCTTGAATACCACAGCGGATAAACTGCTTAATGGTGGAAGCCTGGCAGCGGGAGAGAGAAAACTGATGCATCTTGAGGATGTTGTTACGGGATTTCAGTACATCGAAGGCATCGGAAGACTGTTTGGCGAGGATAGCACGTTTTTCCAGGGAATGGTTGAAGGGATCAATGAGAAAATGAATATTGATCTTCTGACTTATTTGCAGCAACCGATGACACGGGAAGTGATGTATGCCGAGGTGTTGATTCAGGGCATCTTAGCAGGGCGTACTGTGGACATGGATGAGATTGATGCATCGTTCCAGAATCGCAGGATGGTAGAGATGATCCGGAAATACCTGATCAAGGCAAACGGTGAGTTTGAAACAGCGAAAGCATGATAGAAACAGTGATTATTCAACGAGGGAGTGCCTACGGGTGCTCCCTTTTCTGATTTTAGGCACACTTTTTATGGTCCTGGATAATGGCTAAAACGGGAAATGTGCTTCACCAGCGGGAGGGGGACTCCTTTAGGCACAGGAAGATAGCAGTGTGAAGGTGATATGGGAGTATGGAGGTGCCTAGGAAGCGTGAGATAAAGTGGCTTAGCCACAGACTGGAAATTATAGAAGTAGAGGAAGGAGCGAATTAGTGGGATATCTGTGACTTGCGGGATGGAAAACCCCATTTTTAAGCACAAACTCCCGCAAAATAGAAGGGCTTTTATGCTATACTGATAAAAGTATGGCATATTCCGGATATCAGGAGGGAGCATGGAGAAAAAACGTATTCTCATGGTCTGCTGGGGCAACCTACCAGTACAATCCTGAAAGTACTTTGAATACTGCGTTTTACGACATCGTTTTCGATTTTTAGCACCCCATTTGCACCTTTTGAAAACTACTTTTTGGCTCCAATATGGCAACCTTTGATACTCATCGGATATAGACATCCGGTGATTTTTTTTAGGCGTTGTTGATATGAGTGGTGTTAGTGTCCTTGATTTTCAAGAGGAATCCAAGTATAATGATATTACAAACAAATACAAAACACATTCAAATATAATAAATAATAAGGAGGTGATAATATGGCTGAACAGGTATTGGTACAGTTTAGAGCAGACAAAGTTTTAAAAGAAGAAGTTGCAGATATATACAATCAGCTTGGTATGGATCTTCCCACAGCATTTCGCATGTTTATGGCAAAGAGTAAACAAGTAAGGGGCCTGCCTTTTGATGCAGTCCTTCCGGCACAGAGTACAAATAGAGAAGATTTCCGTTCGGCATTCAATGCATTACGTGAGGAAGCAGCAGATATACCAGAGATGTCACTTGAAGAGATTAATGCTGAAATATCCGCAACGAGGTCCAAGAGAAAGAGAGGGTAGTCTATGGTTTATGCCGTAATCGATACCAATGTATTGGTGGCTGCCCTGCTAACTAAAAATGCTGCGTCTGCTACGGTGAAAGTATTTGATGCAATTGCTGATGGTCTGATTACTCCTTTGTATCATGCTGATATCCTGAGAGAGTACGAAGAAGTACTTGGCAGGCCGAAGTTTAAGTTCAGTAAAACCAAAGTCGCTATGGTTCTTGATATGATCAAGAACTACGGCGTTGAAGTTTTTCCTAAACCTACAGGAGAGATTCTTGTTGATGTGGATGATCTTATCTTTTATGAGGTTGCCATGGAAAAGAGGGATGATGACTCCTATTTGGTTACAGGGAACCAGAAGCATTATCCAGTCAGGGATTTCATAGTCACGCCGGCGGAGATGATGGAGATTCTAAATTTATAAAACAAGAGCCAGCAGTGGATTTATACATTCACTACTGGCTCTTTTTCTTTGCCTTGATCTTTGATATTTCAATTAATTCTTTTTTATCTTGATCTGGTAATCGTTGAAAGTAATATAGTAGTTCTTTTTCGAGATTTGTATGATGCTGAAATTTCTTTTGATTCAACGGATTGCTAAAGAATTCAAGGTGGGCGGACAAGTCGTCGCTACTCGGTGATGGCCCCGGAGCTTCATAAAACTCGTTCTCGTCAAATACTATGGACAAGTGCAACAGGTCGTCTGCGGATACATTATATATAGCAGCCAGCTTATATATCGTCGCGGCGGATGGATTTCGTCTGCCTGTTTCATAATGTGAGTAGGTCTGTCGCGTCTTGCCTATGGCTTCTGCTACATAATCCTGTGAGTAATTGTATATTCTGCGTAGCTCTTTAAGACGTTGCCCTAATATAATATTGCCCAAAGAATCACCTCCCTTATTGAATAATCATAATGAAACATTTACAATTAAATGTTACAAAGAGTATCATTTTGCGCGACAGAATGACTAAATATGTAGCATATAGCTGCAAATATCATACGAATAGTATAAAGTTGCCAGAATGGGGTGATGGAATATGTTGGGAGACATTGTTTATACACCACCTAAGAATAAGTATCCACAATACAGAAGAAGTGATTTTGACCACCTAACATATGCGTATATGTGGGCTAATCATCGTCAATTCATTATGGGATATGATAAGAGGCTGTTTGATGAGGTGATGTCAAAACTGAACGAGAACCCGATGAACAGGTATGTAAGGAAAGGTGAACAGTAATGCTTGGAGATAATACATTTATTAACAGGGTTAGTAATAACTTTGCACCGACGAGATCATCACCAATTCATTATGTTCATCCACACTGGGTGAGCTCATACACAAAAAACAATGGCACATTTGTTAAGGGATTCTGGCGGGATGGAGATGGAAATACTTCTATAGATAGATGGTTTGGATATTTTGCGAGAAATCCCGGCAAGTTATTCTGAGGAGGTAATCAATTGTTTGGAAAAGGGAAGGTAAAAGATATAAAAAGAGAGAGACTGACCAAAAAGATCACCATAGGAGATAAAAATACTCTTGTGATCATTGATAAGGCTTTTTCAGGATCGGTTGATGGTAAAAAGGAAATCCTTGATGAGATCATGATAGATAACATGATAGACGGGATAGCGGGTGCAATATCCGCGAACAGAACAAAATACAATCCGCTTCCTGCTGAAATAATTATAAAGACAGAAGGAGAGACTTCGAGATCGGACTATTCAAAACAAAGCGTAGCTTCTGCTGAAAATGTTGTTGTTCAAAATGATATTATCGAAAGCTATGACCCTAGATTCACACTTGATCAGGTTATTCTCAATGCTTCCGTCAAAGAGAAGATCAATATAGCCATATCAGCGACAAAACATAGAGCCTTCTTAAGCGATAACTGGGGATTGTCCGAACATTTTGGGGCGGAAAGAGCAATCATATTAAATTTTTATGGTAAGCCTGGTACGGGGAAAAGCATGGCTGCTGAAGCGGTTGCATCCGCATTGGGTAAAAAGGTTTACCACATTAATTATTCGGATCTTGAATCAAAGTATGTCGGAGAAACTCCTAAGAACATAAGAAGAGCCTTTTCAAAAGCTACGGAAGATGATGCTCTTCTTATTTTTGATGAAGCAGATTCATTTCTTGGAAAGAGATTAACATCGGTAACACAGTCTGCTGACTATGGCGTCAATATTACCAGAAGCGTATTACTGATGGAGTTGGAAAAATACTCCGGGGTTGTTATCTTTACAACAAATCTCATAAAAAACTATGATGAGGCTTTTAAGAGGAGAATCCTCTTGAGTGTTTGCTTTGAGATGCCTGATTGTGATGCAAGAAGAGATATCTGGAAACTGCATCTTGGGGATAAATTACCGATAGCGGAGGACATTACACCTGAATATCTCGCCGAAAAATATGATTCTTTGAGCGGAGCAGACATAAAGGATATGGTGTTCTATTCGGCATTGCATGCACTTGAGAAGCAAAACTCCTGCGTTGATGAGGAAGCTTTTGAAAGTGCGTATTCAGTTATAAGTGAACGGTATAATGATCGTTTTAATGATAGGGAAACCAGAGTTATAAAAACCGAACAGATATCAGAAGAACAGTTTATAAGAGAAACGAAAGGGGGAGGGATAGATGCTTGATGCAGTTATGACAGCATATCATAATATACGCCACGGTCTTATAGACACGCTGTCGGGAACAGAGGGCGTTGCATATGAGGAAACTAGTTTTTACGATCTTGGATATATGCAGACAAAGGTGAGTCATATAAAACAAGAATTAAGGTCTGTAGAGGATAGCCTTTCAAGTAGTTTGAAAAATGAAGCATCTTCGGAGGAAGTAGATAAATACAGAAATGAGCTTATGAAAAGGAGAGAGTTGTTGATCTCTCGTTTGATTTTCACAATGTCCAACAGTTATTCAAATCTCGATAATTGCAAGAAACTGGCTGATGGTCATGCTTTCAGCTTCATGGCTTGCGTTGATGGGCTTGAAGCATACAAAAATGGCAACAAGGAAAGATCTTTTGAGTTGATTGAAGGCTACTTTAGAGAATACGGAAATGTTGAGAAACATTATCTTGTCAATAAAGTTTTTGGATTGCTTCTCTATGAAAAATCTCAATATAAAAAAGCAATTCCTTTTTTATCCTATGCGTTGGGCTTCGTTCCGGATGACAAAGAAGTATTAAAAACATTAGATGAGTGTTATCAACAGACAGGGGAAGATGGAAGACACAAAGTAATTGCGGACATTAATAGTCTGCTGGGATATTAGGAGGTGCCATCATGGAGCGTAAGAATTATGTGCATCTTCTACAGGATGCAGCGTTTGAAAAATATAAAGAGGGGGTATCTTTCCAAAAGGATATTGAGAATACCTATGACAATATGGAATATAAGGTGAGACAGCCCGACCTCCTGGGGAAAACAGTGAGGGTTACTGATAAGCAGTTCTATAATGTATGGGAAATTATGCGAGACCTATACCGTATTGAAAACAGCGAAATGGTCCCTGTATATGTCTATGAGGAATACTATTATGGAGCTGAAAGCTATGGTATCAGTAAACCGTGGATAGAGATATCCGCTAAAACGATAACTGATTTTACCGAAGAGGAATTGAGGTTTGTTCTGGCGAGAGAAGTATTTAAGATTTTAGATGGAGTAACAAAGCAAAAGACCATGATGGAGGAGCGATTTAAGTATATAAGATCTCTCGCACCGAATGAATTGGAAGAAATATCAAAAACTGCGTTTTATCACTGGTATCGTCTGGCAAATTATTCGGCAGATAATTATGGATACTTATCATGTGGGAGCATTAAGGCATCTGTATATGCTGTGCTTAAGATGGTTTTAAACAGTGGGATACTTGCAAATCAGGTTGATATACGAGAGTTCATTGGACAAGCATCTGAGATTAACAAGCTTGATGATGTGACCTATAACCATACTAAAGCGGATGAACCTGTTCCCTACGCACCGCATAGGATACAGAATCTGTTGGCATATGCAGAATCGGAACGTGGCATGAAATCAATCATGGAAAGGATGGTGTAAGAGCATGTTTGTAATTACAGCAATTGCTTTAGTAGGGCTAGGGGCTTTTGCGATGAGCCTTGTAACCAAGTTTTGGAACAATATAAAAGACTGGCTCAATAATACGGCTGCTGATGTAGTCCAGCGATATATAGGATATGACGCAAGAAGAGCAATGCAGAAAGCAGTTAATAAAGCGGATAGAGTTATGGACAAGATCCGTAACGTATCACAAGTTTACTATCGTAGTGATCCCCTGGCGACGCATTACGATAAAGTCACCATGGAAGTAACTGCACCTACTTATGAATTTGACGATGAATTTATTAAGACGATTAATGAGCAAAGAGTCCTGACTCAGGAGATGGACTATAGAATGTAGTACATAGATGTGATAGTAACTAATGACAATTAAGGATACTGGTAAGAAAAAACGGTGGTAGAGCATGGCTGTTAATTGGAGTGAGCCAAAGGTTGAAACGGAAAAAGTCAAGATAGAGCCGGAGGTTTTATTAGTAGAGGCAAAAAAATACGCGAACTCTGGAAATTATAATATGGCGGAGAGAGCGTATGTAAATGCAGCGTCTAATGCTCGAGGGACACAAAATCTTACCGCTATTGTTAAAACTGTGAAGAAAGGGTTGGCGGATATATATATTCAATGGGCTATCGATTGTATAAAACGTTATGAATACCAAGATGCTGAACCAGTTTTACAAAAACTTGTAAAGATAGCTGATGATAAGACAAGCGCAAAAAATGAGTTGATTGCATTGTATTCTTTGTGGGGGGCTGCTCTCAGAGATAATGATAATAATTGGAAGGGAGCTATCGCCATTTATGCAAAGAAATGGAGAATAGAAAAAGAAATAGGAGTTAGCACGGATGAAACGGCTAAACTCGTATGTCTTTTACTGTATGGATCAAACAACAAGAAATACAAAAAGATTGCAAACCGGATAAATTTGGGTATTGGCAATAACAGATTAAGGCTCTTTTTCAGTGCTTTAGTTTTGACACTTGTAGCAATAATAATCCCCATTTTTTCCCCATACTCTGTTGAAATATTTGTTTTATCGTGTCTATTTGGGGTTATTGAAGAGCCGTATAATTCACTGAATGCTGCTGCGAGACATAGACTTGCACGGAATTGTCTCTTACTAACGGCAGGATCCCTAATCATGTTTGTAGTTATATACGATAATGCTGGTAGTTCGTTTCCAATTACATTTTTGATTATTGTTTTTATCAGCTTAAAACTATTAATGGCGGCAATTGTCAAATATGGACGTTTTTTTGATTGCCGTCCGCTGAATCTGGATGCGACTATAAAAAGTATTGTTTCGGAAACAGATAACGTAGATTTGAGCGTGAAAAGGAAACCGACAGTAGCATCAAGTGAAAACGATCATGTAGCAGATGCTTCTAAATATGCATTGGGAAGAATTGGCTTTCACGCGGGTAGGTTTATCATCGGAGAAATACTTAGGAATATTCGATTTTGAGAAAGTAGGTGGATATTATAAAAAAAGAAAAGGGGAAGATTGTGCTACTTTCTTTGGCCTTGATATCGGCTGAAATTATTTCTATCTTGATAGGATCATATCGTGTATTTGGTGAAATGTATTTTGACTGGAAAGCAGAAAAAATAGCGGATAAAACATTAGAAGAAGGCCATTTTGCAGTGTTAGAACATGATTTTATTGCGGTTCCGGACTTGACAGGAAGAGATTTTAATGAAGTGGCGAGGGAATTTGATGAGCTTGGCGGATGGCTGAGAAAAGAAGGCTATGATTATTCGGATGAATATCCCAAAAACACAATTATTTCACAGGGGGTAAAACCCGGTAAAAAGATTTTGAATTGTAGCATACTATATGTTACGGTCAGCCTTGGCCCGAAAACGGATTTCATACAAGGTAATGATAACAATAGTGAGGACTCCCAAACAGATAAGTTGGTTGAAATACCAAATTTAAAAGGATTAACTGTAGAAGAAGCATCGACATTATTGCGCCAAAAGGGATTAACCGTTGGCGAAATTCTATATGGATATTCTGTATATTCAGATACTCTTTTGGATAAAGTTATGGCACAATCTGTTTCAGCGGGTGAATACATACAAGAAGGAACTTCAGTTGATATCTTTATATGCGTTGGGGGGCTAGAAGATTATTCGAAACAGAATCAAGTCCAGAATAACGAGGTAGTTGATGATACACAACTTTGTCAGTTGGTGAGTGATTATTATTATGAGCGGTATGGCATTAGACCTCCATGCGTTCGGGTCGATAATTATGATGGCGATATCGTGATTATCCACTTGTATGAAGCAATGTCTGACCATGATGTCACATGGGATTGGTATTATGTTGATCGGAATACAGGCGAAACAACGAACTTTATGGGGGAGTCCTTTAACTTGTTTCAATGATTAAGGAGGACACTGTATGGGAAAAAGGAATAAAACCATTATAGCAGCGCTGACGGGAAGCACTGCGTTTTTGTTTTTGGTGGTTGCTTATGCCGTTGTAAGTAAACAGGGAGCAAAGGTAAGCCCTACATCTCTTACACAACAAGAGATAGCTATAAAAGAGAATAATACAGCAGAAAAAAATACAACAGAAAATGCTGAAAAACGTGTATTAGATGAATTAGTGTATGAAGAAGCGGATGACGATTATTCGGAGGATTGGACTAATATATATGTTATTCAAGCACTGGCCGGAAATAGTGATGCTGATTGTAGTATACAGAGTTTGGATGGGGGCAGTTCCGCTCAGTATGTCGAAAACAATAATAATTCCGAATGTATTGTTGTAACGCAAGAATTGGTAGGCTCTAGTGATTCAATATATATCGTAAGAATTACAAATAGAGTCATAGAGATACAAGACGGAGCATTTGCCAATCTTCATAATCTACGAGAAATAAGAGTAGATTATGATAATCCATACTATGCTTCTTTTGGTGGATGCTTGTATAACAAAGATTATACCGTATTGTTATGTATTCCACAGAATACAACAAGCGTTCAAGTAAAGACTTCTATTACAAGTCGTACACCACATGCTTTGGATGGGTTATCACAAGACTGTATCGATGCACTTGATAAGTTTTTAAGCGACAAAAACGCAACTACTATAGTGCAGTCGAATCAGACACAGACAAATACATCACCTTCAACAAATACAGTATCAGTAGATACAAATACAGTACAAGAAAATACAAATACCACTACAGATTTTTCACAGTATGTATATACAGATGACAAAGGGAGAAAGGCATTTAAATATACTGGCACTGGTAACAGCGCCATCTATGTACCAGAAGGAGTAGAAATAATAGTTGGATTTTGTTCTGAACCGTTTGACTTTAATTATGAAATCACATATATACATCTTCCCAGTACGATTAAGAAATGTATGATGGCAGATTTTTACAATGATGAGGCTGGTGGATATGATACAAACTTATATGAGTATCTGTATCAATGTCCTAATTTAAGAACTGTTGAAGGTGGCGGTAAGATAGACTATATGTGTAGCGGAGATAAGGTTACACGAAGAGGCGGTATCGTTGTATGGTCTAACAGTTCTAGAATACCATACGATGCACAAGCATATACAAACTACAACAACAGAAACAGTAATAGATAAAGAATTTTGGGAAAGAAGAATTAAGGGTGATACTGTGGCTTTTGAGAATGCAGAAGTAAAGATTATAAATACTGAAAAAGTAATTGATACAGATCCGGAACTTTACAAGAAAAGAGCTTTGGATGCTTTAGAGCGGCAATATTATCAAGACGCTATGCTCGAGGCTGAAAAAGCAATAAAGTATGGGAGAAATGAAAGGAAATATCAGATAGTTAAGGCAAAAGTATTGCTGGCAAGAGGAGAGTATAACTCATTTCTTGTATACATTCTAAAAGAAACACGGTTGTGGGAGTATAAAGATATTTCATTTGAACTGACAAATGAAGAAAAGGACTTCATGTTGTATGGGTTTTCTGTTAGTTATGGACAACTTGGTTACCCACCTGACAAACTACCAGAGATTATTCTTACTGCTGACGGAAGAGGTATGTGTAAATCCATTCAGGAGGCTGTGGATAGATATCCTGACAAGAAGATAACACTTACTGGTGGTTGGTACAATGAAGACTTGTGCGTAAAAGGTAAAGCTATAACAATTATTGGAAGCTCTTATTCTAAAGCAAAGATAAATGGTAGTTGGAAAATAAATAACAGTATCTGCACCATCAAGAATCTTCTGTTTCATAATCAATTATACGAAGCAGGTAATATGTTGGAAATTAATGATTCTGAGTTTATCGTGAGTGGTTTAACCTTTAATTCTCTTATAGAACCAAATAGCATAAAGCAGAATCCTAATGCAAAAGAAAGTCATCAGGATTTAGTAGGTATGTACATTAAAAACTCCATAGCTAATGAAAGCATTGAGAATATGATATTCTCAAATCTCACTTCTGGTATCATCAGTGCAGATACAGAAGTGTTTATTAAGCAGAGTGATTTTTCAAGCTGTACTAGTGGTGTTTCGTGCTGTAACACTATAAAGAAAAGCCTTATTACGATATCTAACTGTACATTTAAGAAGAACTATTGTGGGTGCTTTGCCTCAAGAGACGGCAGTTTAATAATCCAGCACTCAGTATTCGAAAATAATGACATTGCATTAGTGTTAAGTAAAGATGGGATGGATGATGAGGGGTATGTAGATGATGTTGCAGGAGAGATAAAAGTAATTAATAATTGTCAAATTGTTGGATCTAGGAAAGTAGCAATTTATAATGATGGCGGTACCTGCACAGTACAGGATTCTATTGTGAAAAATAATGCAAAAGAATATTTTGAAAATTGCAAAGGTACATATATTAAAGAAAGAGTGACTGAAACTGGAAATACATCGACGGGACCATTAAAAGAAGGAGTAAAGAGTATTTTCAAAGCGTTATTCTCATAGTTACTCTAGGTATCAAAATGTACACATTTTAGGACTACATAGAATAGGCCAAAAATAGGTATCAAAATGTAGGGACTTTACCTTTTGGGAGGTCTCTATTTTTGTGCATACATTTAGAAACTCACAGAAAGGAGAACAATTTTATGAAACGTTATGGTTATCACAGAACAAGTACGAGGGAGCAACATCTGGATCGGGGTATCGCTGAGATCACAGCATACTGTGAACAGAACCGATTGGAGCTGGAGAGAAT
>JAEEGL012724040.1_pt1 | contig 11427 bp, 4 predicted proteins | sample 9134231 | NCBI WGS metagenome assembly JAEEGL01 (sample SAMN16246548, study PRJNA631951) | gut metagenome | biome: gut microbiome; feature: rumen; material: fiber-attached | host: Bos | place: Iran: Karaj | collected 2018-10
AGTCGTCGGCTTTCATGGTTTCCGGTTTCAGTTGTGCGATTTTTTCTGTCATGATCAGCTCCTTGGGTCTGGAAAAAGACAAAACCAATAAACATAATCATATAATGACAGAAAGACAAATGGACAGGCCAGATTTGTTGGAGGATTGACGTGTTACAGGAGATATTTGAGGCCGGACCAACGTTGCGTTTTGCGGAGGATGGCTGTTTTCAAAATCGTGTCGTCAGGTTCTGCGATGAGGAAGAAGGACTTTTTCGTGCGGGTGATGCCTGTATAGACGAGTTCTCGCGTCATAATCGGATTGTCATGTGACGGTAGAACCATCAAAACAACAGGATAGTCAGAACCTTGGGATTTGTGGATGGTCATGGCGAAGGCGTCTTCATGTGGTGGCAGTTGGACGGGAGCGAAATCGCGGAATGGTTTGGGGCCGTCGGCAACGGGAAAATGGACTTTGCCATGGAAGCAGACGCCGACATCACCGTTGCGCAGGCCCGTCACGGGATCGTTTTGTGTGACAAGTAACGGAAGTCCATCAGGATAAGGACCTTCCATATTGAGCAAGTCACGCATGAGGCTGTTGATTGTCATAATTCCGTAGTCGCCTTCACGGACGGCGCAGAGAATTTTGAATTGGAGAGAATAGGAGAATGCCTCTTCGATGGATTTCGGGGAATTCCAATGATGAAAATCTACGGATTCCGTTGAAATGTTTTCCAAGAGATCTTTCAATGCGAGCTTCAACGCTTCGTGGCGTTTTTGATCATGACGCAGGTGGATGGTCTGGAACTGATTGCTGTTCTGTGAGTTGTAAAGATTTTGAATCATGCCGTTCATTGTGTCTGACAGTTGATCCTGTCCTTCCAGAATCATTTGATTGACAAAGTCGCACAACGGCTTGTTTGTTTTTGAACGGTGGTTTTCGATGAGACGGCAGACATGCGGCTGGAGGGAATTGCAGTCGCAAAGTTCTGCAAAAACGACGCCTGATTCGACGGAGGCGAGTTGGTTTTGGTCACCAAGCAAGATTAGGCGGGCTGTGGGGGGCAAAGCTTCCAGAAGCTGATGAACAAGTTCCAAGGAGGACATGGAGCATTCATCGACGACGACCAGTTCCGTTTCTAGCGGATTTTGACGGTTGCGGTAAGCGATTCCGGTCTCGGGAGATATACCGAGAACGGCATGCAATGTCTGCGGCGTGATGGCGGCAAGAGATTGGCGGATAGCGTCATTTGCGATGGCCAGCGAACCGTCCGCAGCAAGTTCGCGGGCGATGGATTCTTTCATACGCGCAGCGGCTTTGCCTGTCGGTGCGCAGAGCGTGATTTGACATTGCGGATTGCGTTGTAATTCAAGGGCCAGGATGACGGTCAGAACGGTCGTTTTGCCTGTTCCAGGGCCGCCAGTGATGATGGTGAAATCGGATGTGACAGCAGTCGCAACCGCCTGTTGTTGAAGGTCTTCTTCAAACGGTTTTGTGAAATAGCGGCAGGTGGCGCGGATGTTATCAATAAGTTGTTGTGGAAAAGAAGCGATGGATTTTGAATTGGCGATTCTGGAGCGAATTGCATTTGCAATGCTCTCTTCATAACGGCGATAGCGGTTGAGATAGACCAACTTATGTTCTGCATTCAGAATCAGCGGCGCGGAAGATGAAGCATCTTGCGAAATGGCGGACGGATGGCGTTTGGCAACCGTCAGCCAGTCTTCCGGTGACAGTGGGGAGCGCAGATAGTCTTCAGAATCCATTGGGCGAGAAGACCATGCAGTGAGATCCAGACAACTGTGGCTGTTGCGGACGGAGCAAAGGGCCATGGCGGCGAGAAGCCGCAGTTCGTCGTCGCCGTCAGAGCGGCGGACGACCATATCCGCGAATTGCCAGTCCAGTGGGATGAATTCGTTGTTGGATTTGTAGTTTTCGTATTTCATAAGTGAATTAGGCTAAAGATTATGCAAGACGGAGGATGGAATAAAGCGGAAGAATGTCTTGGAAAGGCGGTTTGGCGAAAAAGACGCCACGGTGGTCATGATTTTGGCGTTCATGTTTTTCTGAAACACCACGGAGAAAAACATACAAGACGCCGCCGAAGAGTTTGTCGTATTCCGTTTCATTCCATTGGAAAGTATCAGATTGCAACGACTTGTAAAAGTTCATGAAAGCGACAATATAAATAAGGTATTGCAGCGTGTATGAGTTGCGAGACATTTCAGTTTGGAGACCGTCAAGATGGAAGTTGTCCATATTGGCACCGATGATATTGGTTTTCCAGTCAAGGATGAAAAACTGCCTGTTGTGGCGGAACAGGAGGTCGATGGCGCCTGTCATGATCCAATCCAAACCTTTGCATGACGGCGACCAATCGTCGGGCAGGGCACAACCTGCGTTTACAAATGCGGTGCGTAAGGCGTTGGAGGCGAAGCCGTCGCGCAGACGATAGGAGAATCGCAATTCGTGGAGGCGATCTTGCGGTGGTATGTCGGCCAATGTGAAATCAAGTGTCGGAAGCGGATTGAGGAGAACGCCGCGCGTCATGTCAAGGAAGGCGTCCAGCATCTGACGTCTGTCTTCTTCCGACTCGCCGCCAGCCACATAGAGTTTTAGATGATTTTGTGCGGAAGCCAGAAGTGTTTCGTCATCAGATACTTGAAAGTCAAGCTTTTCAAAGAAGGCATGCCAGCAAATACCTGCTTCCGCTCCGGCGGCGAAGCGGAAAATAGGGGCGCGTTCACGCCATGGGATGGCGGCCTGCGTGTCGTCACTGTCCAAATCGCGATTGGCGTCATCGTCTTTTTCCGTTGTCGTGTTGTGATGGACGGTTAGCGCTGTATAGCTGCAAGTTTTCCAGCCGCGCTCCAGTTCGGTTGTATGGAAGACTTCCGCTATGGGCGTCTCCATGACAGATTGAGAGAGGTCCGACGGGACATAATCGTCTGGTGTGAAAGACGGACAAAATGTCATGAGATCACGCGAGTCTTTTGGCTTCAACATGAAGCGGCATAGGAACTTGGCACGTGTGATGGCGACATAGAGAAGGCGTTTGTTTTCATCATTTTCCTCCATGTCGCAGAGCTTCTGTTCGTTTGAGAGCTTATTATTTTTCAACAAAACATGGCGGGCTTTGTCATCCGTATGGTAGATTTTGGATGACGCGCGGGTTGAACTGTCGAGAACAGGCACAAAGATGATTGGAAATTCGAGCCCTTTGCTTTTGTGGATGGTCATGATTTTGACGGCGGCGTCCTGTGTGGCGACGCGAAGGGCGTATCGGTCTGGATCATCCTCCTGTCTTTCTGCTGCATCAGCGGAATTGAATTCGCTTTCGAACTGATTGGAACCAAAAGACTTCTGCGTTGCCTTGCTGATGCTTCTGGCAAGAAAATCCTTCAAACCGGACAGACCGAGAGAGCGTTCCATGACGGTTTGGTGAAGGATGTCACCAAGCTGACGGTAGATGGCGACAGAACGCCGTCCGTCTTGTCGTGCGGCGATATGGACGACAAGCCGTTGTGTGATGTCGAGACTTGTATTCTCCTGCGGCCATGTTGGAAACATCTCTTGCAAGGTCGTTTGCATCAGTGTATTGAACATTGAAAGGAAAGATGTTTGCTGCCAATGTGTTGCGAGAGACGAGAGGAAGAGTTGGAAGTCTGGCAGGCAGTATTGACGGATTGTTTCCAATTGCTCCGCCGTCAGTCCGAACAAGCCATCCGCCAGACAGGCGATAGCGAGCGGCTGATTGCCTGGATTGGTGAGTGCTTCGAAAAGCGAAAGGAGCATGGTCGCTTCGGGTGTGGAAAAGATGTTCGTGCCGCCGTTCCAGACACATGGAATACCAAAATTGCGAAGGGCTTTTTCAACTTCCATTCCTGTCGCCTTACTACGAACGAGCACGGCGATATCGCCGTAGTTGACTGGAGCAGAGGTATTTTCTTTGTTCGAGATAACGCAATCAGACTGGTTGACAAGCCAGTGGATTTCGCGTGCGATAGAGAGAGGCGCTATGCCTTTCGCTTTCGCATCCTCTGTTGCATATGACAGGAGCGGAAGCGGCTTTTCGGGAGGATACGTGAAGGAATTCTTATTGTCTTCCGGAGTTTGTATGGGAATGTTGCTGTAATCCAATTTCGGTGCGTCTAGACTATTGAAGAAGTCGTTGCCATCCACATCTTTAAAAAAGTCGTTCATGATGGCGATATAGGCGTTTGAAGAACGGTGGTTGACGGAAAGCGTATGGCGGTTTTCCTGTGGAATGGCGTCTTTGGCTTTCAAATAGGTGAAAATATCTCCGCCGCGGAATTTGTAGATGGCTTGTTTGGGATCGCCGATCATGAAGAAGAAATGATTGGGTGACTGCATAAACAGCGTGTTGAAAATGCTGTATTGTGTCTGATCCGTGTCTTGGAATTCATCGACGATCGCGCCTTGGAATTTTTGGCGGATGGTATCTGCTAGAGCAGTGCCAGTCAATGGATTATGGAGACGTGTGTCTAATTCCGACAGCATATCATCGAATGTAATAAAAGCATCTTGTGATTTGTAGCTACGGATTCGTTCCAGCACGAAATCATAGGCGAGTTTTTTGATAATCTGCCCGTATTCGTCAAAGATGGCTTTGAATTTTGCGATGGCTTTCATGACTGGTTGTGCCATGATGGTTGTCAACGCCTGTTCGATTGATTTCTTTTTGAACCATCTTTCCGGTTTGTTTGTCATTCGGTCATAGTTTTTTGCGGTTTCGGCGGCGGCTTTTGGATGACGGATACGGAAGAGTTCGGAAAGGATGACGAGATTGTCACCGCCGAAGAAATCCCGTCCTTCTTGATTCAAAATATCAGCCGGGAGACATCCCATAAGGCTCTTGATATCAATTAATTGGTCAAATAATGATGGAAACCCTGCTTCCAATTCGGTGCGACGTTGGACAATAGGTTCTGTTGATGTGTTTTGATTACACCATTCATAGTCGCCCCAGTTGGGAATGGCATTTCCGCCTGACAGTAGGGGACTTAAAGCAAACTGCAATGTGTCTGGACGGCATCCGATGGCCTCCTGCATGGCGCGAATAGCATTGGAATTGTCAGTCGTGTCGCCTTTTGGCAAATAGCATTCCTGACGACAGAAATCGTTCAACGCCTTGAAGATAAGATCGGACACATCTGTCCGAGGCTTCATGCCATAGCGGAGTCCGCTTTCGAAAGCGTTCTCGTTAAGCATTCTGGAGCAGAATCCATGGATGGTGGAGACTGGCGCGTCATCAAAAGACTGCTGGGCGGCTTTCAGACGTTTTAAAATATCTTCTGCATTGTTTTCCGTAATCGCTTCTGGACAGCGTGTTACATCGAAAAAAGGAAGAATTTGTTTGTTGTCTTCCGGAAGCGAGCCATCCGTTGCGAATTGCAAACAGGCGTTCAATGTTTCGGAGAGGATTCGACGCAGGCGGTCACGGAGTTCGGCAGTGGCCAACTCAGTAAATGTAACAACCAGAATCTCTGTAATTGGAATGCCTTGCAACAACAGTCGCATAAAGAGAATCTGGATGTTGTAGGTTTTTCCTGTTCCAGCTCCCGCTTCGACAAGATGGTTGCCGTTGAGTGGACATTTATATGATTCAAGTTCCATGTTGCTCCTATCCCCCTAGTTTAGATTCTCAAACGGTAAAAATGCATATTTGGCAAATTCTTCACAGGCTGTGAGCCATGCCTTATCGTTTTGAAGACTTTCAAAGTCCCTGAAAATCAATTGGAAACAACGGTCTGGCGAACAGTATGTGAGTTTCTTCGGTTGCGGCGAATAGTCTTGGAACAATGGCAATGGAATGAGATGGCCGACGAGATACAACGTGACAAGTTTTGACAATTCGTCACGTGGACCTTCGATGGCATCGCTTTCCAAAGTTCTGTTTTTGTCTTTGAAACAGACGGTCATCAGGTCTGGATGATCGAATATAGAACAAACAAGAAGATAACGGATGTATGGTTCTATTAAGTGCTTAGCGTTTTCAGATGATAAAATTGGCGAAATGATGCCGCCTTCCGGTGTAACGGGAAAACGCCCTGTAATGCGGACTTTTTCCAAAGGCGGTAGCGCAGTTTGAACAGGATAACCGACAGCGTTTTCCAATGCGATTTGCAGATTTTCGGGAAGGTCTGCAGGAACGTTTTCCAAAATGGTTTCAAAATCCTTTTCATGCATGGAATTCAATGCCTTACGTATTTTCGCGTCATCTATCCAAGCTGCGATTTGCTCATTGAGAAAGGCGTTTCTAGCAAGTGGTTGGACGGGTAACCGTGATGTCGCTTTCCAATTATTGAAAAGCGACAGGAAGGCGGTTGCGACATCCGAATTTGAATCTGCTGGCGGAAACATATCCGTCGGTGAAGCCAAACCTGCCTGCAGTCGGCTGAGTTGACGTTTTTGAGCAGCCTGTTCGATGTAATCTTGCATAAATGGTTCATAATCCGTGAAATCCGATGTCTCCCACAAAAATCTTGGAAGACCTAGCCGTGCGATGAGAAAACGCTGGATCGGATTTTTGTAGAAACGGATCAGATCGTCCAAATGGATATGCAATTCGCCGCCAACGGTTTGGAACGGCAGCGGAGATGGTAATGGAAGTTGGAAAAGGCCTTTTCCAAGATCGGTAAGCGGAGAGGGGGGCGCAACGGCCTGTGGTTGCATGACAATATCCGCGTTGGTCACGTCATATGAGAAGGCCGAACGGAGCCAGCCAGTGGAAGGTGAGGATGTTTGTTGACGGAAGTTCTTGGCGTCAAAGGCGTTGAGACGATGTTCGATGACGATGGCATTCTTTTTGGAATTGCCGCTTACTGATAAATTCCGCAACCTTGCAGCGTAATCCAGAAGCTCTGCGACAGGAGCGGCTGGTAGGAGTTTGTCCAGTGATTTGTCATCTTTTCCACGATAGAAAATCATCAGATAGTCTTGTGCTGCAAGTATCGCTTCCAGAAAGGTATAGCGATCTTCCATGGAACGTGAATGGCTGTAGCCAGAAATCAGATTGGCGTTCCGCATGAGATTGAAGCCGAGCTTTTCGTCGTTGCGCGGAAATTTTGCTTCATCCATACCGAGCAAAGCGATGACTTTGCAGGGAATGCCTCGCATGGGCAGAAGTGAACAGAATGTGATTTTGCCGTTGAGGAATGCCTCGCCCGGGGCGGGGCGTTCCAATGTGGCGGCGAGCAGAGCGCGAACGACTGGATAAGAGATTGGAAGTTCTTGGCATCCAGCTTTTTCCACGGATTCTCTAAAGGCTTGGAAAGCTTGTCCGAGAGCGGCGTAGTCGACTGCGGAATCTTTGTCCGGCAGGAAGAAATCGGAACGCATGGCGAGAAGCAATTCCTGCCATTCGGCGGCAGTGCGGCCCTGCGGACGGATGGTTGTAAATTCGTCCGCATAATGGGAAAGAGATTCAAAGAATTTCAGAAGTGATTCCAAAACATGGAGATGCTCTTCTGAAGAGGCAAATGGTATGGGGACCAAACCATTGAAATTGATTGCTGTGTCATCGTCAGTGGATATATTTGCGGATGGATCAAGGGCCAGATTGAGAAGCAGTCGGTCAAGCCCCTGCCGCCAGGAGTATTCATCGAAGGCGAAGCCGCATTTTGCAAGGCGATCCTTTGCGTCTTTTCCCCAGCGGATATTGCTAGTTAGCAACCATTGCCGGATGGTGGCCGTGTCATCTTCCGTTAGATTGAATCGATGTTGCAAAGGCGTGGAGTCCAACAATCTGCTGATTTGTGATACTTCGAAATCCGTCTGACAGAGGGAGAAGATGGAAAGGAAGGAGGCCGCGATGAGGTTGGCGTTTTTGATTGAGCGGTCGGTCACGGCATAATGGCCTTTTAGCGGGCCGTTGTCAAAAACGGCCTGGATGGCGGGAGCGAATTCGGCGATGTCCGGAGCCATGACGATGATGTCGTTCATAGCGTAGTGATGTGTGTCAATAAGGTGCAAGAGAGCATCTTGCAACGTTTCCAGTTCACGCGTGGCGTTGAAGCAACTGTGGATGGTGAGCGAATCGTCCCAATCCGGCAGCGGAAGCCGTTCGTCTTCATCCGGATTGGAACGGCTGATGACACGTTGCTGGATTTCCGTTAGAAGCGACGGCGTATCTTCCTGATGTCGTTTTGTTTCTGCTTCAAACGAGAGGCTTTGCCATGTGCGGTCGTATTCGATTGGAATATCTTGTATGTCCAAATCCAAAACGGCTTTGAAGAATTCGCGCCCTTGAATGCCGAAATTGCCAAGCAACGTATTGTCAAAGAGATTGTCAAAGTCTTCTGGTTCCGCGACTTGTTGATGGGATGCCTCCCATTTGGAACGTTGGTCTGCCCAATATTCGTCACATGGATTATGGTAGAAGAAATTGACATCGACTGCGCAGGACAATTTCTTGAGAATCTTGAGGAACATGGGCGGCATGGCGCTGATGCCGAAGAATGTAACAGGCGGTAGCGGTGTCGGGAAGTTTTTGATGGCGGAACGGATAGCGGTGTCCGGCATCTCCAGAAAACGGATAACAGCTTCAGCGGGGGAGAGAAGTGGCTGTCCATCAACGATGCACAACCTGTCCCACAAGTCCAGTTGCCAGCGGAGATTCTGCGGCACAAGTGCCCTTGCCTGTGGAAGATGCAACTTGTCAGGAAGGAACGACTGGTAGTCGAAAAGGAGGCTGGCGAGCTTGGCGGACAACTGGTATCGGCGGAGCTCGATGCATTGGTCCTGATTGATGGCGGGATTGAAATATTGCTTCAAAACAGGAAAATCATCAAGGCTGTCATGCGTGAGAAAATCGTAAAGCCGCCATGTGAGAACCTGCTCAGAGAAGAGTTCGGGGCGGTAGTTCGGCTCGTTTGTGAAGAAAACCGATAGGATGCGGTCGATGGTGTCACGAACGAACGGAAATTTGATGTTGGCGGCGACGCGATTATGCCGAACAAGATATTGTTCGAGCCAGATGCCCATGCCGCGTGTGGCGACAGTGATGCTTTCCGGGATGAAGATGTCATTCAGAATACGGAATTGTCCAGGTTTGTCCTGCCAAGCATCACAATATGCTTGGGCAAGGCATTCGAGACTGTTATGGGTGTAAAGGTTGAAACGTGGCATGGAGGATGAATGGTTATTGTGGAAAATAGATGTTGTTATGGATATAATATACATCAACAGGTGGACATTTTTATGTCCACTATATATATTTAGCAATATTATATAATGAATATGGACGTGTTTTTTCATGAATGCTATAAGGAGCAAATAAGAATGAAAACATGGATGCTGATAGCGATTTTGTTTGCTGGCATATTGTTTGCGGAAAAGTACGAAGACCGTTGGTTCTATGTGTCGCGGAATTTGAACAGCGATCAAGATTTGACGGATGTTGAAGAGCTTGTGCGGACGGCGGGCAAGGTGGATTTGAACGGAATGCTATTCGCCTGCGGTGTCGAGCGTTATGAATCATGGACGCCCGAACGGAAAGCGCGTCTTACAGCATTGAGAAAAACATGCGACGAGAACGGTGTAGAAATCATTCCAATCATCTGGTCGATTGGCTACGGGACGATGCTAGGCCGCAATCCGAATTATGTGGAAGGCATTGCGGTCAAGGATATTCCGTATGTCGCCAAAGATGGAAAAGCCATGTTGAAAAAGGACGACACGCTTTTGCTTGAAAACGGCGATTTCGAGAAGCATGACGGCAACCGTTTCCCAATCAATGGCTGGATTGACGAGCCGGGCAAGCGGTCGTTTGCGGACACGGAAGTCAAACATGGCGGCGAATGCTCCGTTCGGCTGGAGAATTTCGATTTGAACAAGCATGGACATGGTCGTATCTGTCTGCAAGTGAAACTGATGCCGCATCGTCGCTATCGCATGAGAGTGTTCGCGAAGACCGAAGGGCTTGTGCCGAACAAATCGAAATTCATGCTGCAGTTCTATCGCATGAATGGCGGGCAGATAGCCACTCTCAAACCGGACATCGCTCCTACGCAGGATTGGACGGAATATTCGCTGGCTTTCTTCTCCGGTGACGAATCGGAAGGGCGCTTTTTCGTGGGAATGTGGGGCGGCGAGCAGGGCAAACTGTGGATTGACGATATCAGATTGGAGATGGATGGCGTTACGGACGTCATCCGCCGACCGGGCACGCCGTTCACCGTGAAGAACGCGGCGACTGGACAGATTTATGAAGAAGGAAAGGACTATGGCAATGTCGAAGGCTTGAAACGGATTTCGACTTTGCCAAAAGAAAGCATCGTATTGGATCTGCTCAAAGGCTCCGCCATCAAAGATGGTGATGAATTACTCATAAGCTTCTACCAGCCAGTGCGTTCCACTACATCGCAGCATTCTACCTGCATGTCCGAACCTGCGCTCTACGATGAATTCCGCAGTTCTGCGAAGCTTATTATGGAGGCGCTGAATCCGCGCAAGTGGTTCCTCAGCATGGACGAAGTGCGTGCAGGCGGCACATGCGCCGCTTGCGAAGCACGTCATACGGACATGGCGCATATTCTTGGCGATTGCATCACGAAACAATATCAAATTATCAAGGAAGTGCGGCCTGATGCAGAAGTGTATATTTGGTCGGACATGCTGGATCCTGTCCACAATGCGCACGATAACTATTTTAACTGCAAGGGAACGTTCGAAGGCTCATGGAACTACATTCCGAAGGAATTGATCATCTCCTGCTGGTATCATCAGAAGCGTGATGTGAGCATGCCGTTCTTTGAGAGGCTTGGCTTTCGGACGCAAGCTGCGGCGTATTATGATGCCGATAGCCTAAACACGAGCCGTGAATGGCTGGAGACATGCAATAACACGAAGAACTGCACAGGCATCATGTACACGTCATGGCGTCGTAAATACGATCTGTTAGCGGACTTCGGCGAAATGGTGAAGAAATACAGTGAGCCGAAGAAATGATGACACTTTTTGCAGTATCTTGATAAAGTGTTACATTGATGTGAACAAACAGTAAAATATCGCAAATATTGGAGTAATATCATGAAACTGAAATGGATGATGGTATCGTTGATGGTGGTATGCATGACGGTGTTTGGAGAACAATACGAAGACCGTTGGTTCTATGTGTCGCGGTTGCTGAACAATGACAAGGAATTGGCGGATGTCGAAGAACTTGTGCGGACGGCTGGAAAAGTGAAACTCAACGGCATGCTATTCTCTTGCGGTGTAGAAGGTTATGACACATGGATTCCCGAACGGAAAGAGCGTCTTGCAAAGCTGAAAAAGACATGTGATGAAAATGGTGTGGAGATCATTCCAATCATTTGGTCCATCGGCTATGGCACGATGCTCGCGCATAATCCGAATTATGTGGAAGGGCTTCCAATCAAGGATATGCCGTATGTCGCCAAAGGAAACAAAGCCTACGTTAT
>JAEEGL013626241.1_pt1 | contig 11427 bp, 6 predicted proteins | sample 9134231 | NCBI WGS metagenome assembly JAEEGL01 (sample SAMN16246548, study PRJNA631951) | gut metagenome | biome: gut microbiome; feature: rumen; material: fiber-attached | host: Bos | place: Iran: Karaj | collected 2018-10
AACTGATTTATCATACCTTTTCGACCCTTTTCTGTCAATGCGGCAACACCGTGTTTTTATAGGTTTTGGCGCCGGTTTTGGCGCGCCCGGAGCACTTTACGCAATGCTTTGACGCAGGACGGCGTGCATGGTACAATGCTGACACATATGGAAAAGCTGGAGATCGAAGTCATCAGAAGCAGACGCAAAACAATGAGCCTTGAGATCACAAAGGACCTGAAGGTAAAGATCCGTGCGCCCAAAACCGTGAGCAAAAAACGGATCAGGGAATTTGCGAAAGAACACATGAGCTGGATCGTGAGCCATATCGAGAAGATGCGCGAACGTCAGGAGCAGCTGGGGGCCGTGACAAAGCTGACACCGCAGGAACTGCAGGAGCTGGCGGACGCGGCTGTTTCCTATATACCGGGACGGGTGGCGCACTTTGCCCCTCTTTTGAACGTAACCTACGGCAGGATCACCATCCGCAACCAGCAGACCAGGTGGGGATCATGCTCCGCCAAAGGCAATCTCAATTTCAACTGTCTTCTGATGCTGACACCGCCGGAAGTCATTGACTATATCGTGGTGCATGAACTGTGTCACAGACTGGAAATGAACCATTCAAAACGTTTCTGGGAACAGGTAGCAAAGATCGTGCCCGACTATAAGGCACAGGAGAAATGGCTAAAGGAAAACGGGAATCTCATCATGGCAAGAAACCGCTGAAAAAATGTTATGTCCGGAGCCGGAAAACGACGGCCAGAACAGCCAGGATAAGGCATCCCGCAAAGATCGTTCCCGCTGCGAGCAGATGTTCCTTTCTCTGCAGGTTCAGGATCGCAAAGAACTCCCGCACAAAACCGTTCGGCCAGAAATACCACTTCGTTTTGCTCGCGATCCCTTCCGCATCGAGTCCCACTCTTCTGGCAAGCACACCGCTTCGGAACATATGGTAATTGGTCGTTGCAAAGCAGACCTTTGCATCCTCTTTCAGTTCATCTATGATCTCTTTGGAATAGAGGAAATTCTCATACGTATTTTTCGACCGCTTTTCAGCATGCACCTCTTCACTCTCCGCGCCGTGCGCAAGCAGATAGAGTTCGATCGCGGATCCTTCACTCATCACTTCATCCGGTCCTTTTCCGCCGCTTGGAACATACTCGACCGGCTTGCCTGTTGCGATCTCCTGCGACCAGGCATAGCGGATCGCACGGTTCGTCCGTCCTTTCAAAAGCGGGAGCAGACCGCCTTTTTTGTCAATGGAGCAGCCGAGGATGATGATGTAATCCTTGTCAAAGTGCGGCCGCTGTCTGGCGGCAAGATATGCCATGACGACGGTTCCTAAGAAAAAGCATTCCAGATAGCACATCATCAGAAGCAGAAACAGATTCAGATAGGTATGGATCGCCATAAAGACCGGATTCCCGGTAAGCCCGGCTTTCGGCAATACCTGCTCTTCCATGAACGTTGCGGCATAATGGATCGCAACGGTCCCGCCGATGAACAGAAAACCGAGCACGATCCCAAGGACATTCTTGATCCGCATCCCCTCATGCCGGATCAGCGCGATATTGCTGATCCCGATCGCAATACAGATGAGCGCGAACAGGGGGATCGCAAACATGGAAAACCGTTTGGGAAAATGCACGAATTCGATGAACAGATAACGCAGCGTCAGTTCCTTGGTCTGCAGCAGACAGGACAGCAGATAGGAATAAAGCGAGAGCATCAGCGTAGAAAGAAACAAGATCCCTGCCACATAAGCCGCATTGCGGTAATAGTACAGAGATCTTTTGATGCTTCGTTGCAACAGGTACTGCATGCACACGATCATGCAGAACAGAAACGCAAACAGAATATTGAAAACGACAACGATCGTCAACTCATTTCCCTCTCTCAAGCATCGCAACAGCGGCTTCGTAATACAGCGGTCTGTCCCAGACAAAGCCCTGCACGTAATCGCAGTTCTGTTCGCGAAGCAGATCCACCTGCATCTGGGATTCCACGCCTTCCGAGATCACGTCGCAGTCCATCAGATGGCCCATGTAGATCACCACATTGACAAAGTCCCTGCTCTTCTCACTGCTCTCGATCTCATCGATCAGGGTCTTGTCAATCTTGAGCAGATTGATCGGCAGTTTCACAAGCTGTGCTAAAGATGTATAGCCGGTCCCGAAATCATCGAGCGCGATCTTGACGCCCTGTTTGCGGAGTTTGCCGATATTCTCTATGGTCATGCTTTCCGATTCCGCAAGCGAATATTCCGTGATCTCAAGTTCCAGCCGGTCAGCCGGAAAGCCGGTCTCTTTCAGGACCTGCGCCACATGATCGGCAAAATCTTCCCTGCTGATACTGTTGGCGGAAATATTGACGGACAGGATCACGTACTGTTCATAACCGCTGATGTAATCGACCATCTCCGTCAGCGCGCGTTTTAACACATAGTTATCAATCTCGATGATCAGGTTGGTCTTCTCGGCAACCGGGATAAAATCAGCCGGCCCTGCACTCGTGCCATCCGGAAGCAGTGTGCGCAGCAATGTCTCAAATCCGCGCAGTTCCTTGCTTCTGGTATCGTACTGCGGTTGGTACATCAGATAGAAATAATCGCCGGCAAGGCACTCTTTGACGATCCCTTCCAGTTCGTTCTGATGCAGAACCTCCCGCCCCATTTCCTTATCGAAACTGACCAGAGAATTCGCATGCGCTTTCATCGCGTGGAACAGCGCCAGATCGGCGAATTTGATCAGGGTCGATGCATCCAGCGCGTCCTCGGGGAATCTGGCTGCACCCGCATATACGCGCGGATAACAGTAAACCGGGAAATCCCCTTCTTCCAGCGCGACTTTGCCGCCGAAGCGTTTCTTCATTTCCTGCCTGAGGATCCCGATGTCAAACGCCGCATCCAATACAAGCGCATACTCGGATCCTCCGATCTTACAGACCGTTCCGAGGTCTTTTGTGATATCCGTCAACTGGGAACTGACCTCACTTAACAGCCGGGTTCCCATATCATGTCCCAGGTTATCGTTGATCATGCGGAAATTGTCGATACGGAAATAGACAACGGTAAAGGGCGTGGATCTGCTGATCCGCTCCTGCAGTTCATCCAGAAAACCACGCATATTATAAAGACCGGTCACATAGTCCGTGACGCTTTCTTTTTCCAGAAGGGCAAACTGTTTACTGATCACAAAGATCGCGGCAAGCGCGAGCAGTGCGTTGATCATGCCCGGCAGCGGCCCTAAGCTCCTTGTGTGCATAATGCCCATTAAGTCATAGATCATCGTCAGGATCATGACAACGTAGGACAGGCGCGCGCCGACCTTGTAACTGATACAGGTCATCAGGATACATCCGAGGAACATGACGAGCTGGATCACGCCGTTCATGCTGAAGATCGGCAGGGACATATTCCCGATCTTTAAGGATGATTCCGCGTTCAGGGTATTATTGCTTAAGACAAGCAAAGCAAACATGCTGAAGTTGATCAGCATGATCACGGTAATATGTAATGGTTTGTGTGATAGTTTATTCAGTCGCATCGGAAGTATTATACCACAAAACGCCGTATGTGCTCAACATTTGTGCCTCCGTCCTATACATTCACGGGAATCTGTGTTAAAATGCGTATTATATCATTCCGTATTTTAATAGGTAATCACACATGATCAATGTATTGCAGATGCTTCAGCGTTCCGCCTCACTGTATCCGGATGCGGAAGCCTTCAGGGATCCTGCATCCTCTGTCACATTTTCGGAACTGAAGAGCAGATCCGAACGGATCGGCACCTATCTTTTGCGCGGCGGCGTCACGGACGGTGACGGCATTGCCTTTTTTATGGAGAAATGTGTCGATGTGCTCCCGGTCATGTTCGGCAGCGTATACGCAAACGCATTTTACAGTTTCATCGATATCAGACAGCCGAAGGAACGCACGCTGTCGATCGTAAGGACGCTTTCGCCCGCTTTTCTTATCACGGATGAAGCCAACGAAGGACAGCTTCCGGATGAGCTGAAGGAAGATCCGTCCGTAAAGATCCTGCGCATTGAGGATCTGAAGGATCTTTCGGAGCGCGGCGATCTTGACGAAGATCTGCTTCAATCCGCATCCGGGCGTTTCTTTGACCTTCTTCCGCTCTATGTCAATTTTACAAGCGGCAGCACCGGGGTTCCCAAAGGGGTGGCGGTCTCGCACCGCTCCGTGATCGATTTTATCGAAACATTTACAGGGACCTTTGGCATCACATCCGAAGATGTACTCGCCAACCAGGCGCCGTTTGATTTTGACGTATCCGTAAAAGACATCTACAGCGGACTGTATACCGGCGCAAGTGTGGCACTGATCCCAAGGGAATACTTTTCCAATCCGACACTGCTCATGGACTATTTATGCGAAGTGAACGCAACCGTCCTGATCTGGGCCGTATCTGCCATGTGCTTTGTCACGATCATGAACGCGCTGGATTACAAGGTTCCGGAAAAGCTTCGTCTTATCATGTTCAGCGGGGAAGTCATGCCGATCAAACAGCTGAACAAATGGAAAAAATATCTGCCGGATGCGACCTACGTCAATCTCTACGGTCCGACGGAGATCACCTGCAACTGCACATATCATATCCTGAACCGCGAATATGAACCGGGTGAAACGATCCCGATCGGCATTCCGTTCCCGAACGAAAAAGTATTCCTGCTGGATGCGGATGACCGGCTTATTACCGGTCCCGATACGGAAGGGGAGATCTGTGTCGCAGGTACCTGTCTGGCGCTCGGGTATTTCAAAGCCCCCGCCAAAACGGACGACGTCTTTACGCAGAACCCCGTAAACGAGAAGTTCTATGAGAGGATCTACCGGACCGGGGATCTTGGAAAATACAATGAAGAGCTGGAACTCATCTATATCGGACGGAAAGATTTTCAGGTCAAACACATGGGACAGCGGATCGAGCTCGGCGACATCGAATCGGCTGCCATGGCGCTTGAGGGGATCGAGCGCGCCTGCTGCCTTTACGATTCCGTCCACAAAAAGATCATCCTGTTCTATACCGGCCCGCTGGAAAAAGAGCTCATTCCGGACCGCATCCGCGAAAAGCTTCCGCCGTTCATGATCCCGAACAAGACCATCCGGCTCAATGTTTTTCCGATGACAAAGAACGGAAAGATCGACCGTGTCGCATTACTTGAACACATAAGGAAACAGCCATGATCTCTACGGAACAACTGAAACAGATCGCAGAAAATTATGCCACGCCCGCCTTCTTTTTCGATGCGGCAGAAGTGCGCGCAAGAGCAGGCAGGATCAAACAGATCTTAAATGAAGGATGTACGGATCAGCAGATCGGTCTCTGCTATTCGATCAAAGCCAATCCGTTCCTCATTCCCTATCTGAGTGACTGCGTGAATGCGTTTGAAGTCTGCTCGCCCGGCGAACTGATGATCTGCAAACACCTGCATATCCCTGCGGAAAAGATCATCTATTCCGGCGTGCACAAAGATCCGGCGGACACGAAAGAAGCCGTCTGCTACAGCGAAAACGAAGACGGCAGTTTCCGTCCGGTGCGCCTGCTCACCGCAGAATCCGTAAGACATTATGATCAGATCAAAAGAATCGTGACCGAAACGGGACAGTCCGTCAAAGTCATCCTGCGTCTTTCTTCCAAAAACCAGTTCGGCATGGATCCTGCCGATATGGAATATCTTCTGGAAAAAAACAGGGACTGCGCGCTCATCGATATTGCCGGGATCCACTATTTTGCCGGCACGCAGCGCACCAAACTGAAACACCAGAAGCAGGAACTCCTCATGCTGAAGGAGCTGATCGAAACGCTTCGTGAGAAATATGATCTGCCGCTTCCGATGCTTGAATACGGACCGGGGCTTCCTTTCCCGTATTTTACGGATGAGGACAGAACGGATACCCTGCTGCCCTTAAAAGAACTGTGTCAGGATCTGAAAGAGATCCACGCCACCGCTTCGCTGACCGTCGAGATGGGGCGGTTCCTTGCAAGCAGCTGCGGATACTATCTCACATCTGTTGTGGATGTGAAATCTTCATTTGATCACAGGTGGTGTATCCTCGACGGCGGCATCAACCATGTGAACTATTTAGGATCGATGATGGGACTGAAAGTACCCGTGATCCGTGTACTGAAAAACGATCCGGAAGAGTCTGAGGTCGTGCATCAGGCTCTCTGCGGTTCCCTTTGCACGACTGCCGATGTGCTGGTGCGTGATCTTGAAGCGCCGGCGCTCTCCGTGGGCGACGTGCTCGTTTTTGAAAACATCGGTGCCTACTCGGTCACGGAAGGGCTGAATCTGTTCTTAAGCAGAGATATGCCTTCCGTCCTGATCGCCGATCACGGTCAGATTTCCATGGTGCGGGAGGCTCTCCCGACCTGGCAGCTAAATACGGTTTCAACCGGACGGAAGACAAACTAAACATGCGCAAGCCGAATTCCTTACCGAAAAAGCATATCAATCTCAAAGCCGGCGAACTGCCCGCCGTTTTGTGTGTTGCCGGAGGAGTCCTGTTAAATGTCCTGCTCTCCTTCGCAGTGCATATCCTGGATCTTCCGATGTATTTGGACACCATCGGTTCGATCGCGGTCGTGGCACTTTGCGGTCCGTTTCCGGGGATCGCGACCGCAGTGATCACCAACGTGGTCTGTACCCTGTTTAACAACGGATCCATCTATTTCACGATCCTGAACGTTCTGATCACACTGTTCTCGTTTTATTTTTTCAGAAGGCGTCTGCTCAAAAATGCCGGATCCTTTGTCATATGGGTATTGCTGCTGACTCTGACCGGCGGCGTATGCGGCGGGATCATGCAGTGGGCCCTCTTAGGCTCTCCGCAGTTTGCATCCGTGGCGGATGCTTCGGAAGTCTTTGCGGATGCAACAGGCATGAGCCGCTTTCTTGCGTTTATGATCATCAATACCCTGATCAATCTGGTAGATAAGGTTGTATCTGCCGCAGCCGCGATCCTGCTCATCCGCTTTATGCCCTCTTCCGTCAAAGACACGCTTCTTAAAAGCGGCTGGCTGCAACGCCCGCTGTCAGGCGAAGAGCTTGACAGCATGCGAAAACAGGGGCAGAAAAGATCCTCCCTGCAGCTCCGGATGTCCAGGATGATGATCTTTGCGGCCGTTTCCATGACCATCGTTATGGGCTGGATCAGCATCTATCTTTACTATGAAAATGCCAGGGAAGAGCATCTGCAGATCGCCAAAGAAGCGACGGCTCTGGCATCCAAAATGATCACGCCTTCCAAGGTGGGGGAATACCTGGAAAAGGGCAAAGACGCTCCCGGCTATCCGGAAACCGAAGCCCTTCTGTATGCGATCCGCGAACAGCTCCCGGGCGTCGCCTATCTTTATGTGGTGCAGATCAGGGAAGACGGCTGCCATTTCATATTTGATCTGGAATCGGAGGACACACCCGCCTATCAGCCGGGTGATATCGTTGAATTTGAAGAAGCTTTCAAACCTTATCTTCCCGCGCTTTTTGCCGGGGATCCCATTCCCGCGATCGAATCCAATGATACCAGCGGATGGGTGATCACGGTTTACCAGCCGGTATATGATGCGGCGAGAAACTGCGTCTGCTATGTCGGCGCCGATGTGTTCATGTCCTATCTTACCGATTATGTCAGGGATTATCTGCTGCGCGCTTTTCTGATCTTCTCCGGTTTCTTTCTTCTGGTGCTCGGTTATTCCATGTGGGTATCCGGATACCGTGTGGTCTATCCTATCAACACCATGGCCGCAACCACCAACAGTTTTGTTTATGACAGCACGGATGAAGAAACGGTAAACGACAATACCGACAAGATCAAAAACCTCGAGATCCGAACAGGAGATGAGATTGAAAAACTCTATAACGCCATCACCAAAATGACGATGGATACCGCGGAGCAGATCAAGGATATCCGCCACCATTCCAGAGCACTCACGCAGATGCAGGAAGGCCTGATCATCACCATGGCGGATATGGTGGAAAACCGGGATTCCGATACGGGCGCACATGTGCAGAAGACTGCCGCCTATGTCCGCATCATTCTGGAGGGCTTAAAGAAAAAAGGATACTACAGCAAAAAGATCACCGACAAATTCATGTCCGATGTGGAAACGAGCGCGCCGCTGCATGATGTCGGAAAGATCAGCATCTCGGATACGATCTTAAATAAGCCCGGGAAACTCACGGATGAAGAATTTGAGATCATGAAGACGCACACCACGGCCGGCAAACAGATCATGGAAAAGGTCATCGACCGGGTCCAGGGTGAAAACTACCTGAAGGAAGCCCGGAACATGGCAGCCTACCATCATGAGAAATGGGACGGAAGCGGTTATCCGGAAGGTCTCTACGGAGAAGTGATCCCGCTCTCGGCGCGTGTCATGGCCGTCGCGGATGTTTTTGACGCGCTCTCTTCCAAGCGTGTTTACAAAGATGCCATGCCTTTCGAAAAAGCCATGTCCATCATCGAAGAAGGGAGCGGAACACATTTCGATCCCAAGTGCGTGGAAGTCTTTATGGAAGCGGAAAAAGAAGTGAAGCAGGTATTAAGAAAATACAATGCCTGATGATCGTCTGAAAATGAATATCGTTTATATATCATTGTTCATAAGGAAGGTTTTGTCATGAAAATCAAAACGGTTCGTCCTATCCTGAACAGGTCTTTTGCATGCATTTTCGCATCCCTCATATTGGCGGTTTCTCCGCTTACAACCGCGCCCGTATCCGCACAGACAGAGCCGGCAGAGACAGCGGATGAAGAGGCCGATGAGATCAGCATGAGGGCATACGGCGGCGGATATGCCGTTACCGGTCAGTTGGAAAATGTCGGATATGCGGCAAAATTGTACAATGCGCAAAACGGTCTGCCGACCTCCGATGCCAACTGCATTTACGCGACCAGGGACGGTTACATCTGGATCGGCGGCTACAGCGGCGTCATCCGCTATGACGGCACGACCTTTGAGCGCCTGCCTTCCACGGACGGTCTGACAAACGGCAAAGCATTCTACGAAGACAGCAAGGGACGCTTCTGGGTCGGGACCAATGACAACGGTCTCGTAGTCATTAACCCGGATAACTCAACCATTCATTACACCTATAAAGAAGGACTTCCCTCTTCCACGATCCGTGCGTTTGCGGAAGGAACGGACGGAACGATCTTTGCGGCCACCACCAACGGGATCGCCTATATCGGAGAAGACATGGTGCTGCATGATCTGAACAATTCGCAGCTTGATAATGCCTACATCCTGCGGCTTTCCTCCGATGCGGACGGCACCGTCTACGGCTGCACCAAGAACGGCGATGCCTTCAGTATCAACGGAAAGAAAGTCAGCGCGTTCTATCACGGCGAAGACCTGGGGATCGGTAACATCACCGCGATCTTTGCGGACCCTGCCGCCGCCGGATCAGTTTATCTGGGAACGGATTCCGAGATGATCGTGCACGGAAGTTTTACGGATAATCTTTCTCATCTTGAGAAGATCGACATTGCACCGATCAGCGATGCCAACTGGATCGATTATGCCAGCGGACGCATCTTTATCATTTCAGATAAAGCGATCGGCTATCTGGATGAAGACAATAAAATACAGGTGATCGACAATATTCCCTTAAACAGCGGGATCGAGACCATGACGGAAGATTACCAGGGCAATCTCTGGTTTACTTCGTCAAGACAGGGCGTCATGAAGATCGTTACCAACAACTTCCAGGATCTGACGGAAGCCGCGGGGCTGAACACGGAAGTGGTAAATACCACCTGCCTGCACAACGGTCTGCTCTATATCGGCACCGACAAAGGCCTGCAGGTCATCGACAGCCGCAATCACCCCGTGGAGAACGAACTGACGGAACTGCTCGGGGAAACGCGCATCCGCTGCATGATGGAGGATTCCAAACGCAATCTCTGGATCTCCACCTATACGGACGGCATGGGGCTGCTCTGCTATACTGCGCACGGGGACCTGGAACGTTACACGGAAGATAACGGCATGCCGAGCAATGCCATCCGCTGTACGCTCGAAGCAGACGATCATTCGATCCTTGTCTGCTCCAACGGCGGCCTGACCATCATCAAAGACGGCAGGATCGACCGCGTGGTGGGCGAAGAATCCGGCATCAGCAACACGGTCTTCTTAACGGTCGCGGAAGGGATCGACGGAAAGATCTATACCGGATCGGACGGAGACGGCATCTATATCATCGACGGCAACAAGATCGAAAAGTTAAGCCGCGATGACGGACTGACCAGCGATGTGATCCTGCGCCTGAAAAAGGATGAAAAGCGGGGCGTGCTCTGGATCGTGACCTCCAACTCCATCGAATTCATGAAAGACGGCGTGATCACGCCCGTGAAAAATTTCCCGTATACAAATAACTACGACCTGTTTTTCGATAACCGGGACAATATCTGGGTGCTTGCATCCTACGGCATCTATTGCGTAAAAGCACAGGACCTGATCAAAAACGGAACCTTTGAGTATCAGCTCTATGATACGGCCAACGGTCTGCCGAGCGTTCCGACCGGCAACGCGTTCAGCGAACTGGATCACAACGGCAACCTCTATATCGCCGGAAGAAGCGGTGTCAGCAAAGTCAATATCAATCACTATTTTTCCGAGAACAGCAGGATCCGGATCGGCATCAAATCCGTCTTCTGCAATGATGAGAAGATCCGTCCCTCGGAAGACGGCACCTATACGATCCCGGCCGTATCCGGACGTGTTCAGATCAACTTTGCGGTGCTCAATTATCTTCTTTCCAACCCCACCGTCCATGCCTATCTGGAAGGCGATGAGAACGGCGGGATCATGCTGCCGCAAAGCCAGCTGACACCTCTGGAATATACCGGCTTATCCTACGGAAATTATGATCTGCATGTGCAGATCCTCGATGAATCCCAGGACGGAGCGGTCATTCAGGACGAGGTCTTTAAGATCGTCAAGAAGCCGCGGATCCTGGAACTGGCGGTTGTAAGGATCCTCCTTACCGTATTTGCGCTTGCTCTCGTCGGTCTGCTCGTCTGGTGGGTCATGCGTTCCACCATCATCCGCAGACAGTATGAACAGATCCGCAACGCCAAGGAAGATGCGGAGCGTGCCAACAGCGCCAAGTCCAGGTTCCTTGCCAACGTTTCCCATGAGATCCGCACGCCGATCAACACGATCATGGGTATGGATGAAATGATCCTGCGTGAAGACGCGACCGGCGTTCCGAAGAACTATTTCATGTCCGTGATCAACTATGCATTGGACATCCGGCATGCCTCCGAATCCCTGCTGGGTCTGATCAACGATATCCTCGACCTCAGTAAGATCGAATCCGGCAAAATGAAGCTGGTCGAACAGGGATGTGTCGGATCGTGGCTTGTCCGCTCGAGCTGTGGCAGGGTCCGAGTCGGCAGCGGCCAGTGGGGACTGTCCG
>JAEEGL014170686.1_pt1 | contig 11427 bp, 11 predicted proteins | sample 9134231 | NCBI WGS metagenome assembly JAEEGL01 (sample SAMN16246548, study PRJNA631951) | gut metagenome | biome: gut microbiome; feature: rumen; material: fiber-attached | host: Bos | place: Iran: Karaj | collected 2018-10
AGCCCTCAGGGACCGGGTCTCCTGTATCCACCACCGTGTAATCTTCCGTACTAAGCACAGCCGGCGTGGTCTCGGTAGCGCCGAAAGTGACCGACGCCTTCAGGGCTATTCCGTCCATGGCACTCGCAAGATAGTGAGGCGCGCTGATGTGGGCATAGACGGCGGCTGCCGTCACTCTCCCGTGTGCTTCAAAGACCGGAACGGTCTCCGTTCCGGGTCCGAATCCCTCCTTTTGCAGGGTGCCAAGGAACAGGTTCCTTGCTTTTTCCAAAGGCAGGTTGGTCAGATATTCAAAAGCCATTTCAGGATCCTCCTACAGTTCTTCAATCTATTGAATACAGCCGCACATGTATGGTCTTTCCTGCGGGGATCCCTTCGCAGTCGCGCGGGATGCAGAAGAATCCGTCTGACGCCGCAAGATTTGTGATCAGGCCGGACTTGGAATGGATCGGTACGGCATACAGGACGCCGTCCCTTTCCTCCAGGATAACGCCAAGATACTGCGCCCGGCCGTCGTTGGCGCTGATCGCCTCGGTAAGAACGGCGGGGATCTCCCGAACCGTGGCCGTCCTTCCCATCATCTGCGCGATGAGCGGCCGCACAAAGAGCTCTGTTACAAAAAACGCTGCGACCGGATGTCCCGGAAGGCCGAAAACGGGTTTTCCGTCTGCCTTTCCCAGAATGGTTGGTTTTCCGGGTTTCATGGCGATCCCGTGGAAAAGCACTTCTCCCTTTCGTTCCAGCACCCGGCAGGTACTGTCCTTCAGGCCCACGGAGCTTCCCCCGGAGATAAGGACCATATCACATTCCGAAAGCGCGCGCTCCACGGCTTCGGAAAGCCTGTCCTCTTCATCCTTCAGTATACCGTAACAGATACTTTCGGCGCCGGCATCTTCCATCAGCGCTGCAAGCATGGCAGAATTCACGTCGCGGATCTGTCCGTCCGCAGGAGTCTCCTCGACCGGCACCAGCTCATCGCCCGTGGAAATGATCCCTACGACGGGCTTTTTACATATACCGACGCTGCAGATTCCCATGGCAGCCAGGGCACCTATATCCTGCGCGGTCAGCTTCCGTCCGGCAGGAAGCACCACCTTGCCCGGGTACACGTCGTCACCGCGGAAGATAAGGCCTGCGCCCGGAGCAGCGCTCTTTAAGATCCCGATCGTGCCGTCGCCGTAGTCTTCGGTGTATTCCACCATCACCATGGCATCGGCACCTGCCGGAACAGCCCCGCCCGTCGGCACGGCCGCGCATTCGCCGGGTCCGATCGAAAGCCCGGCACTCTCTCCCATCAGTATTTCACCTTTTTTCATAAGCAGCGCCGGCATTGCGTCGGAACAACCGAAAGTGTCACCCGAGCGTACGGCATATCCGTCCACGGTGGAGCGGTCGAAGCCGGGCACATATTCAGATGCGGTGACAGGCTTGTACAGCACCCTTCCGAGGGCTTCGGAAAGAGGCACCTCACCGGGCAAAGCGCAGCATGAAAATTCGTTCCGGAGCAGGTCAATGACCTCTTCCGGTGTCTTGACAGTCAGCATGATATATCTCCGATTATTTGGTTTATACGCTCCCGCTGCCGGTCACCGGTATCTCGTCCGGTATCTCCGTCCGCACAGGCGCGGTATCGGTCTCTACATTAAAGTAATCCAGCACATGACCCCGGAACGCTTTCGCCATCTCCGAAAGGTATTTCTCACGGCGAAAGCAGACCATCATCTTCCGCGCAAAACGCTGGTCGTGAATGGGAACCAGGCGGATGGCCGGATCGCCCTGATAAAAGGAGGCGCAGCTCATGGGCACAAAGCCGGCACAAAGACCGCCTGCGATCATCTGGCGGTGGATCTCGCGTGAATCGGCAAAACACTGGGTATTGAAGGAAAGTGCCAGCGCCCCGCAGATCTGGAAGGGGAACTCCACATATTTCCGGCCGTCCCTTAAGAACACAATATCGATCTTTTCCAGCGCTTTCGGCCGTATAAAGGGTGACCTTGCCAGAGGATGCCCCGCCGGCACCGCCAGTGCGTAATGCTCCTCATAGAGGGGATAACCCTTGAATTTCTGATATTCCCAGCTGTTGGGGCAGATGAGCATGTCGTACTCGTTGATATCAAGATGCTCGGCATCCTCGATATCCCCCGAGAGAAGGAATTCTGTCTCGGGATGTTCTTTTCTGAACGCCGCCAGGCACTCAGCGAGCCGGTCGCAGTATCCGGCAGTCCCGATCTTCAGACGCGCTTCCGCACCGGTGGAAAGCATGCGGATGTCATCCATTGCGTACCCCAGTTCCCGAAGGACCATGTTGCTGAATTCCAGCATGCGCGCGCCTGCAGGGTTCAGGATCAGCCTGCGTCCTTTCCGTTCAAACAGAGGGGCTCCGAGTTCTTCTTCCAGGGTGGCCAGGTTTTTGGACAGGGAAGACTGTGAGAGGTGCAGGTGTTCCGCCGCCTGGGAAACATTTTCCAGCTGTGCGATCGTTGAAAAACATCTCAGCTGCGCGATCCTCATTTCAGACGGCCTCCTTCCTTTATATATGTGATCGACTGTTTTTTCTGTGACGTCCCGGATGCTCCGAAAAGGCACGCCGGTTTTTTTCAGTATATGATTTCTTATTCCAAAAAGCAATAAGAACTTCCCATGGTCATATTGTTCTTATGTACCTCATAAAATACAATAATATCAGACTATGATTCGGCATTTACGCCGTAAGCTTTTCATCACATCTTTCCAGAAGGAGGTGGGTCTGGGTTTTTACCCGAGAAATTTATGAAACAATTACTTATCAAACCCGAGAAATGTATCGGCTGCCGTACCTGCGAACTTGCATGCGCATTCGGTCACTTCAGCCAGTTCAATCCCAAGCTGGCAAACGTCAAAGTTTTCGAATACGAGCAGGAAGCCGCAGCCGTCCCGGTGATGTGCCTGCAGTGCGAAGAACCGTCCTGCCTCAAGGTATGTCCCGTACGCGCGATCAGCCGTGACGAAAACGGCGCCGTCAGGATCAACTATAATAAATGCATCGGCTGCAAGATGTGCCTGAACGCATGTCCTCTGGGCAACATCTCCTTCCATCCTCTGGCAGGCCGTGTATTCAAATGTGATTTCTGCGAAGGCGAACCCAAGTGCGCGCGCCACTGCCCGAGCGGCGCGATCACCTATGTTGAAGCCGACACCACCGATGAGCGCCGCAAGCTCGCCGGCGACCGGCTCAGAGACCTGATCGGAGAGGGGGAGACGAAATGAAAAACGGATATACAGGAAAGATCATTCGTGTCAACCTGAAGGCAGGCACTATCCGCACCGAACCTCTTAATGAGGCAAATGCTGCCATGTACGTGGGCGCCCGCGGACTCGGCACCAAGTATTTCTGCGATGAATGCGATCCTCAGTGCGATCCCCTGGGTCCCGGCAACAACCTGATCATCATGACAGGCCCGCTGACCGGTACTTTCGCACCGTCCTCCGGACGCTACAACGCGATCGCAAAGTCCCCGCTGACCGGCACCATCGGCGCCGCCAACTCCGGCGGACACTTCGGTCCGGAACTCAAATATGCCGGTTATGACGGCATCATTTTTGAAGATATCTCCGACAAGCCGGTCTATCTTTATATCAATGACGGCGTGATCGAACTGCGCGACGCTTCCCATCTGTGGGGCAAGGACGTGTTCGAGACCACCGAGATGCTTTACGAGGAGTGCGGCTCCAACTTCCGCGTTGCCTGTATATCTGCTGCGGGCGAGAACGGAGTGCTCTTTGCAGGCATCATGAACGACAAGCACCGCGCGGCAGGCCGCGGCGGCATGGGTGCTGTCATGGGCAGCAAAAAGCTCAAGGCCATCGTGGTCAAGGGTACCGGTTCCGTATTCGTGGCACGTCCGGAAGGTTTCTATAAAGAGACCGTGGCAGCCCGCGATACTCTCCGTGCCCATCCGGTCACCGGCGCAGGCCTTTCCGCTTACGGTACCATGATCCTCGTCAACATCGTCAACGGCGTAGGCGGTCTTCCCGTCAACAACGGCTCCGAAGGTTCCCTCTTCCCGCAGGCGGACGAGATCTCCGGCGAGTCCCTGACCGCACGCCACCTGATCCGCAACAAGGGCTGCTTCGGCTGCCCGATCGGCTGCGGACGCCTTACCGAGATCAAGGCAGGCGCTTTCAAGTCCAAGGGCGAAGGTCCCGAGTATGAAGCCGGCTGGTCCTTCGGTGCAGACTGCGGTGTCGACGACCTCGGCGCTGTCTGTAATGCAAACTTCCTCTGCAACCAGTACGGCATTGACCCGATCACCATGGGTACGACCGTTGCCTGCGCGATGGAACTCTACAAGATCGGCGCCCTCACGGAAGAGGAAGTCGGATTCCCGCTTCTATTCGGCGACGCTGCCGCCATGGTCAAAGCCACCGAAATGACCTGTAAGGGCGAGGGCTTCGGCAAGATCATGGGCCTCGGCTCCTACCGCATGGCTGAAAAATACGGCCATCCGGAGCTTTCCATGTCCGTCAAGAAGCAAGAGATGCCCGCATACGACGGCCGCGCTATCCAGGGCATCGGCCTGCAGTACGCGACTTCCAACCGCGGCGGCTGCCATGTCCGCGGATATATGATCTCCCCGGAGGTCTTAGGTATCCCGCAGGCAATGGATCCGCTCACAACGGAAGGCAAACCCGGCATGCTCAAGATCTTCCAGGATCTGACCGCTCTGTGCGACTCCACCGGCATCTGCCTCTTCACCACCTTCGGCATCGGCCTTGCGGAGATCGCAGGCATGTACCGTGAAGCCGTAGGCAGCGACGAGAGCGATGAGGACATCCTGCTCAAGGGCGAGAGGATCTGGAACCTGGAGAAGATGTTCAATATCGCCGCCGGCGTCGAGAAGGATACCCTTCCGCCGCGTCTGCTGCGTGAAAAGCTTCCTTCAGGGCCTGCCGAAGGCAAGGTAAATGAGCTCTACACCATGCTCAAAGAGTACTACGCAGCCCGCGGATGGGACAGCGAAGGTATTCCGACCAGGGCCAAGCTCGACGAACTGTGCATCAAATGATCCGTCGGCCTTTGCGCCCCGGCCTGATAGAAAACTTAAAAACCGACACTTTACCGGGAGCGGGAGACCGCTTCCGGTTGGTGTAGTTTAAAAACAAGGTCATCCGATTATGAAGATATCCTTTTTTGCCTACTACCGCGATGCGGATTACGCCGGCTGCAGGGAGGCCGAGTTTCCCGCCCCGAAAGACTTAAGAGGCCTCGGGGAGGAGCTGGGTGCCCGCTACGGCGAAAAGTTCCGCGCCGAGTATTTCTCTCCGGATGGCGACGCCCTGGGGGAGCAGATCATCGTGCTCGTCAACGGGCGGCGCGCGGAGTTTCTGAACGGTCTTGACACGCCTCTCAAAGACTCCGACCGCGTGCTCATCTTCCCGATCGTGGCAGGCGGCTGACACTACACTTCAGATACCCTTGAAAGGCGGTGATACTTTTATGCCGGTCTCCAGAGAAGAGATCTCCGGGATCCTCAAACAGTACCCTAAAGAGCAGCGCTACAGCCTTGCGATCATGCAGGACATGCAGCGCAAGTACAACTACATTCCTCGGGAAGGCATGGAGGCGCTGTCCGAATACCTCGGATGTCCTCTCTCCTCTCTCTATTCCATGGCTACCTTTTACAAGGCCCTAAGCCTCAAACCGAAGGGACGCCACATCATCAAGCTCTGCGACGGCACGGCCTGTCATATCCGCGGCGCGTCTCCCCTCAGGGATGGTATCAACCGGATCCTCGGGATCGACATGGACGAGACAACGGAGGACGGTCTGTTCTCCCTGGAGCTCGTCAACTGCCTGGGATCCTGCGCGCTGGCGCCCGTCATGGTCGTGGATGAGACTTATTACGGCAAGATGACCCTGGAAAAGCTTCCCGGCATCCTGGAGGAATATCGGAAGGAGGCGAGCGGATCATGAAGACCATAAGAGTCTGCTGCGGCACCGGCTGCCTTGCCAACGGCAGCATGAAAGTCGCCGAGGAATTTGAGCGCCTGATCACCGGAGGCGAGGCCGCGGTCGAGTGTCATATCAAACGCACCGGCTGCAACGGCTTCTGTGAAAACGGCCCCCTGGTGACGATCCTTCCCGACAACATCTCCTATTACCATGTCAAGCCCGCCGACGTGCCCGAGATCCTGGAAAAGACCATCGGCCGCGGCGAGACCGTGGACCGCCTGCTCTATAAGAACGATCAGGGAGAGCGGGTCAGGAGCCAGCAGGACAACCCGTTCTACGCTCCTCAGATGAAGATCGCCCTCCGCAACATCGGAAAGATCGATCCGTTGGATGTGGATGACTATATTGCGACAGGCGGTTATGAAGCCCTGAAGAAGGCGCTCACCATGAAGCCCGAAGAGATCCTTGACGAAATGGATATCTCCGGACTGCGCGGCAGAGGCGGCGCGGGCTTCCCTACCGGACGCAAGTGGCGCACGGCTGCCGGTTATGACGTCTTCCCCAAATATGTCGCCTGCAACGGCGATGAGGGAGACCCCGGCGCATTCATGGACCGCTCCATCCTGGAAGGCGATCCCCATTCCGTGATCGAAGGGATGGCGATCTGCGCGCTCGCGATCGGCTCTGAGGAAGGTTTCCTCTACATCCGTGACGAATATGCGCTCGCGGTCAAAAACGTCCGCGCGGCGATCAAGGCTGCCGAGGAACGCGGTTTCATCGGCGACTCCATCATGGGCAGCGGCAGGAAGCTCCACCTCTCCGTAGTCCGGGGCGGCGGCGCTTTCGTCTGCGGCGAGTCCACCGCTCTCATGCAGTCCATTGAAGGCAAGGTAGGAGAGCCCAGGGCCAAGTACATCCGTTCGGTACAGCGAGGCCTCTGGGACCACCCGACGGTACTCAACAATGTCGAGACCCTTGCCAACGTGCCCTATATCATTTCCCACGGTGCAGCCGGCTATGCTTCCGTCGGCACCGAGGGCAGCAAAGGCACCAAAGTCTTTGCACTGGTCGGCAAAGTCAAGCGCACAGGCCTTGTGGAAGTCCCGATGGGCGCCACGCTCCGGCACCTCATCTATGATGTGGGCGGCGGCGTACAGAACGACCGGCCATTCAAGTCCGTACAGACCGGCGGACCATCCGGCGGCTGTATCCCGGAGAGCATGCTCGACCTGCCCGTCGATTTCGACACCCTCAAGCAGTACGGCGCCATGATGGGTTCCGGCGGCATGATCGTCATGGATGACCGGAGCTGCATGGTGGAAGTTGCCAGGTATTATGTCAACTTCCTGTGCGGAGAAAGCTGCGGCAAGTGCACGCCCTGCCGGGAAGGCCTGAAGCAGATGCTGGCCATCCTGGAGGATATCTGTCACGGCAAAGGCACCATGGAAGACCTGGACCTTCTGGAAACACTCGGAGAGACCATGAAGGACAGCTCCCTGTGCGCCCTCGGACAGTCTGCGCCCAACCCTGTGCTCACCACCCTCAAGTATTTCCGTGAGGAGTACGAAGCGCATATCCTGGAGCACCGCTGCCCGGCCGGCGTCTGCAAGGACCTGACGAGCTTCGCTGTAGATCCGGACAAGTGCAAGGGCTGTTCCGCCTGCGTCAGGGCATGTCCCACCGGCGCTGCATCCGGCGAGATCCGCAAACCGCACAGGATCGATCCTGACAAGTGCATCAGCTGCGGAAGCTGCCGCGAAGCCTGCCGCTTCAACGCGATACTTACGAAGGGGAGGGACGAGAAATGATCATTACCATCAACGGAATTCCCTGCGAATGTGAAAAGGGAGAATTCATTCTCCAGATCGCGCGTCGAAACGGTATCGAGATCCCGACGCTCTGCCATCATGACGCTTTTGCGGGACAGGGCTGCTGCCGTCTGTGCATCGTCGAAGTCGTGACAAAGGGGCGCGGCAGGATCGTGGTATCCTGCGTCTATCCCGTGGACGGGGAATGCGAAGTCTATACCGATAACGAGCGCGTACGCCGCCAGCGCGGCATGATCCTAAGGCTCCTGGAGACCCGGGCTCCGGAAAGCGCGGAGATCAAGGCGCTCTGCGAGAAATACAACGCACCGAAGTTCAACCGCTTTATCAGGATCGACGGCAGCAAATGCGTCATGTGCGGCCTCTGCGTAAAGGCCTGTGCAGAGCTGTCAGTAGGTGCCATCTCTACGGTCAACCGCGGTGTTACCAAGGAGATCGCGACGCCCTACCATGAACCGAGCTCTGTCTGCGTGGGCTGCGGAAGCTGCGCCCATGTATGTCCCACCGGCGCAATCGAGATCTCCGAGACCTACGAGACCCGTACCATCTGGGACAAGACCTTCAAACTGGTGCACTGCTCACAGTGCGGCGCCGTCATCGGCACCGAGCAGGAGATCTACTACGCCGCCGACCGCGCAGGCGAGGAATTTGACGGCCTCTGCGCCACCTGCCGCCAGAAACGTATCGCAGACGTATTTGCACACAACGCCGGCGTCTGAGCCGTCTGAACCCAAAAACCGATTCTTAAGGGCGTCTTATGAAATAAACTCATAAGACGTCCTTTTTCATCTGGCGGTCCTTCTTCCCTTTTGGCTAAATCTATTGCAATCTCTCTCAGGATGTGATAACTTGCTATCAAGCGGCGATATCTCATCGTTTATATTCAATTGAGCGATATGACGTGGCGCTGCACATATGAACTGTGGTGGACGAGCCTCAATTCATACGTTCCCCGGACGTACCGGGCAGACGTATGGGGGCTCCTTTTTTGTTTTTCAGGAGGATACAAAATGAAAAAATCCGTAGCATTGCTTTCTGTCCTGCTGCTTACCGCCGGCATCCTTGCAGGCTGCAGCAAACCTGCCGCTCCCGCGGCTACCACTGCCGCACCGGAGACCACGGCTGCACCTGAGACGACTGCAGCACCGGAAACGACCGCAGCCCCCGAGACGACTGCAGCTCCCGAGACCGAGGCACCGACCGAGGCTGAGACTGAAGCTCCCGCAGCTGAAGTCAACACCGTCATCTTAAAGGAAGCAGATGACAAGATGATCAACACCTACTCCCTGCTTGCCGTAAATCCGGACTCCCCGTTCGAGGATGCCGACGGCAAGGCGGTAGAAGGCGTCGAGATCAACACCGAAGGCGCAAAGGCTCTGATCCAGTGGTTTCTTTCCGACGAAGGAATGCAGCTGGCAGCGGATTACGGCCAGGCAGAGTATGGCGACAGCCTGTTCTATCTGTTGGACGGCGCACCTGTATTTGACGGCGAGATCGCACCCGCGACCGATGACACCAAGACCATCCGCCTTTCCACGACCACTTCTGTTAATGACTCCGGTCTTCTGGGCGCGCTGCTTCCCGTATTTGAAGACGAGTACGGTTACACCGTAGAGATCCAGTCCGCCGGAACCGGCAAGGCCATCGCTGCCGCCAAGTACGGCAACGCTGACCTGATCCTGGTCCATGCAAAGGCACAGGAAGAAAAGTTCATCGAAGACGGTTTCTCTTACGTTCTGGACGGCTTTGACAAAGAGCGCCTTTCCTTCCTTTATAACTACTTCGTGCTCTGCGGTCCGGCCGACGATCCTGCCGGCGTAAAGGACTGCGAGAGCGTTCTCGATGCATTTGCGGCGATCGCGGACGGCAAGTATCCCTTCATCTCCCGCGGCGACGGTTCCGGTACCCATACCAAAGAGCTGTCCCTGTGGCCGGAAGAGCTCGGCATCACTGCCGAAGCCGAAAGCTTCGCTGATTACACAGACTGGTACACCTCTGCCAACGCCGGCATGGGTTCCTGCCTTGTCATGGCAGAAGAAATGAACGCCTATATCCTCACCGACAAGGCGACCTTCCTGACCTTCCAGGCAAACGGCGGAAAAATGTAACCGGTGAGATGCAGCCATGGACCATGCAGAAATCTGCCCATGCGCTGCAGATGCTTTCACGACACAGACATATATGATATACTGAACGGGACAGGGCGCTCTGCCCTGCCCCTTCTTTATGAAATGAGGATTACCCAGTGCATTCTGCTCTCCAAAAAGCAATCGAACTGATCCTGTCAGGTGACAGGGAACTCGCCAACATCCTGCTGGTAACGGCAAAGACCTGCGTCACAAGCTCCGTGATCGCACTTCTGATCGGCGTGCCCCTTGGGATCCTGCTGGGCGCCGGCAACTTCCGGGGCCGGCAGGCGCTGGTAGTCATCAGCCGGACCCTGATGGGAATGCCGCCGGTGGTCTGCGGCCTCATCATGTACATCCTCTTTTCGGGTGTGGGACCCTTCGGCAAATACAAGCTGCTCTTCACCGTAACGATCATGATCATCGCCCAGGTAGTCCTGATCACACCGCTGGTCATATCCAACCTGGAGACTTATGTGGCCCAGGTGGCGCCCCAGGTAAAGGAAACAGCCCGCGGGCTCTCTCTCGGACCCTGGAAGACGATCATGCTTCTCGCGAATGAATGCATTTATCCGATTTTTTCGACCTACCTCCTTGCTTTTGCACGTTCCATCGCCGAGGTCGGCGCGGTCTCTATGGTCGGCGGCGCGATCGCATGGAAGACGAATGTCATGACGACCGCCATCATGCTTTACACCAACCGCGGCAGCTTCACCCTGGGCATTGCTCTGGGCATGATCCTGATCGCGATCTCACTTCTTGTCAATATCGCCGTGACCATGATGCAAAGGAGGCTCTCACGATGAAGATCTCCCAGTGCAGCAAGACCTACGGCAAACGCACCGTTCTGAACTGCCCGGAGCTTGAGCTTATGCCAGGACGGATCTATGCGGTCATCGGACCCAACGGAAGCGGCAAATCCACTTATGCAAAGCTCGTCGCGGGCGTTCTCAAAAAGGACGGCGGAGGCACGGTCTCCACGGATGCCGGCACGGTGCGCTACATGCCCCAGAAGAGCTTCCCGTTCCGCATGAGTGTGGAGAAAAACATCCTTCTGGCGGGCGGAGATGCGCAGCGCGCGGCGGATCTGATGGAAAAACTCCATCTTGCCGGCGTATCCCGCCAGCGTGCGCGAAGCCTTTCCGGCGGAGAGACCGCCAAGATGTCCCTGGCAAGGGTCCTCATGAAGCCCTGCGGCCTCCTGATCCTGGACGAACCGACATCCGCCATGGACATGGAATCCGCAATCGCAGCAGAGCAGCTGATCGGAGAATACTCCAAAGAGACTGACTGCGCAGTCCTTTTCGTGACCCACGACCTTTCCCAGGCAAAACGCATGGCAACGGACGCTCTGTTCTTCTACCGCGGTGAACTCTGGGAAACGGGTCCGGCAGATCAGCTCCTCTATGATCCGGAAAGACCGGAGACCCGGCGTTTCCTCGAATATTACGGCGGACTCGGTCCAGCCGGACGGAGATAAAAAAATGATCACAACAGTAAACGGCTGTATCCCGATCACTGACCGGACACAGCCGTTTCATAT
>JAEEGL014821133.1_pt1 | contig 11427 bp, 7 predicted proteins | sample 9134231 | NCBI WGS metagenome assembly JAEEGL01 (sample SAMN16246548, study PRJNA631951) | gut metagenome | biome: gut microbiome; feature: rumen; material: fiber-attached | host: Bos | place: Iran: Karaj | collected 2018-10
ATAGTGGTGTGCGCCTCCCTGTAATTGAATGGTCTTACTATGTAGCCACGTAATGTCTCGGCATTCTCGATGTTCAGATTTTCATCAAGGTCACACCCACACAAGAATGCGCTAACACATTTTTGTACTTTTGCCATTAAGGTGATAGGACTCATGTTGTCGCACTCCTTATCAACTTCAATCAGCAACTGTTGAATAATGGGCCAGAAAACCATGAATACTCTTCGGTTGCCAGTCTTTAACAAACTAGCAACTTTTTGATCAATAGCAGTGAGTGTTGAATGGAACTCGTCAAGCAATTCATTGAATCTGGGATGAGCCCTGACAGATAGACAAGGAGGAACAAACTCCACGTCATCAATGCGCCAGCCGCCATATTCACTATCGACAATGTGTGCAATCGGCATTGCATTGTTTCCGATGGGCGAATTAACAGGAATAAGCTTAAAAGAGTAAGCCTGTTCCTCATATCCGTTGTTGGTATCAGACCATTTGTCGCACTCAACGTTGATCGTTAGTATGTATTCCTTGACATCATTCTCGGCAGGTATCTGGATGCGAGTGTCAAAGGAATTGTTATACTTTGTGTCATAGTGCGCTTCTATCAAGTCTCCGCCGCTTGTAATTGCCGTACAGTTAAGTGATACGACATCAACCATGCCATTTGATATGTCTAATGACAGTTCAAATGGTTTTGATGTAGTCAATAGGCCAAAACGACCAGATGAGGCCAAAATAAACGCATTTTTGGCAAAATCAATAAAGCATTGATCTGAGGCTCTCATTACATCGTCTGTTAGCCTCATACCTTTTGTCCAACGTATTCTTTTCGGCATAATAGTTCTAATTTATATGTTGGTGTTATAGTTCAAATAATTGAAAATGATTTCATCATTCAACCGCAATGGCGCACCATCATGACTGATATTGAATATCAGCACTTCGTCAACCGACATGAAATAATCTTGGATGAACTGACGTAATTGATCTACTTCTTCCACAAACGAGAGGAAGTTCTCGTTACATTCATCTTCGCTCCAATAATGAATGTCATACACACAAGTGGGCACATTGTATGTGTTGCCTACATAGCAATCTCCCAGACTGGAACCGAGTGTGTAATCATATCTTGGATAGTTATCAGTAAACTCAAGGCTGGCTCGATGAGCATCAATTTTCAATCCCTCTTCAATGAAGACCTTTCTCAGCATTAATGTCATTAGGGTCTTGTTCCCCCTGATGATTTTACAAGAAGGCAAGAACGGCACTACCTGTTGTATGAACCTGTTATCCTTTTGCTCCTGCGTCATTTCATCTGCAATGATGTCAATAAGAGCCTTATTGGACTCGCAATAGGGCAATAGACGTTCACGAACATCCATCCTTAGTTTAAAGAGCGTGATGTCAATGGGCGCAAAGAACCTGCGGGCATTCTCCTTTTCCTGTTCCTGTTTTTCATACTCCTCGGCAAACCGTTCCTTTTCCTCTAATTTGGGCAACTCATTGAAACGGTCAATGGGATGGAACATATATTCCGGCAATGCATTGTAAAGACTGTTGCGAGCTATATCCACGAGCAATGTGTCCTTGTCGCCTTGCTCAATATCAATGATATCAGAGTAGGCATTGCGCTTGTGCAAGCCCTTGAAGGATGCTTTGCAGTGACCTTTCGGGTAGAATGAAAAAAGTAATTCTACGTTCAGGTCATCTGGCAAATTAACAGGATGCTGCATAATTACAGGAATAATGAAGCGTCGTCGCTAAGCTCAACAAGGAACAGCCCTTTATCAGTTGAGACCTGAATGACATCAAACAGTGGAATTCCTATTTGCTGCAATGTCAAGTCCTGATAGGGGAAATCTTGATCGATATTCTCGAAGAATGATTTATGGAACAAAGTGCGATAACTGAGTTTAGTCAATTCCGTATCTTCACTGATGTACTCATCAAGCTGTGATTCGGGAATCATCACCTTAAACTCTTTCTCTGGTTTGTCTGAGATGATTTTATCAACAAACTTATTGTTTCGCATATTGATCTCCAATGCGTTGACATCAAGAAGGCTCTTTAACCTCTCAAGGGTCTGCTTTACCGTCAGTTGGGCAGACAAGCCTTCTCCCTTGACAACATCGTGCCACTGCTCATGGGCGGGACAATTCTTTTTCCAGGAAGCGAAGCTATAGATACTCGTGCGATTGGTCATGCCCTCGTATCTCAGCATTTTACCTTGCAGGGTTTTGAAGTGGCTATTGTCGCCATCAGGGTCTAAATGAATGACCTTCATGGCCTCTTGAACCTGCATCGCGCCAATGATGGACGCACTAATTGGCGTCGTCGCTACACGACCAGCGGAAGCCTGTGACCTGACCACATCAGCGCAACCCGTCCTGAGCATGATGATGTTGAACTCTTCCCGCGACAAGCCGCACTCATAGCAACTGATTTCAGGCGTGAACACGCGGACTGCTCCAGTCAAGTTCTCAATGCTGCCGTCAATCCATGTCTTTCCTGCTCGCATGCACAACCGATTTAGCAGGTAACGAGCTATGCGGCTGTCAAGACACCCGATGACCACATCCACCATTCGGTAAATCCCAAACCCGACCTCCGAGAACAGATTGCCGACAATCGGTGTCACCTTAATCTGCGGATTGATCTCCATGGCTCGCTTGGCGACCACCTCTGCTTTATAAGCATGGTTGTAGGCATCATCTTCACGAAACAGTACCGAGCGGGTCAGGTTGGACAACTCAATCTGATCAAAATCGACGACATAAATGTGACCGACACCGAAAAGGGCAAGGTTTTTCACAACCTCATTACCCAAGGCACCTGCACCCGCAACGAGTACTCGGGCATTCTTTACCTTATCTTTCTTGAACCAGGAGAGCAGGTTATAAACCCCCTCTCCCCATTCATAGTTTGCTTTATTAGGCATTCTGATTAAAATACAAGTGCTGCTTTGGCTCCCACATGGCCACGACCGATACGGTTCTTATAGATGTCATAATCACCAGGGGTACAGTTGAGGTTGTTCTGATAGAAACCTCCAATTCTTACCAACTTACCGCCCACGGGAATGTAACCGCCGATTTCTATACGAGGTGCCACATAGAGACCTGACTTGGAATCGTTGTCTTCGGTATTGTAATCGTTTCCGTTTTCTCCTTGAGCACCAGAATAAAAAGTCGGAACTACACCAATACTTCCAAATAATGATGCTTTCTTACGATCCAAATTTGTAAACTCAATAGAGATAGGAACACCTATTTCCATAACAGTTTCTTTGAATTCATTGTCATAGATCATGGAGTTCTTGTTCACATCATAGGTGTGTCGATGGAATTTACCCATTCGGATGCCCAATGACAAACCGGCATTAAAATAAACCTGTTGGCTCAAACGCATCTTCCACGATCCTTCAAGACCAAACACATTAGAGGCACCCAGAACTACATAACGCGGCAACGCCATGAAGGCACCTATCTGGAAAGCACTCTTCACGGGTTCGGTAGCTGGCTCAACGACGTTGATGACGGTGTCCTTCTTCAACTTGAAGTATCTGAACAGATCAATATCCTTCTTTAATTGGTAATTAAATTCACCGGGTCCGTAGTAATCCACATTGTAAGGACCGACTTCAAAGGAATCAGGCTCGGACGACTGAGCATTTGCGGCAAATGCAGCTACAACACACAATACAAGTACTAATGTTTTCTTAATCATAATTGAGTTGTTTTATTTTTTAATCTGTTTCTTCATATTTAAAGATGGTGTCACCAATCTTGAACGTATCACCATTGGTGAGAACCGAAGGTTTACCGACAGGCAATTCGGCACGCGTATTGTAGATCACGCCATTGGCCAACGGCTTAATCACGGGAATAGTGCGGGCAGGGTCGATATAGAGCTGGGCATGCTCTTTAGCCACTTTATTGCTCTTCTCCCAGTTCATCTGTATCTCACAATCACCCGTCATGCCAATGGTCACCTTGTTGCCACCACCCGTAGCGTTCATCCACTTGTGAATGGGAATGCGCTGGCCTGCCTTCACGCCATTCTGGATGACAAGGAAGTATTTCTCGGCCAGGGCTCGCACTGTTATAAGTGAAGCGCCCAGACCACCACCATAGATAATAAAGTTGAGCAACATGCCATAGCCCTTAGCCAGATCAGCAAAATAAAGCACAATGAACCCTATAATCGCTGAACACAACCCTCCGAGCATCGCGCTCTTGATAGGGACTGACGACTTGATCGTCAAGCTCAAGGCAACGCATACCGAGAATAACAGATAGGCAGGCAACGAGCAATACCAGGGTATATTCGTCGGGTGAATGAGAGGCAATATTGCACACAGGATGCACCCGCCAACGGCAAATGCCACCATGCCGATGACTCCTGACAACAATGAGAGTCCCAAAATCTTGAGCAACACTTTCCAATCCTTGTTACGGTACTCATCATTATACCTGAACACGAGCGAGAGGAAAAAGCCCAGCAGCAAGCCAATTGCCATGAATGAAGAGACTTTATCGACACACACGTCTGCAAGGTTGGTAAACTGGCCATTAACTTTATAGAAGGTATTGACAATGGGACGTGCCAGTGCATCCATGAATCGTCCATCACCAGTAAAGGAGTACACAATCCAGCTGACCAGACCAGCCAGGATGCCAGCGATCGTCTGCTTGCTGTCACGCAGAGTCTGCTTGGTGAACAACGTGTTCCACTCCACATGCTCCTGAATGCCTTCATTGCAATTCTGACCATATTCCGCACACTTGTAGTTGTTGATCTTCCAGCAATGAATGTGCATATAGTGCTTGCACTTGGTAACTATCAACTGTCCGGGCTGCAGGTCTTGCTTGCAATAGTGGCAGACACGGCGTTGCACATTGGCCTCAGGTACATATTTCTTGTAATACTTGGCAGCAAAGGTACGGGACTTGATCCATGGGATGAGCGCCTTCATGAACAGAATAAAGAAGGCGATCGTCAACAATGTGGTCAATAGTGCGACAAGCACCTTGACAACTATGCTCATTGGGCTGGGTTTGGGGTCGGGATTGGGTATCCACGGTCTCTCTTCGGTTCCGATGGTAATACGTGTTGGCTCTCCAGCATCCTCGTCATTCCATTTAGCCGAAAATTGGGTATCGCCATCATAACGTTCTTTCAATGCCCGATAGGTAAAGGTATAGTCATACATCTGCTTACCAATGGTCTCACCCAGGGTATTAATAATCTCACCGATGTCACTTGAGGGCAAGTACTTGCCACGGCGGTCCTCGGTCAGCTCCTTATGCTCAGTTATATCCTGCAGAACAGCCTCAACCTCTGGATCGATTTCGCCAGTTCCCGTATAGTAAAATGCAAAAACTTTTGGGACTTCTTCAGCTGCTGTTTGATACTTAGTAAACTCAAAATACCCAATATCATCTGATAATATCTTGCCACTGCTCTCGGTGAAAACGATCAGTATGTTTTTTCCTTTGTTATCCGCCGCACGCTTTGAAATCATCGAGTTTTTCTTGTAACCGTCAACCACCCTGGCTTCGCTTTCCAACTCCAGAGTGCTGGAACTAAATTCAGCCATTTTGGAGTATAATGCACTGTAAAAATTCTTGGCGCCATCCTCTTGCATGAACTTCTTTTCAAACTCTGCATAATTTCTGCTGGTAATCACTTCACTATTGCTGACGTAGTTACCATAGAAAGAAATAAACACACAACTGTCGGGAGCGCTATCTACAAGTCGTTTAAGCTCTGTATAAATACGTTTTTTCCCTTCGGCTGGGATATTCAAGTCAACCAGGATCGAGAAAGTATAGTCATCAGGGATACGTTTGCCTGAAATCAACTTTTTTATACGGGCCTTTTTCCTATCGATGCCCTGCCCCTCTTCAAAGACCTTCAGACAATCCTTGATGCTATTTTCATCAAGCCTGGTGACTGCATTGCCATTGCCATCAAGCAACTTCAAGAATAGCGTGATTTCACCTGTTGAGTCATTAAGGCTCCTGCCACAGAATTGCACCTTCTTAACGCCTTGGGCGTGCAATGGCAGCATCGCCATTGCGGCAATCCACACGATCAATAGCCGCTTAAGAGCCATCATCTTTTTCTTCTTGTCCATATCTTTAAATCTTCTAATTTCTGTTCTCCATAATAAGCCTCATCGGCCATCAGTTCTTTGTTTTTAACCGGAATCGTAGTGAGCAGTCCATCGGCTGAAGAATAAACCAGAGCAAAGCGCACCTTGCTGATGTGGGGTTCTATCGCCTTGCGAACAGTGGGAATGCTGCAATATTTTGTGATAATGAAGCAGCCCACGGGTTCATTATCGGGGACGGCCTCATGTTCACAGACCGTTGACACTGCGATCTCACTGCATGTTCCCTCTTGCTGGACAAAGCCGTGCACCATGCCTGCCATGCCCTTCTCATGCTCAACTGCCATTTTGTCAATATCAATGATTGCACTATTGCTCAGATGCACTCCATGACAATTGTTTTCATGCTGCTTGGCCTTGGCCAGTGTGTCATAATGGTCTTCTCGCTTAAAGGAATTGCGCTCGCTCTCAATCGCCCACTTGTACATCTCCTCTAGGGAATACATTCGAGTCAGGTCGGCCTTTGAGTTGATCGTGCCGTCGGGCTTAAAAGTGAAGATACCCAGTTCCTGCTCTGGCGTGAGAATGTCAATGACCAGTGCGGTCAAGAAGTGGGGATGGGTGGGATGCTTGAGCTGCATGTGCACGGTGTTGTCCTGATTGGAGAAGAAAACCCCCAGTCCTGGATGGGAATGCACCCAACAGGTCATATCATATTGCATGTCGGTCTCACGACGCAGCTTGCGCAACTTCTCGCTCACTTTCAACTTGATCTTGCCACCGAAGTTGAGTTCATACTCCGAGAACACTGCATCATCACCGGGCATTACCACATCCTCGAGCGATACATAATACTCATTATTATCCTTATCATGCACCCATCGGCCCAGCACCATGCAACCGTCCTCCTTTGGATTCTCAGGGTTGCGCAGGTCTTCGGCATACATGTTGTAGATGTCCTTGATACAAGTGTTCTTGATATAAATGCGCCTCACTGCCGATTGCGGACAAAATTCATTACAATCAATTGCCAGATAGGCAGGATTGTCAATAACATTCTCAAGGCTCTGCTTCTTCAAGATAGAAGTGGTCTTGCGACGTACAACGATATTGTTTGCGGCCTCATTGATTGTGGGAGAATAGTATCGATTGGCACTGGACCCTCGTTTATTCCTGTTCCTTCTCATCGCACTCAAGAACCAGAACAGCAAGCCTGCCACGAGCAATGCAATTCCAGCAATGAGTCCGATTAAAGACCGGTTGAACTTCGGCTGGTTGTTCTTCCACAACTGGATAGCCTGTTGCAGCCTGCTCAGGTTCTCTTCACGTTCGTTGAGACGACTCTTCAAGATTTCAAGCATCTTTTCACTTAATTCGGTCTTCTCACGATTACTGTTCTTGGGATAACGGCTCAAGAATTTGTTGACAAACTCTTCTAAATTATTACGATTGCCCTCGAGGTTCTGCAACATCATGACCGTATCGGCACAGAGGGCCTCTACGTAGGACTTGGCTACGTCACCGCCATTCAAGTCATCGATATATCGGTCAACATCCTCTTTCTCTTGCTGAATATTAGCCAGGGAATAATAGTTGGACTCGGCAAGCAGATTCTCAAAATCAATCAGTATCGTTGATTTCTTAGTCCAACCATGCGTTACATCTTCAGGAATAATCTCAATGCTTGGCTTAACAATCGACGGCTTATCCTTGATTACGGGATCACTGGAAGCCTGTTTACTTGCTCCGGCCGCAGGTAATGGCGTTTCAGCCATGTTCTCTTCAACAGGAGGAACAACATCTCTAGCCGATGTCACCACGGGTTCAGGCTTCTGCTTCTTGGCTCTCTCCCAGAGTGTAGCAATCCCGATTCGGCCGCTATACTTGATGCGATTACAATCAGCAGCTACGCGATGCGACTCTCCTGATAACAGATTTACTTTCTCGTAACGCCCATTATCATAATAAAGTATTACCGTAACTTCCTCACCTGTATTATTCTCCACCCTTGTGGCTTGATTGCCATCAGTTTTCAAATCAGGCTTCGGTTGCACTTCAGCCAACGCGATTAATCCGACTAGCATCATCAGTGCGAGACAAATAAATCGAGATAGACGGTTAATGATTCTCATATTGGTTTAATTTGATGATTCAATCCTGTAATTAAATATGGTTCTTGCTCCGTTAAATGGAGATTTCTCCATTCTTGCCCGGGCGGGGCCGACGATTGCCAAGGCTTCGTCCTGTCCCTGTTCTATTGCCCACTGATGGACGATTGACTTGCCCCGAGGAAGGCTGATTGCCAGTAGCGGGAGTGTCACGAGGTGTCACATTCTTCCCAGTCGCCTTATCCCCAATAGACTTGACGCCCGAGCGAACCGCTTGGCGCCCCTTCTGCTTGGCCTTACCCACAACCTGATGGGTCTTGTTGCGGACCATGCTTTGGGCACGGCGTTTTGCCTCGTTCTCGGCGCGCTGCACCATCCTCCGCTGCATGTCCTCGAGGTTCCTCTGACTATTCACACTGCGCTTGTATTGAAGTAACTGGCTACCACCGAAACCCAACACGCCAAGTACTGCCGTAATAATGAACATCAACCATGTGTCACGATTGGAACCAGGGTCATCCTTGCCTGGATCATCGGCAGCATTATTGCCCTGCGCAGTGGAATCAGCAGCGTTGCTGTCCACGACTGCGGGCCCATCGGAATTGCTGTCAGCGCCACCACCTCCAGGACCTGAGGGTAGTGGAACTTCTGGCGAATCACTTCCTGGCACTGGCACATCATCTGTCATCGGCACGACAATGGTTTTTGAACCATTATTAATCGTTGGTATATCTGTTGACGTAGCAGGCTTGGAAAGCTCAATCGTCAACGGTTCAAACTCACTGAAAACGTTATATGTCGTGATAGTGTACTTTTTTTTCCCAATAAGATTCCTAACAGTTTTTCTGGTTATATATGCCAGATAAACAGGAATTGTCAGTATCTGCTTGTCAACATCGCCACTGAAAGAAATCTCAGGCTTGCAGTACATGTCATTCAAGAGAAAGACATGGTCATAATCACGATACAATGGTTCGTACGTCCAGCCATCAGGAGTTGTAAACGATGTGTGCTGGATATCCTTGCTTGCAGGTATCACTTTCGTCAGCTCACTGAACTTCGTATCATCCAGAAAAAAGATCCGTATTTCACCTTTATCTAGGTACCTATAATACGAGAGCTTGTTTCTGTTCCCCAACGTGAATTCGTTTACATAATCAAAGCTAATGATGACTTTACCCTCTTGAGGTGAAACATTATAGTCAATGGTCACCTCGTCCCCCGTAGAACTCCTTAGAGTCACTGATTGATGAGCACAGACGGCTGTTAACCAGATGCTGCACATAACGGCAGCACAGCAATATCTGATATTGATAAATGGGAGCATTAGTTCCTATTATTATTTACACTTCTTCTTGATTTCAGTATAGATATCGTCTGCCTTCTTCTTGTTTTTAGAATCAGCAGGGGCATATTGCGTGGCCTTGTCATAAATGTTTTTCGCTTTCTGGCGTGCGGTAGAACAAGACATTCCACCACCATGCCTCAGATCTTGATATATGCTTTCCAATTGATCTTTTGCCTGTTTCCACGTCACGGGTGGTATGGGATGATTTTTATGGCCGTTAACGCCCACTTTTTTATCTTTATGTGTGTCGCAATATGGATGATTCCCATCATATTTGCACTTGTCCTTGACCTTGCCCCTGGCAATCACTTTTCCACAATCATTGCAAGTCTTAGGCTTGGGAACATCACATTCCTTGCATACCTTCGTTCGAGCAGCCACATCTCCCGATACTGCATCATAAGCTGCCTGTATATCATTGCTCAGCTTTTCATATTTTGTCCCCTTGATTGCGGCATTCATAATCTGGTCATGATCATATGCAAATTGTTTGACTTCCTGAATCTTTGTGGAGCATTGATCAACAAGTGCTTGGAGTTGGCCTTCTATATCTGGCTTGTGTGGTTTGCCGTTTTTGCCTGGACAAAAGGTCGTTTTATTGATTTCCTGGACAAAGGCTTCACACCCGGCCTTAAACTCTTCAAACACGACATCAGGACCTAATTCCACATTTATCTTGATGGAAAATATTTCCTGACTCTGAATTTTAAGTTTACTGGGGCGGTTAGTGTTCTTGTCTCGGCCCTTAATTTCGACCGCATATATTACAAATTTTATAATCAGACCATTCTCCCCCACATCCGAGAGTTGCATTGGCAAGGTAATATCTTCTCCATGATCAATGAAGACGACGTTACGTGTCAACCCTGACGAAGCCTGTACAGAATTATCCTTAAGCCATGAGGGCCATTCGATTTTGCACAACTCGTTTTTTAAGTCTTTAGCCTCTTTCTCGGTATAGCTATTCTTGAACAACAGCAATCCGTTCACCGGAGTCATATTCTTGAGTATGACCGAAATACGGGCTGATTGATTATCGTCGTTGGGCTTAGCAATGACAACCATCTCGGCCATATCCTTCAAGTTGACGGTATCTATATAAGAGTTCTCTTGATTGAGGTTGACTTCTATTCCCTGATTGTCGGCAACCGCAGTTGAGATTGAAGCCGACAGGCAAAAGAAGAACAACAGAGCTAAAAGATTGCGTGTCATATCTTTAATGATTTTTTAGTAGGTTGATTGTCAGGTAATGATTGGTTGTTGGTCTTCTTGTCGGCAACGGGGTCTGTCGCGGGGGCGGCAGTGTCGTCTGCGGGTTTGGGCTTGGGGGCATTGACTGTGTCAACGTCCTGGCCGAAGCGGGTCCAGCCGTTGGGCTCGGCCTCCTCACGCACCCATTCGGCGACGTTCTGGTCCTCGGGGTAGGGATAGGTGTTCTGGGCGTGATAGAGCTGATACATGAGGTAACGCTCAACGCGCAGCACGAGATCCTTTAACGAGGCCAGCACGCCCATTTCCTTGATGGTTAGGCATACGTGTCCCTTGAAGCTGCCACTGTGGCGGATGTTGGGATGCCAGATATCGCTACGGAAGGTGAAGATGGGGTTACCGTCAGCCGAGGGGTAGTTGTTGGGCAGGACGATGCTCATCTTGTGCAAATAGCCGAAGATGGGCTCACGAGGCGCTGGAGTGTCCTTGACGCCGACAATCGACTTGACACGGTACCAAATCTCGTACTCAGTGGGCAGGCCGATGATGTTCTTCTTACGGATGATGTAGGAAATCGACGGTTTGCGCGGATTCTTGCTCTCGGCACGGCGCTTGTTGCACAACGAGTCGAGCTGCTGCCACTCCTG
>JAEEGL015094053.1_pt1 | contig 11427 bp, 9 predicted proteins | sample 9134231 | NCBI WGS metagenome assembly JAEEGL01 (sample SAMN16246548, study PRJNA631951) | gut metagenome | biome: gut microbiome; feature: rumen; material: fiber-attached | host: Bos | place: Iran: Karaj | collected 2018-10
ATCCTCGACGGCGTCAGCGGCGATCGCTACGACAAGATCTGTCGCGGACTCGATTCCCTTAATGCCAGCGGATGCACGGACGGCAGCGCCGGCATCAATGAAGCCTACAGATGCGCACTTGACAACTTTATCCCCGGTGGAAACAACCGCGTCATCATCGCTTCCGACGGTGATATGAACCTCGGTATCACAAGCACCTCAGGTCTCACCGACCTCATCCGCGAGAAGAAGGAATCAGGCGTTTTCCTTACTGTCCTCGGTTTCGGTTCGGGCAACTATTCGGATGCCAACATGGAATCGATCGCAGATGCCGGCAACGGTAACTACTACTACATCGACTGCGAACAGGAAGCAAAGAGAGTTCTCGTTGACAAGCTTAAGAGCACAACCGTGACTGTTGCCAAGGACGTAAAGTTCCAGATCGAGTTCAATCCCGCAGTTGTAGCAGAGTATCGCCAGATCGGTTACGAAAACAGACAGATGGCAGCGGAGGATTTTTACGACGACAAGAAAGACGGCGGTGAAGTCGGAGCCGGCACTCAGGTAACAGTTCTTTATGAGATCACCTTCGCAGACAATGACTCTTCCGAAGAAACCGGCCTCAAGTATCAGGAAAACAAGCTTAAAGACGGTGTCGATGCAAACGAAATGCTCACCCTTTCGGTTCGCTTCAAGGAGCCCGTTGAAGATACCTCGATTCTTGAGAAGCATGTAGTTCTTTCCGGCATGTCTGATTCCATTACCCCCGACTACGCATGGGCATCGGGAATCGTCGAGCTCTCCATGAACATCCGCGGCAGCGAATTTATCGGTTCTTCCTCCTACGTCAGCGCGATCAATCTCATGTCGATCGGCACTGAATCAAAAGACTCGTCCCGCATGGATTTCAGAGACCTTATTGTGAGGGTTGCAAGGGCTTCCGATCCCGACGAACGCGGTCAAATGTGATCACTGATCGAAACATAAACCTTAATCCTCCGAAAAAACCGAAATTGCACAGTTTTTCGGCACAAATTGACAACCCGCAAACGGATTAGACACTTTACGAACATTAAATACATGTTATAATATGAGCATGGGCAAAACCATGTTCCGTCAAGGGCACGGAATGTAATTCTGTGCCCTTGTTCGTTTACAAAATGATTCCTTGGAATCGTATTAAATATATAACCAGTTCAGGAGGTTCCCCTATGCCGGATAACCTTAATATCTCTGAAACATCATTCCGCCTGGTTCTGTCGTCTGACGGAAAACTTAAATCCTTTGATCCCGGTGTGTCTATATGCCAGAGTCTCGGCTATTCCGTTCCCGGCAAAAAATCGGATGCATTTGCCATGATCAATCCGTTGCCCGATTCACTTGAATCTCTCATCTGTACGGAAGATATACCCGAAGTAAGAAAAATAGCGGCGCATAAGGATAAGGTCGATATCCGCATGCGACTGCGCACATCGGCCGGCTCTTACCGTTGGTTTGAAGTATATCTCAACCTTACCCGCGATCTTGTGACCGGACTTGTCTATGCTTCCGGTAACGCTACCGATATACAGGAAGAAATAGAAAGAGAAAAACTCCTTCGTGAAAAACTCGCCGTCCTTTCCAAACTTGAGGAAAGCGAGACAGCGCTTCTCCAAGAGAGGGAAAAGACAAAGAATGACACCATCCGCTGGACCAGGACCATCTCCAAACTGTCACACGACCTTCGTACTTCCATGAATTCCATCCTCGGCTTTACCGAACTCGCTCTCGATTCCGAGAATGATCCCGAATCGGTTAAAACCAGCCTGTACGAAATTCGGAATGCGGGACAGTCGCTCATGCACCTGCTTGACGACATCCTTGATCTCGGAAGAATTCATTCCGGAGATATCCATATCTCCAGAGAGAAATTCGTTCTTACGGAAGCGATCGCAAGCGTCTGTGATGTCCTTTATGACGAATTCAGCGCAAAAGATCTGACCTTCTCGCATAATGAAACAGAAGTCGTCCACCATAATGTTATAAGCGATGCTCTCTGCCTCAAACAGATTCTTTCGGGTATTCTTCTGGCTGCAATCGACGCAGCGGCTCCTTCTTCGATCGTAACGCTTGTTGCCAAAGAGGAACAAGTACCCACCGATCTTATCGACCTCGACGAAATACTTGACGGTGGCGCTACGTCACGTCACGATGTGGATGCGGCTCGAAATGCGCGACGTTATATCTTTGAGATAAGCTGCTCTACCGGAGAAATCCCAACCACCAATATTCCCGATTTTGAGGAGATCATAGAAGTGGCGGATGATAAATCGATCGCTGCGCAAAGCCTTATCACCGCAAAGAAGTTTCTTTCGATGCTCGGCGGCGATTTTGCCGTTACCAGAAACGCCGGCTCCGCTTCCTGGATTATCGGTGTTCCTCTTGCGATCGACAGCGGAGAACCCGAGATCAGCCGGGACATCATAGAACAAACTGCCCGAAGCATCAGCGGCATGCATGTTCTTCTTGTTGAAGACAACGCAGTCAACCTTGTTCTCGCCAAGAGCGTTCTCCAGAAGAAGAACATAACCTTCGATGAAGCGCATAACGGTCTTGAAGCCGTTCGCGCCGTTACCTCGGCAAATTCCGGTCCCTACGATCTTATCCTCATGGACATCAGAATGCCTGTTATGGATGGCTGCGAAGCTGCCGACCGAATTCGTATGCTTGACGATCCTAAGCTTTCAACCATTCCGATCCTGGCAATGACGGCAGATGCTTTCGAAGAAGACAGACAACGTTGCTTCGATCACGGAATGGACGGCTACATTTCAAAGCCTTTCAAGCCCAACGAGCTTGCCGTTGCTATTGAAAAAGCCACTCGCGGAAGCTACAAAGGATAATATGGTATTACTTTAATTTTCCGTTAAATAAAGAGGTCTGACCCAAGCCGGGAACAGACCTCTGTTTTTTGTTTTACGATTTTGCCGGACGCCAAACAACTTGCGTTATATATCTTTTTTTCCGAAGCCGGCAACAACCCTTGTGTAATTATATCCTTTATCGGGTGTAAAAGAACGGGGAATGATCCACACATACTCCACTCCGTAACCGAGCACATTCGACGAAACACTTATCTCGTTGCTTTTTGTCTTTAAAACATCTGTCTTTACAAGCGGCTTATCCGACTCTTTTATGAGAGCAAGCTGTTCCTGCGAAGGTGCTGCGGGCTCCCCAAGGTCGTGCCATACCTTAAGCGGATTTGTCGTCTTCGGATCAACGATTTCTCTGATAAGAGTAAATTCCTTTACGCCCTTAACCGGGATCGTAAAGCTTTTTTTGATGGGCTTTCTGCCCCTGTTCCAGATGATCCCTCTGATTTCTTTTGTTTCCGGGTTCTCCACGAGGACACTTTCTTCGTCCTTATAAATGCACTTATCCCCAAGTTCCTTAAGTCGCTTAAAGAATGCAAATGTCCAAAAAGTCGGCTTTCTCACGCCGCCTGCAGCAACAAGGCCGAATCCACCGTAAAATTCCGTGTGAGGAATCCCTTGCTCCTCAAAGACATCTCCGAAGGTCCAGTACGAATAGGACTCGTTCATATCGCCGAGATGAGAAAGCTGGTGTGCCATATATGCGGCATTCTCATTTGTATCATGGACCGGGTTTGTGGGCGTATAGGATGTATTAAATTCGGTGATATGTATTGGAAGCCCCTTAAATTCCTTAAAACTGTCGATCGCATCACGTGAAGTCTGAAGATTGTCAAAGCCCATGAACGGATCGGAAAGCTGTTGATATGTATAATGTCCCTTAAAATCCGGTTCCTCGGTCGTGTAGTGATGGCGTGTCACAAAATCGGGCTTAAGATTTTCTTTTTTGCAAAATTCAAGGAAGCTCCTGATCCAGAACTCGTCTTTTATTCCACATACAGCCGGTCCCCCGACCTTAAAACGTTCATCGACACTCTTGACTGCCTCATGCGAAACCTTGTAGAGCTTAAAGTACTCTTCCATATCCGCGCCCTTCCAGAATCCGGGAAGATTAGGTTCGTTCCAAACCTCGATAGGCCAATCGACTACTCTGTCGCGTCCGTAGCGGTCGCAGAGATGATTAAGCGTCGCTTCGATAAGCTTTACCCATTTGTCATAGCTTTTCGGAGGTGTGGTGTTTCCTTCCCAGTAGAAGATCGTCTGATCACCGCTCGCCAAGGCCTTCGGCATGAATCCGAGCTCAATGAAGGGCTCGATGTTAAGCTCAAGATAACTGTCAAACACACGGTCGAGATATGTAAAATTGTAACAGAAGGATCTTTTTCCCTTCCACCGGCGCTCTTCATAGATCCCCATATCTTCGCAGAAAAGCCCGTGTCCGCGGATATGCTTAAACCCGATCTCTTCCTGAACGAGCCGGAGCTGTTCATAATATTCATGAGTGAGCGCGAGTCCCATACGCCCCGTGCCTACACAATAATCCACGTGATTGTTAAATTTGTAAACCTTTTTTTTGTCTATCTTCATTGATTTCCTCCTCATGGTGTCAAATCTCTTCCGATATTTTGATTTTTAATGATTATTGACACTGTCTGTGTCATCCTCTTTTACTGCCTTCCCGGTTCTCGTATGTCATCTGACAAGTCTTTGGTCCAATGCTCCGGGAGACCGGGAATGACCGTTTTTTTTCCGGTCAGCCACACCCGTATTATAACACAACGCAATATAATAATATAACCATACAATATCAAATTGTAATGACAATCCGTACTTCCGCATTATATAATGATGATACGGCAGTCTGCACATCCGTGCTTACCTGCCGCAAAATCTCTGTTTTCTCAACGATAGAGATTGTTACTTAATCTTGTACCATAAGAAAGGACACGGAACATGGGAATCAATGCAAAAGAACAGATTGAAAACGGCAGTGCCGTACTCGGTATTGAATTCGGGTCTACAAGGATCAAAGCCGTGCTTATCGGAGATGATTTCTCCGTTTTGGCTTCGGGCAGCCACACCTGGGAGAACCATCTTGAGGGTGGCATCTGGACTTACCCTCTCGAAGAGATCCATTCCGGCTTCAGATCATGCTATGCCGACCTGAAAAAGGACGTAAAAGAACGCTTCGGCGTGACGATCAAAAAGCTTGGCGGGATAGGCATAAGCGGCATGATGCACGGATATATGGCTTTCGACGAAAAGGACAACCTGCTTGTTCCGTTCCGTACATGGCGCAATACGATCACCTCGGAAGCAGCCGATATGCTCACAAAACTCTTTAATTACAACATCCCTCAGAGATGGAGCATAGCTCACCTCTGTCAGGCGATTCTCAATAAAGAACCCCACATCGGCAAGATCGCTTTCCAAACGACTCTCGCCGGGTACATCCATTTCATGCTTACAGGTAAAAAAGTTCTTGGTGTGGGCGAAGCGTCCGGCATGTTCCCCGTCGATCCCGATACTTGTGATTATGAACCCGAAATGGTAGCCGCTTTCGACAGATTCCTTAAAGACCACGGTCTCACATACACACTCAGGGACATCTTCCCCTCCGTTCTCGGCGCCGGTGCGCCGGCAGGCGAACTTACCTCTGAAGGTGCCAAATTCCTCGATCCCGATGGCGATCTTGAACCCGGCATACCTCTCTGCCCTCCCGAAGGAGATGCGGGAACCGGTATGACGGCCACAAACAGCGTAGCAAAACGAACTGCCAACGTTTCCGCAGGTACAAGCATCTTTGCGATGGTTGTTCTTGAAAAGAAACTAAGCCGTGTTTACCGAGAGATCGATCTCGTGACCACACCCGCCGGTGACCTTGTCGGTATGGTTCACTGTAACAACTGCACTTCCGACCTCAATGCTTGGATCGGCATCTGCAAGGAGGTCCTCGGCGTGTTCGGCGGAGAGGTTGATACGAACACTCTTTACACCAAACTCTTTGAGCATGCACAGAACGGCGACCCCGACTGCGGCGGTGTGATTTCCTACAACTATTATTCGGGCGAAGGCGTTACGGACCTCAACGAAGGTCGTCCTCTTCTCGCCCGCGAACAGAACGCAAGTTTCAATCTTGCAAACCTTATGCGTGCAAGCCTTTACTCAAGTGTTGCAACCCTCAAGCTCGGCTGTGACATCATGCTAAAGGATGAAGGAATTGCTGTTGACAGAGTTCTCGGTCACGGAGGTCTTTTCAAGACCAAAGGAGTCGGTCAGTCTGTCCTTGCCGCGGCTCTCAATGCTCCCGTTTCAGTCATGGAAACAGCCGGAGAAGGCGGCGCATGGGGCATGGCGCTTCTCGCCGCTTATCTTAAATACGCCGACGAACTATCGCTTTCCGAGTTCCTCAACATCAAGGTGTTCGCAGACATGAAAGCAGAAACTCTTGCGCCGGACGCAAAGGCTGTCGAGGGCTTTAACGCCTATATCGAATCCTTTAAGAAAGCCCTTGAAGTGGAGAAAGCAGCGATATTGGCTCTTAAATAAACCCAGGGCAATACAAGCGGATCATTCTGAATTTTGAAAATCATAAATATCCGTTTTTCCGACGGGTTTATCTCAGAATAACCGCGAGTATGGCGCAATTCACTACAATTTGCCGATACATGATGCACTCGGCAACTATGAAAGGAATCACTATGTTAGAAACATTAAAAAAACTTGTTTATGCAGCAAACATGGAGTTGCCTCGCTACAACCTCGTAACATTCACATGGGGCAACGTGAGCGCCGTCGACAGAGAATCGGGACTTGTTGTGATCAAGCCTTCGGGTGTCGATTACGAACGCCTTACGCCCGACGATATGGTTGTTGTCGACCTTGAAGGAAAGGTGGTCGAAGGCAACCTTCGCCCTTCATCGGACACCCCCACTCACGTGGAAATGTACAAGGCCCTTCCGAAGGTCGGCGGTATTGTCCATACACATTCTTCCTATGCCACAAGCTGGGCTCAGTCGGGTCTTTCAATCCCTTGCTACGGAACAACACATGCAGACCATTTTTATGGACCCGTTCAGTGCCTGCGCTGCCTGAATGCGGAAGAGATCGCAGAGAACTACGAGAAAAACACAGGTCTCCTCATCAACTCGGCTGTCTCCGGCACCGATTACATGGCAACACCTGCCGTTCTTTGCAAGAACCACGGACCTTTTACCTGGGGCAAGGATGCTCAGGAAGCCGTCCATAATGCAGTCGTCCTTGAAGAGGTCGCCAAAATGGCCTATATGACCCGTCTTATCAACCCTGAAGTCTTACCGGCTCCCGATTCGCTCATCGAAAAACACTACATGCGCAAGCATGGACCGGGTGCTTATTACGGTCAGAACAAATGATATTTTCGCCGTCCGTTAATTCGGACGGCCTTTTTGTTTATCCCTTAAAACATTTTTCGTGTTTTTTTGTTATGTTAGTGTGAATAATATTAATCGTGCGAACAAATTATTCTTGAAAACAATTCTTTCTGATGTTACAATCATTATGTTATAGTGTTTCATAAGACTCTTTAACCTAAGAAACCGCATTTAACAGGCTTTGTAACATTATGAAAGGGTAGAAAACATGGACAGACGAAGAAGAGACACAAAAGAAAGGTTTATCAAGTTTACATTAGAGAAGATCCGTCAACATGGTGAGGACGATACAACTCTCCGTGATCTGGCCAAAGAATTCGGCATTTCCGCAGCAGCTCTTTACAATCATTTTGTTGATAAAGACGAGCTCCTCAATGAAGTACTCAAGGTTGCCTCAAGCAAGATCACCACTCTTTATCGTGAATATGTTTCGGATCACGGCTCGCTGAAAAGCGGCAAAGAACGTCTCATTCAGTTCGGAGAATTCCTGCTCGAGATCTTTAAGACCGAAAGCAATCTTGTAAGCTTCCTTTTCTTCAGCAGGACAGCAATCAAGATTTATTCTGCCGTTGATGTCTTTGAAAACGATCAGTTCAAGCTTCTCTCGATCGCCTGTGAAATAATTGACAGCGTCCGAATCGAGAACAACCTTTCAATCTCTAATTTTGAGCTTTATATCAAATTCTGGTCATTCATGGAAGGGTACGCTTTATTTGTTACTTCGGGTGTTTTTGAAGGTAATTCCTCTTTCATTTCGGACATAGTAAACGACGTTATATGCGGAGATAAAGCAAAGGCGGAAAATTGACAAGACAAGTTAAACTCATTTTCACAACACACACAACGGACCTCTCTGACGAGCCCACAATACAGGAGTACATCGGTGAGTACACCATACAGAACGGCAAGCGTTACCTTCGTTACAGTAATGATGATGTGCGCGCCCTTATTAAGATTACAGACGACAGTCTTTCGGTGATTTATTCGGGTGCCATGAATTCCCGCATGGAATACGTTCCCGGAGCAACAACAACAGGAACATATAATACTCCCCTGGGTGTTCTTGATGCAATTGCCGAAACCGACAGGCTGACCGTAATTGAAGGTTCCGGCAGTGTTCTTCGTGTGTCTTTACACTATAAGCTGTCTCTTTCCGGCTCCTTTGTTTCAAATTATGAAATTGAGATCAATTGCCTGAAGATATGAAATACCCAAAAGTCCCCTCGTCACGTGAACCGTGGAGGGGACTTTTTGTATTATTGATTACCGTAAACATCTGTCATTAATGAAACGGGCAGTGCCCTTCCCCCCGAATTCCTGCCGGCGGATCCGCGACCGATTGCATTAACCTGCAAATGCCTTCACCTTAACATCCTCCGCTCCGATGCCGATCGAAAGGACATTTCCCGCAAAACTCCTGAACTGGTCGGGACTGTCGCTCACATAAAACATATTTCTGTTTTCAGACTCCTGTCCCTCTTTACCTTCACTGAGAAGTCCTTTTTCTTCAAGAAGCATCTTGAAACTCCGGGCTGTCTCAAACGCGGGGTTAACCAGCGTGACATTTTCACCTACCACTCGCGCAATACTGTCTTTCAGAAGCGGATAATGTGTGCATCCCAGAACAAGCGAATCAATGCCCTTTTCAAGCAACTCATCCAGGTACATATGTATGATGCTGTCCGTGATGGGATCGTCCGTAAGCCCTTCCTCGACAAGCGGCACAAAAAGAGGACAAGCCTTGGCAAAAACCTCTATCTCCGGTTTTTTTCCTTTCAGGTACGCCTCGTATATTCCGCTATTCACAGTCGCACGAGTGGCGATGACACCTATCTTTCCTTTCTTTGATACATCCGCTGCTGCGCGTGCACCCGGCTTAACCACACCGATAATTGGGACCTCAACAGATTTGTTAAGCTCGTCAAGCGCCAGCGCACTGGCCGTATTGCAGGCTACAACGATAGCTTTGACATTCTGCTCACATAAAAAACCGGCTATCTCTCGGGAGTAACGGATGACAGTTTCACGGGATTTGTTCCCGTAAGGCACTCGCGCCGTGTCACCGTAATATATGATCCTCTCTTTCGGCAGCTGCTCCATAAGTTCTTTTACCACGGTCAGCCCACCGACTCCCGAATCAAATACACCTATCGGTGAATTTTTATCTGTGTCACCCATTATTTTTGCTCCTCTGCGTCTTCTTTTCTTCCTGCCATATGCATTCAAACACTCCGTTTTTCACGGATAAAGATCCTCTTTCAGAGATTTCACGTCCCGGACGCAGCTCATTCAGTTATTCCATACTCTGTTACCCGGATTTCTTGCTATGCCGAGCTTCTCGGCTACTTCCGCAACCTGAAGCGAAACCACCTCTGCTACTCTCTTGTCAAACACACCGGGGATGATATATTCGGCGTTCAACTCTTCTTCCGAAACAAGGGATGCGATTGCCTTTGCTGCGGCGAGCTTCATCTCTTCAACGATCTGACGCGCCTCAACCATGAGCGCTCCGCGGAAGATACCGGGGAATACGAGCACATTGTTGATCTGGTTGGGGAAATCACTTCTGCCTGTAGCAATAATGGCTGCGCCGGCTGCCTTTGCTTCATCGGGCATGATCTCGGGAACGGGATTTGCCATAGCGAACACGATAGGATCCTTGGCCATGGAAGCGACCATCTCACGCGTTACGATACCGGGTGCCGAAACGCCGATAAACACGTCCTTACCCTTCATTACATCTGCGAGCGAACCCTTCTCATGATTGCGGTTTGTGATGAGCGAAATGGCTGCCTGAGCCGGATTGAGTCTTTCGTCGCCCTCGCAAACAGCACCTTTGCTGTTTACAAGAACAACATCCTTAACGCCGAGCGACATGATCAGCTTGCAGATAGAGATGCCTGCCGAACCGGCACCGCTGATCACAACCTTAAGGTCTTCGATCTTCTTATTTACAATTTTAACAGCGTTTATGAGTCCTGCCGAAACAACGATAGCCGTTCCGTGCTGGTCATCATGGAAAACGGGGATATCAAGCTCTTCCTTGAGGCGTGTTTCAATCTCGAAGCAACGGGGTGCCGAAATATCCTCAAGGTTGATGCCTCCGAACGTGGGAGCAAGGTACTTGACTGTCTTGATGATCTCCTCCGTGTCCTTCGTGTCAAGGCAGATCGGGAATGCATCCACACCTCCGAACTCCTTAAAAAGGACCGATTTGCCTTCCATAACGGGCATAGCCGCTTCGGGTCCGATATCGCCGAGTCCGAGAACTGCCGTTCCGTCGGAGACAACTGCCACTGTGTGGCTCTTTATGGTGTATTTATAAACGTTATGCTTATCTTTGTTTATCTCAAGACAGGGCTGTCCGACGCCGGGAGTATAGGCGGTCGAGAGCTCCTCCCTGGTTGTTACGGGAACCTTTGATACAACCGAAAGCTTGCCGTGATTCTCCTCACAAAGCTTAAGGCTCATTGCCGAATAATCCATCTTGGTTTACCTCTTTCTTATTTCATGCCGGTTTCCTTGATTCGGGCTCCGGTCTTTTTTCGAATCGCAGAGAATCGTTTCGAATCCGTACTGTTTATCCCACGGCCCTACGTTCCACTCTCTGCTGTCAACTTATGTATATTTCTTCGCAGACCGACTTTCTCACAGTTCGGCTGCAATCTTCTTCGCATATTCCGCTGCTTCGCCATCCGCATAGGAAAGCTCTTTCCAAGGCATCGTAACGCCGTCGTTCTCATATCGGGGGATAAGATGGATATGGAGATGGAATACCGACTGCCATGCAGCGGTTCCGTTGTTCTGAAGCATGTTGATCCCGTCACAGCCGAGTGCCTTCTTCTGCGCATTTGCGATCTTCGATGCAACAACAAGAGCTCGTGACGCTGTCTTCTCCTCGATCTCGAGAAGGTTCGGCATATGCCTCTTCGCAAGAATGATGACATGTCCCTTTGCTGCGGGAGCGATATCCATGATCGCCTTGAAATCGTCATCTTCATAAACTGTAGCGCTTGGGATCTGTCCTGCGACTATCTTACAAAAAATACAGTTATCCATACTCTGTCTCCTTCTATTTTGAGTCGGTTTTTAAACCTCTCCTGATTCCTCGTCCGACTAAAACC
>JAEEGL015894156.1_pt1 | contig 11427 bp, 6 predicted proteins | sample 9134231 | NCBI WGS metagenome assembly JAEEGL01 (sample SAMN16246548, study PRJNA631951) | gut metagenome | biome: gut microbiome; feature: rumen; material: fiber-attached | host: Bos | place: Iran: Karaj | collected 2018-10
ACCCGTTCTTCATGGCCGACAAGACGGCTTCGATTGAGGTGAAGCAGCGGCTAGTGAAGTATGGCCGTATTGACCGCAGCATCATCATGACCCTGAAGCGGTTCTACGACTATCGCGACGAGATCAGCGGCGAGAAGATTGGCAACGAGTATGGCGACAGCGTTGTCGAGGCCCACCACATTGACTACTTCACCCGTTCGCAGAACAACGACTCTACGAACATCATTATCATCAGCCCGAACTATCATCGCATCATCCACAAGAACAATCCGAGGTTCAATCGCAAGAAGTTCCAGTTCGAGTTCGAGAATGGCGAGGTGCTGAGGCTGAAGCTGTATGAGCACTTGAAGGTAGGATAAGATCAATTATATTAGATATTCAGTAATCGTTATGGTAACATATAACAATCCATCAGTAGGCGATATTATTCGTGTAAAAATTACCAGTGTCAAGCCAGATCTCGGGGCATTTGCAAGGATGCCCAATGGAGTTGACGGACTAATTCGGCTCCATGACATTGCATGGTCTAATCAGCCTGTTATTCTATCCTCATTATCTGTAGGTGACATACTTGATGTAAAAGTCATTAAAGAGTTGCCTGATGGAAAGCTAAATCTAAGCCGAAAAGACCTTCTACCTAACCCGCGAACAGTAGAAAAAGGTACTATTTATAAAGTTGTCATAAAGTCTGTTGAAAGTTTTGGCCTTATCGTAAACTTAGGAGATAGTACAGCACTTGTTCATATAAGTGAACTTCCAAAAATTGAATATACAGAAGGTGAAGAGATTACTTGTGTGGTTATAGACAACAATTACGACGCAGAGAAACATCGAAACAAAATCTCCATGAGTGTATTGGCGTTGCATGATTATTATGCAAAAACGCATAACGAGAATGATCGAATAAAATGTTTGTTTAAAGGTATTGTACAAAATGAGAATTCTATATCTGCAGTGGTTGAAGCTGATGGAATAGTACGGGTTATTGTACCTTCTAAACGTTTTGTTGAACCATATAAGACCAGGCTGGTAAACAATGAAATAGCTATCAATGAGGAACTTGAATTTGTGTATCTAAAATACAATGAAAAATCAAGGGCTGTTGTCTTTGATATGCGTCCCATCGAAGCCGAAGAAAAGAAAGCAAAAATTGATTGGCTACGCTCACAACTTAATAAAGGCGACATTGTTGATGCTATAGTAAAAAGCGTTAACAACAAAATGGCTGTTGTAGACATTGGCAATACAGGAATACTCAGTAATATAGATAGAGATGAGTTATCGCCTAATAAAGTTGTCCGGGCTAGCGATGAAGTGTTTCCAGGAGAGCATATTCGTGTGGCATATATTGGAGAAGATAACGGGGTACTGCTCTTTAGTAGAAAGTTTTTTGTCGAAGATAAATACGACGAGAATCTCTATGAACTAAGGCTTACTGATCTGTTGACTACAATGGGATTAACTACTAATCGATTTGTTGGTAAGGTTATAGAGATTAATTCCAAATATTTTATCACAGATTTAATCTCTACAGGTGACACCAATGAAGAAAATAATGGCAAGTTACTCTTAGACCCGATTAATGGAAAGTGTCTTATAGTTGTCGTAGATAACAGGTTGCGTAACTTCTTTGTTCCAGGCAACTACTACGAGGTAGAGATTGATATGCCACGCAAAGAATACCGTTTAGAGCAAGGTTCGCCTTATATGTTTTGTGTTTTATCTAATAAAATCAAAGAAGTTGAAAACCCATATAAAGAATCTGTTTCCCTTTCCTTTAAACAACATACCAGTCCTAATACAAACACAAGTGTAGCCAACTTGCTTGAAGAAGTCGGTCAAAATCTCTATACCAGCAAAAAGAGAATGTTTTTTGAACTTCTTCAAAATGCAGATGATGCTGCTCCTGAAAATGGTGTTAAAGTAAAATTACAACTGAGCGATAATTATTTCGTACTAACCCACGACGGATTTGCTTTCAATAAACATGATTTTGAATCAATTACATCAGCAGCTAAAAGCACTAAGAGTGCAAATAAGAAGAAAACAGGATACAAAGGTATAGGTTTTAAGTCGGTATTTACCAATTCTGAGTCAGTATTAATAAAAAGTGCAGGTTACAATTTCTCATTCGACAAAAGTTTGCCTGTCTATAACGACTTCAAAGCCTTTTACTTCCATGTCAACGATATTGAGGATGATGTAGAGAAACAAAAGGAATTTCTCCATAAATATGCCAAATATCAAAGAGAATTCAATGGAGTAAAAGATATTCCATGGCAATTATTACCAATATGGTATGAATCATTGAGAATTGATCCCACTAATTCCATTTTCAATCAAAAGGAAAATGTTGCCATTGCCCTAAAAATGGATGAAGAAACTCTATCTGAATATAACGATGCGATTAAAGAAGTGTTTTCTGAGCCTAGATTTATGTTATTCCTCAGGAATACTAATCGAGTGCAATTAATTGATCAAGATAAATGTTTGACGATTCAAAAAAACATAGACAGAAAGAACAATACTGTTTCACTAGTTAATTCTTTCAATGAGGATCATCTATCTGAAGATTTCTGTATTTTCTCTTCGGACAACATTTTTGTGAACGACAACGAATTTAGAAAAGCTGGAATTCAAATCAAGAGGAAGGAAAGAATTAATAATAGAGGAGAAAACGAAAATTATTTTATCAAGCTTGATCAAGACGGCAATGAGCTTACAGAAGTTGCTGGTATTCCTGACCGTATTGCATCGGCTACAGAAACAACTATCTCATTCGCCATTAGGCTTGATGAAGAGGGGCACGTTATGCCTATTGGAAAAGATGAGTTATCACTATACGCTTATCTTCCGATGAATGAGCATAGATTTAAATTTCCTTTCTATTTGAATGCGGATTTTATTCCCAAGTCAGACAGAGAAGGAATCCAGAGCGACAATCCATGGAATTATTTCTTGTTTTATACAATAGGAAAAGAAATAGTTAGCATGGTCGCAAACTATGCTTCTGAACTAAATGCAAATTATCTTAATCTACTGCCAACGAAAGAACTCTCTTACTCCAGTCAAGATACAGCAGCTTTGGTAGATTCTTTTAACCGTGGATATAAAGAGGCTCTAACAAATATACCATTTATCCTTAATGATATTAATAAAATCGTAGGACCAGATAACATTATATTTGATGCTTCAGGTCTTTCTGCAGCAATCGGTGCACCCTCTTTCTATAGACTCATTGGCACCACAAAACATTTGCCTCATGAATCCATCGATTCAGGTTCATTGTCTAAAGACATATTTGGCATAGAGAAGATTACCACTGAGGCAATCATCTCTATACTGGAAAATAATATTGACACTCTTAAGAAATGGGTAATTGAATCTAGTGATGAATTACGTACATCCTTTTATGGATGGCTGGCAAAAGAAGAAAAGGCTCAGTCTCTAATTCCACTCGTTCCTACATTTATGTTTGGGGAAGAATGGAAAACAACTAGTGAGATTAATATAGAAGATAAACTTTTAATTTCAACGGAGAAAATTTCTACAATCAAACCAATACTATCAAAACTTGGATTTGAATGCTCTAATCATTCTATTGAAGATCATCCATTATCATTGTTTATTGAAAGTCAAGATGAGAAGTCCATTTTTGAAAAAATAAAAGAAGAATCATTGGATCTACTCACATATAATGAGAGATTACAATTGTTTGTCAATGTTTCAAAATTTGAGAACATCGGGGCTGAAACACTTAAGAAATGGGAAATCTTTAAGAACCAAAATGGCAACTACTGTCCATTGTCTTCAATGTTTGCATATAATTCCAATTGCCCAATATGGCTTTTTGATCATATGCTAAAACAAGAAGAGAGTAATGATTTCATAGTAAAATATCTAGTTTCATCAACAGATATTTATTCCAGCATTATTGAACCATGTATTGATGATCTGATAATTATAGCAGATATTTCTGAGATACATAAAACATTCTTGTCATATTGGAGACCAGGGTTTACAACATCATTGTTTTCAAAAAGTAATATACCTACGGCAAGCCTACTTCACATTGTAGAACAATCTGACCCTAATACTCAGGCAGCATATGCGTCGAGCATAAAAGCCATGCCACTCTTAAGCACGTCCAATTATAACAAAGAATCTTTCGAATATAGATGGATGAAAATGGCTTTGTCCAAGGACACGGCAATTACTCATGCGCGCTCAATAGTAACTATTGATGGTAAGAGCTTATCAGAATATAACCTTAAGGATGAGTTCTCTATAAGAATAGGAACAAATGTATATACTTTTTCGCTTTCCCAAATACTACCATCATATTCGTCCTCTTCCATACTGAGCAATGTAAGTTCTAAATTTTCTAGTATTGATGGGTATGAAAAAATCTTTGCTCAAAGAGAAGTTAATCCGACTGATGTTCGAAATCAGTTGTATAAAGAACTAAGCTCATCAACTCAACTAATCACAGCAGAACAATTCTGTTTTCTTATTGTGTATAGAAGATGTTATGGTTACAATTATTTCGATAACACACTAAAATCATGCATTCGTGCAAATAATCAGGATCTTTTCATCAAAATACTTGATAAGAGTATGACACTAGATATCGCAGAAATGTTAAGTCCTGTTATTGCCAATGGAGGAGTTCAATATCCTTTCACTAAATTAATTGGAACATATTTTGACAGTAATGATTTCACCTTGCCTTTAGAACAAATCCCTCCATTCATTGGGAATTGGGCAAATTCGCCTGAGAAGAAACAATTTTTGATTCGACTTGGATTGCATGACAACGAAAGTAAAGAGATACAACGAAGAAAATCATTTAAGGAGGACAAAATAGAGAATGTATGGAATCTTAATGATATTAACATTATCAGATCCTTCTTTAATTGGGTTGCTAACTCTTTCCAGCTTCCAATAGAATCAGAGAATCAGGTAAGTATACTGACAAATCTCTACAAAGTATTACGACTTACAGGCTCATATAATGAAGAAGATTTCAGTGAGGCTGCTGAATGGTCAAATCAATTGTATTTAGATTGGAAAGTGAATTCTAAAATTTCGATATACATAATAGAAGGAGAACTCCCATATAGAGGTATTTATAATAACACCTACTTATTTAAAGGTTACACTGGCGAATATACGTACTTTCCTAACACTAGACACATTTATATAACAGCAAACAGAGAGCCAGCTTCTTCTTTAGCTGATGTTTATTCCAATTCTACGTTAAGATGTCCTTTCAGCAAAGAAGACTGGAATAAGATATTTCTTGTATCGGCAGATATTGTTCAAGAAAAAGATGAACGCATTGCTGAACTTGAAAAATTACTTGAAGAAGCCCGTAGAAGTGACAGTTCAAACAATTATGATGATCCCGAAGTGGAAGGACACGGAAAGTATACTGAAAAAGACAATACTGACCAAGAAACCAGAAAACAAATTAATCTTGAAGCCAGATTTGCGGCCAAAGATTATTTGGATTGTTTGGATGATTATGATTGCTCAGAATGGAATCCCGAAGATAGTAGTCAAATCGTTGAAGGAGTTATTAAGTATAAAGGTAAACCTATTACAGTTGCAATAACTAGTTCTCGTGGGCGAAAATTGTATCTGCACCCATGGGTCTTTACAGAAATTATGGATGACCCTGACAACTTGTTGCTTAATTATGGATTTGACAAATGTATTCATTCCTTAAGATTCAAGGATATTTTTATGGATAATCCAGATGTCAATCTCATATTCGATACTGATGTTATTAATCCAAAGCTTATTGCCGATCTTTCTAATCAATTTAGGGGGTCAAAACATACTTGCTTTGTGATTGAAAATCCCAAATACTCTCAGTCTGATGTTATTCAATCTTTCGGATTAAACGAGAAGAAGGAAGATGGGTACGTTGATTTAGGTTTTTCAGATGACGATATTTTTAATTTTTAATTGGAATAGCTATGTATTATACAAGAGAAAACCATAAGCGTTTTTTAGACAAAGAGTTAACAGCCATTTCTGAATCATACTTGAAATTGCTGAACACAAAAGCCATTTCTTTGTTAGCAAGCAATGATGTGTATGTTACTCAATATGTAAAACTTGATTTCAAAAAGAATGATATAGAAGCAGACAGAAATGTTTTGGGCTCTGGTCAATTAATGCTTCGTTTTAAAAAAGACAAAGGTATTCCTCGAAAGAATGAATATTTTACAGCTGTCATATTAGAGAAAGATATGTGCCTTCCCAAAAATTGGGGTGACACCACGTGGGGAAAACTTCGTTCACACCAAGTAGAATTTTCCGAAGTCCATTGTGTGTGGCAAGGGAAAACCGATGACACCGGATTCCTGTTGTGTGGTTTTTCTGGTATTTCCTTAGAGATGTCCCAATATCTTATTGACAATCGGCTAGAAGGTTGTGTTATCATTTTGGGTCCCCAGGAACCACCAATGGAATATTATCAAAACCTAATAACTATTATCAGCAATATTTCACCAGATTATCCTGCAAAAGAAATATTAGATTTTGACAAACGAAATATAGCATGGAATCCTGAGAAAATTAATTCTAATAGTTCTCAGGTTGACAAAATCGTTACATCTCTCAACTCCAACAACGAATTGGTTTTTCAAGGACCTCCTGGAACTGGTAAAACGCACTTGATGGCTGCTATAGTCGCACGACTAATAACAGAAAATAAAAGTATTCTTGTTACGGCATTAACAAACCGTGCTTTGATTGAATTAGCACAAAAGGATTCACTAAAAGAGTTTCTTATTCAGAAGAAGGTAAAGAAAACAAACGTATCTGCTGACGAACTCCTCTCTTGCAAAAACATCTGTCCAGTAGAAAGTAAACAGATAACGTGTATGCCAGGAAACGTAACACTATCAACCTTCTACAATGCAAGCGGATGGGCAAAAACATGCTATGAAGAGCAGCCATTCGATTATGTAATAATGGACGAAGCAAGTCAAGCATTATTCGGAATGATTGCCGCATGCAAAAATCTTGGAAAAAGAATCATTTGGATTGGTGACCAAAACCAGATGCAACCAATTGTACTATTAAGTGAGGAAACTTTGGTTAGGAATGATTATGGGATGTTGGCCAATGGTTTTCAAACTCTGTGTGACAACTTTGATTTTAAGTCATACATCCTCACAGAGTCACATCGCTTATTACCAAACGCTGCATCATTAACGAGCGTCTTTTATCACACCCCTATCACATCTGTTGCTGATTTTGAGTATCAGATTGATGTCAACAAGTTAACGTTTGCCCCACAGCATGGAGGTTGTTCACTGATACTTACAGAAATGCCTATAGGGGAAAAGGCTGATCGATCTTGTTGCTCATATGCAATTGACATAATATCTGAAATATTAAGTTGTCATCCCAAAAGCAACATTTCAGTTCTGTCAAAGTTTCGTGCAACAGTAAGAATGTTACAAAATTGTTTTGTGAGTAGATTCGGCGGGCTCAACAACGTGCTTATTGATACGGTTGAAAGAGTTCAAGGTATGACTTGTGATATTTGTCTATATTACATACCAAATACTATGATGAGTATGTCATTAGAGAAATCTCTATTCAATGTGGCAACTAGCCGAGCAAAGCAACTGACAATTATTATTTCAGACAAATCTATTTTGAATACGACCTGCGACAGAACTGTTGCAACATATTTACAAAAAGTATCTATGGGCGATTTCACGCCAGTTCCTACTCTATATAATGATTCTTCTGAAAAGTCAATTGGAGCTGGGGAAATCAATCTTAAGATAAAAGGGAAAATCGATTTATCGCAGTTTGATACTCCGAAGCAGAAATCTGTCAGGTCTGATAGTAAAAGGAATATTTATATCATTGACACAAATGTCTTTGTGAATTGTCCCGACATTATTTCTAAAATTGACGAAAGGTTTCTTGTGGTTTTATCAGCAAAGGTTATCGATGAACTTGATAAATTGAAGATAAAAATGTCGAATGAAGAGAAACGAAATGTTGAAGCTGCTTTACGGTACATTAACAAAGCATTGGATAAGTCCAATGTTAAAATGGAGTTATCAGATTTGTCTTTGCTTCCTAATGACTTTGATAAGCGTTCTCCCGATAACAACATTTTGACAGTAGCATTGAAGTTTAAAGGTGATAATCCAATCCTTCTTACTAGCGACAATGGACTTCAAGTAAAAGCTAAGGGGTTAAGTATGAAAACGATTTCATTGAAGGATTTCCTGAAAAAATAGTAAAAATATAGAAATCAGTATATTCACAACGCAATGGGTAGCAAAGCATACCTAACATGGGCCATCAATCAGGAAGGCGATTGGGTACACGTAGACGAGGTGCCAAATGGTAATGACTGTGGTTGCATTTGTCCTCATTGCAAAAGCAAACTTTGTGCTAAAAATGGTGGTGATGGTGAAAAGATGATTCATCATTTTGCCCATTTAAGTGGAGCTGATTGTGTGGGAGCCGTTGAATCAGCATTACACAAAATGGCCAAAAATATATTGCTTGAAACGAAGTGTGTATATTTGCCTGATAGATATGATGGGAGAACGGGTGAACTGCATCATTTTGACCGTGTCGAAGTGGAATTCTTTGATAAGGATACGCGTCTTCGCCCAGATAGTATAGGTTACAATGGCGATGACGGTCTTTGGGTTGAGTTCAAAAGGACTCATGCCGTGGATACAAAGAAAAAGGGAAAGATTATCTCTGCTCATATAGATTGCATTGAAATCGATTTGAATGGTTGTCAACTTGACCCCATCGCAGTTAAGGAGTTCCTAATAAACTCTTCTGAGCGAAGAGCATGGATTAGAGATACAAGCTCCAAGAAACGTATGGCTAGTCATGCTAGCAGTGGAACGTATTGTGACAGATACGATGACTATGATGAATTCGAGCCTGTTATCCGTACTTATGCAAAAGACGAGGACGGACGACTTGTAGCTTTACAGGAAGATCATTGTGACATGAATGAGCATTCCTATTATTGCCTCGCATGTGGAAAGGAACTAACCATAGATGTTAATGAGAATGGTACCTATTGCTTTGCTCATGTTGAGAACGATGACCATTGCAAAGATGATTTGTACTTGCACGAAGCGGCAAAAGAAATAGTGTTTGACAAGTTCTGTCATTCTGACCAGTTCGTTATATCCATTCCTCAGATTCAGAGTTGTGCGGAAAGGTCATCGTGTAAGCTCTACAATGAAGACGAATGCTGCAAGGGAGATTCGTTCCCATATGATATAAAGAAGCATGGATATATTGAGTGCATTAAAGACTATAAGTTCTCTGACCAGAACTACAAATGTGATTTATTATTCAAGCGTTCTGAGACCTTAAACGATGCAATAATAGTCACTTTTGATGCGGGTGATTGTTTTGTGGATGCTACATCTACGGATAATAGGATTATTGAAATAGGAGTTGATAGCGACTACTCTCTTGATATATTACGAAATGAGCCATTAGGAAATGGTCGTTCGGTATTTATCAATTTCAAGAAGAGTAAGGTGGGAAACGTTCCTCGTTCAGAGATTGATCGGCCCATACAAAAGTTCCAATTATATTCTAGTGGGAAATACTATGTGGATATTGTTACTTGCTCTGAACTGAATAAAAGAAAACGCAGTACGGAATATGAAATCGTTTATGCAAGCAGCACTTTAGACATGTCAGATGCAAGGATATATGCTCTAAATAAATGCTTCAATCTCAAGAAAAAGGCATGTTATTGCGAATTGTGCTTTTTCTTCACAGAAGTAAACAGTTATGGCCTAACTGAAAAGATTTGTAAGCGATATAAGACTAAAGGAACACCACATTATCCTCTTCAAGCGGGAGTGCTAGACTGTCCGCATTTCTCTTTGAATCGAGGGTTAATAGAGAGAATAAATAGAGAGTATGCTGATTTAGAAACAATAGATGTTGAATCGAAAACGTTATAAAGATATGAGACTACCAATTAATATAGAAGAATTGCTCGGCGGACGGGCTGTAGAGGGTGACCGCATTGAGTATAAGACGGGATGGAATCCGGATGCCATCTACCGTAGCGTGTGTGCTTTCGCCAACGGCTCGCCCAGAGCGACTATCGAGACTGACGAGGAGAGGACGTACTTCCTGATAGACATTCCATGCCATCCTTATTTCGCCAAGAAAGAGATGGAAATAGACACCAGTGGCGTAAAAGAAGATGCCGAAAGTGGCGTAAAAAGTGGCGTAAAAGGTGGCGTAAAAGAACTATCTGATATTCAGGAGATTATTGTAAAAGAAATGCTATTCGACCCGTCTATTACGACCAGTGAAATGGCGCAAAAGACAGGCGTAAAGTTCAGAACCCTCCAGCGACATATCTCTCAGCTTCAGGCAATGGGTGTTGTTGTCCGAAAAGATGGTCGAAAAGATGGTTATTGGGAAGTTGTAAAAAACAAATAGTCTTTTGATATTATGCCAGCTATTATTACAGATACATTCGACTACGACGATATAGTCAGGGTGCTTGACCTTGATGAAGCGTTCGTGCATCATCAGATAGATGCGCTTCAGCCGAAGTATTGGCGTGTTGTGATAAAGACAAAGCCCAAGGGGCTGAAGATTTTCGCACCTGTGATGGTGAGCGGCAATAGGGGCATCGACTATATGATATACATGCTGAGTCGAGACTGGCAGATAACAAAGAAGCAGCGATTGCTCGACTACATGTGTTTCGGGGTGTACCGCCAGACGGACGGTTTCCACCTTGTAGGCTTCATGTATCTTGATTCCAATCCTTTGGCAAAGCCGGAGAAAGCATTCTTTACGCCTCACTTCTTTGACAGGTATAAGGAGAGGACTGGCTTGCCGATGGATATGCCAAAGATGGAGGTGATGAAGGATTGGATCATGAAGAATCTGCATCTCAACTCCGATGCGCAAGGCAATGAGAAATACCCCGATGGCATCTTCTGCGCTTATCCAAGCGGTGTCGCTTTAGGGAGAGAGCTGCCTGACGGCAATAGCGAGATGAAGACTTTTGTCACCTATGATATGCTGCGTGGGGAGCAAATTGAGAAAGGCGAAAACCAAAGCAGAGCTGCCAAGGTACAGGAAGAGGAAGGTTTCAGAAACTGTAAAGAGTTAGTAGATAAACTTGTGAAATATGGCATACACCTATAAATATCCAAGACCAGCTGTTACGGCTGACTGTATTGTTATAACAAAGGAGGCAGAGCCAAGGTTGCTGCTTATCCAGCGAAGCATTGACCCATTCAAGGGATGCTGGGCATTCCCAGGCGGATTCATGAATATGGATGAGACTACAGAGCAATGTGCTGTCCGTGAACTGGAAGAAGAAACAGGACTGCGATTGTCGGATGTTCGTCAGATTGGAGCATACTC
>JAEEGL015903650.1_pt1 | contig 11427 bp, 9 predicted proteins | sample 9134231 | NCBI WGS metagenome assembly JAEEGL01 (sample SAMN16246548, study PRJNA631951) | gut metagenome | biome: gut microbiome; feature: rumen; material: fiber-attached | host: Bos | place: Iran: Karaj | collected 2018-10
AGTCCCGCAGTCAAAAAACAACACCTTATTATATTATGATCACTGCTGACCAACTTAAAGACTTATGTAAGAGGATTGATGCCTTGAGGAGGTATCTTTGACGTGGACCGTCGTACCATCGAAGCCCAAGAATTAGACGAAAAGACACAGGACCCGCAGTTTTGGGCCGACCCCAAGGCCGCTGAGGTCACCATGAAGAAAGTGCGTGAGGTGAAAGGCTGGCTCAACGGCTACAAGGAAGCTTCCGACGCCTACAACGACCTCGCCGTGCTCTTCGACTTCGCCAAGGAAGGCGAAGCTACCGAGGAGGAAGTGGACGAGCAATACAACACTACCATCCAAATCGTGGAGAACCTGGAATTCAAGAACATGCTGCGCGAGGAAGCCGATCCGATGAGCGCCGTGCTGAAAATCAATGCTGGTGCGGGTGGCACTGAGGCCCAAGACTGGGCCCAGATGCTCATGCGTATGTATATGCGCTATGCAGAGAATCACAAATATAAACTCACCATTTCCAACCTGCTCGAAGCTGACGAGGCTGGCATCAAGTCGGTGACCATGAAACTCGAAGGCGAGTATGCCTACGGCTACCTGAAAGGTGAAAACGGTGTGCACCGTCTCGTGCGTGTCAGCCCTTATAACGCCCAAGGCAAGCGAATGACCTCGTTCGCCTCGGTGTTCGTCACCCCTCTCGTCGATGACACGATCGAGATTGTTGTCGAACAATCACGCCTGTCGTGGGACACCTTCCGCAGTGGCGGTGCAGGTGGACAGAACGTGAACAAGGTGGAGTCGGGCGTGCGTCTGCGTTACCAATACAAAGACCCCTACACGGGCGAGGAAGAGGAGATCCTCATCGAGAACACTGAGACCCGCGACCAACCCAAGAACCGTGAGAATGCCTTACGCTTGCTGAAGTCGCAACTTTACGACCGTGAGATGCGTCACCGTATGGAGGAGCAGAACAAGATTGAAGCGGGCAAGATGAAGATCGAATGGGGCAGCCAAATCCGCTCCTACGTCTTCGACGACCGCCGCGTGAAAGACCATCGTACCAATTATCAAACCTCTGACGTTCAAGGCGTTATGGATGGCAATATCGATGCCTTCCTGAAGGCTTGGTTGATGGAATTTGGAGGGAAGAAGGAATAAAAACTATGGCATGAGTTTTGTATTAAAAAATATATTTAATCACTTTAAATAATCTCTAAATCAAATAAAAAATGAAAAAGTTAGGTATCATTACTGCTTTCATCGCCATCCTTTTCTGTGGTATAACCACAGCAATGGCGCAGAACAACAACAGTACTCCCGAAATCACCAAGTTCGTTGGCCAGTATTTTCCTAAGGCCTCAGTCCTCTTGGTGAACGCTGAATGGGACGAATATGAAGTACGACTGAGTGACGGTACTCAACTCGAGTTTAACCGAGGTTCTGAATGGAAAAAGATTGACTGCGAGCATTCAAGCATTTACAGAACTGTGCCCACCGAGCTTATTCCAGATCGTATTTCAAGTTATGTGAACACCAACTTTGCCGGACAAAGCATCACCAAGATTGAAAAAAAGCGCAGAGGCTGGGACGTTGAGCTTAACAGCGAACTTGAAATCAAGTTTAACAAGAACTTCGTTGTTACTAAAATAGACGACTAAGCCTTGTCACAAAAACAACCATAAAGCGGCTTGAAAAAATTCAAGTCGTTTTTTGTTTGCATTTTTGGTCCTAACCGTGCGTTTTATTTTTCAAAAACTGTAATTTTGCAGCAATTAAACACGCAGACCTATGATTACTTTTTTTATCGCTTTGGTCGTATTGATTCTCGGCTATCTCGTCTACGGTAATTTTGTCGAAAAAGTCTTCGGCGTTGACCCGCAGCGTGCCACGCCGGCCACTACCATGGCCGATGGCGTCGACTACGTGCCGATGAAGCCCTGGCGCATCTTCTTGATTCAGTTTCTGAACATCGCTGGCGTCGGGCCCATCATCGGAGCCATCATGGGGGCGCAGTTTGGCACGGCCTCGTTCCTGTGGATCGTGTTGGGTAGCATCTTCGCTGGTGCAGTCCACGACTACCTTGCTGGCATGATTTCGTTGCGCGACAAAGGCGCAAGCCTGCCTGAAATTCATGGCACTTACCTTGGTAACGGTGCCAAACAGGTCATGCGTGCCTTCACCATCATCCTGATGATCTTGGTCGGTGTGGTGTTCGTCAACACGCCAGCCACCTTGCTCAACGCGCACTTCACGCAAAGCTGGAACCCCTACATCTGGATTGGCATTATCTTGGCTTACTACCTGATTGCCACCTTGTTACCCATCGACAAACTCATCGGCAAGATCTACCCCATCTTCGGCATCTTGCTGCTGGGCATGGCTGTGGCCATTTTTATCGCTTTCATCATCTACAAGCCGGAGATTCCCGAACTGTGGAGCGGCCTGCAAAACCGTCACCCCGATGCGGCCAACAACCCCATCTTCCCGATGATGTTCATCAGCATCGCCTGCGGCGCCATCTCTGGTTTCCATGCCACACAGTCGCCGCTGATGGCACGATGCATGGTCAATGAAAAGCAAGGTCGTCCGATTTTCTATGGTGCCATGATCACCGAAGGCATCGTGGCCTTGATCTGGGCTGCTGCCGCCGCCTATTTCTTCGGTCCCGACAGCGTGGTAGATGTGACGGGCAAGAGCGGCGCCGCCATTGTGGGCATCATCGCCGACACCTGGTTTACGCCCATCATCGCCACCATCACCATCTTGGGTGTCATCAGCGCAGCCGTCACCTCGGGCGACACAGCCATGCGCTCGGCCCGTCTCATCATTGCCGACTTCCTGCACTTCGACCAGAAGCCCATCAAGAACCGTCTCATCATCGCCGTGCCGATGTTTGCCGTCACCGCAGGCATCTTGGTCTACAGCATCGCCGACAAAAACGGTTTCCAACTCATTTGGCGTTACTTCGCCTGGGCCAACCAAGTGCTGGCCACCGTGACTTTATGGGCCATCTCAGTCTATCTCGCCAAGAACAAAGGCAAGCTCTGGTACCTCATCACCCTCATCCCTGCCCTATTTATGACCATGGTGACGGGTTGTTTCCTCTTTGTGGCCAAGGCTGCCGACGGCGGTTTAGGATCCGTCCTGCCGCGTCCTGTCGGCTACGGCATTGGTGCAGCCATCACTGTCTTGGGATTGGTGCTGTTCATACTTTTCATAAAGAGGACCAAGAAAGCCCTCTAACGACCGAATGCAAAAACAAATGCCCGACTGGAAAATCCAATCGGGCATTTTCATTTTAGGGAAAACCAACCTCAAAGGCTCCTTTTCCAATATCATAATAAGGCAAATGCCTTTCATTGGCTTGTGCCATCCATTTCTCTGCCAAATAGCGAGGCATCGAACCGTCAATGAGGAGCAGTTTTGTGTCGTATGCATTTACAACAGATTGCAAATCTGGTTTTTGTCTTTGAGAAACCAATAGATAATCTACAGGAAGTCTATATGAAAGGCTGTCAGCAACATATTCCTCATCCCAAAGTGCCAACAGCTTTCCATCGAAAGAAACTAGATTCGACTTTTTGCACAAATAAGCACCTACAAAATCCTCGTCCAGACCAATCGTTTCGGGATGTGGCGAGAGTTGACGCTTTGTCCAGGCGCCTCTGAGGCTGTAATCCACGGTGGATTCATCAGACATCAGCGCGGAGTCGGCCAAAAGCAGATGTTCCCCTCCCCTGATGAAATCAACCGCAGTATGCCCACGAAGGCTGAACACCGTCATTCCTTTCTGACTATCAGATTGATACAAACGAAGGGTCACCGAGACCATCATTAACAGCAAGGCCGACAACACGCCAATGAACATTCGACGCTTCTTCAAAGCCACGCCCAACAATAGCAACATAAAGGCGAGCAACAGCATTACAAACTCAAATTCACTGATATACAATCCTTTAACAATAGAGAACGGCAAGCGTTCTATCCATGAAACGATGGCGTTCATCACGTACACCGCGCCCCAAACCAGATACCCGACCAAAACATTTACGAAAGGAATCCACGACACCAACAGCAGGATCATGCCACTGATAATGACAATGAATGAAATTGGGGTCATGAGCAGGTTGCTGAGCCAGAAATAGGTCGTAAACTGGTTGAAATAGAATAATGTAAATGGAATCGTGGCTATTTGCGCTGCAATTGCCACCGCCGTGATCTCCCATACTCTGTCCAACAATTTGTTTTTCACATAAATAAGGTGGTATATCGGCCTTTGCAACACTACAATACCTATGACTGCAGAATATGACAAAAGGAATCCGATTTCAAACAGGTTATACGGATTTATACAGAGCAGAATAAAGGCAGAAGACGCTATTGAATTGATTGCAAATCCTTTACGATGAATCATCTCGCCGATGATGACAAAAGTAATCATCATCGAAGCGCGTAAAATGGACGGTGACAGCCCTGCAATGAGTGCATAAAACCATATCAAAGCCAACAAAAACACTTGTTTCAATGACTTCTGCCATTTCTTGCGATTGAGAAAACCCAACAGGAAATTCGCCAGCAGATAAATGATGCCGACATGCATACCCGAGACACAAAGAATATGCATAGAACCCGCCGCCACATAATTCTTGCGTACCTCATCGGCAAGTTTGTCGTCATAACCTAACAAAATGGCTGAGGCGACGCCAAATTCGTCATCGTTCAGTCCACTACGATGCAAGGAAGCCAACAATATATCACGGAACCGATAAGAGAATGCATACAAAGGATTGGCATTATTCACCTGCAAATCAATCCAATCCGTTTCCTTCAGATAGATTTGTCCCGTGACACCTTTACGCATGAGATAAGCGCGATAGTCGAATTCCTCGGGATTCAAAGGTGGAGTCACCTCGCGAATTGGGGCAGGGATGGCAATCAAATCGCCATAACGCAATGCGAAAGCGGTGTCACTTGTGGAAAAATAAGCCATCACCTTACCCGTAACAGGCCGCGATGGCAAGCTGTCGCCAAACTGGTATTCGAGGCTTAGCGTCGCTCTAATGCTGTTTGTCCTTTCAACTGGCTCGTCATAGATACGGGCGACATAATAGCTGGCACCAGTCTCATAGTTTCGGAAATAATCCTTTTGCATTTCAGCCGCGCGCACTTGAGTCAAGACATAACCGGCTATGAAAAGGAAGCCAGCCATAACCGCTCCAAACATCCAATGATAACGGTATCTCTTCAAGACAAAGGCGATTAGCGTAGCTAATGCATACAATGTCAAAGCGATAGCAAATGTAGCTGATGGAGTCAACCGAAAAGCAGAAACACTCACGCAACACCAAATCCCTAAAGTAAAGGGAATCAACATCCTAACAAAAGGGTATTTGGCATAGTCGTTCATGGTATCACCTGATTTTTTTTCCTTTCATCATTTTCTGTTGAAAAGCGCAAGCATCTTTTAGGCGCTTTCTCAGCGGCATCAACAAAGTCAAACGAGCCTCTGCATTCTGTAGGAATCTATTTCCCAAAGTCTCATGTTCAATATCGCCCCAGCCTTGGAACTCAACATCCTCATTCACTTCATGTTGAGAAAAATTACTCAACACACTTACCCCGTATGAGACATCGAGTTTCACAAAAAACTGCGTCCTGTTGATCATTACGCGGCCACAAAGTCCCACACCTGCAACCGCACTGACATCAAACGGCTGGATTGTGGCTTTAGTCAATGCTGTTTCATACACCAAAGGCTGGTAGCTATTATCATCATAAGTGCGTTCCCAACGCAGATTGCCATTCAGCCAAAGGTCAAGACGCGGCGCAACATAAAGATAAGGCCTGAAATTCTCTCCATAACCGATATAAAAGGCGAATGGCAATCTTACCTCCACAGCATTCATTCTCATGGCATAGTTCACATGGGCAAAGGTTGTGGACGAATAACTGTTCAAAAACTCCGTCAAAAAAGCCTCATTCGTACCACGCATGGCATACGAAACATCCAAACCTATAGAAATGCGTTGCAAGGTCTTCCATTCCAATGCAAGGCCAAAAGCCGGGGCAAGATAAGGATTCAGAAAGGACTTTTTGACTGACGAATACCACATATCATTGGCGGCAAAGCTCCCTGTCAAACCCACACTGAACGGACTTGTGTTTCGGCAGACAAAATTCCTGTTTTTCAAAGGTTTGGCAAACTGAGCCTGCAATGAAGCCACCGAAAGAAGGCTGAAAATCAATATGATAATGCGTTTTCTCATGGCTTCATCGGTTTTGAGGATTGACTAAAGACTCATTATACCAAATGCATTCCTCTGCCAAACCATCATAGTCTTTGAAAATGAAGATGGAATTGGCAGGATAGACCGTAGGAGGCACGATGGAATCGTTGTATTTCAATATTTTATATCCATACATTAGGTTTCTGATACCATTGGCAGTCAGTGTGCCCGAGAGCAGCACAGCATGTTCGGGATGTCCATCCGTTTGTGGGGTTTCATGGTAATATACCGTAAAATCGTTGCCACGTCCAGTCAAGTAAACCGGAGAAATCACTTTGCAATAGGTTTCCTCAGAAGTCATGCTGATATAATCCGCAATTTGGAGGTACTGTTGATTGATTTTATGGTAATGTGTTATGGGTGACAACTGTCCGGGTTGAGGTGCAAACGGCGGCTGCAAGTTGGTGGCGACATACTGATGCATCGACTTAAACTCCAAGTCGACTACGGGTGGTTGATCGCCGAAAAAAACATGCTCCTCACCAAACATATTCAACAAGTCCTCTGGGAGATAATCAGTAATAAAGGGTATGTCCTGAGGGTCATTGACCAATATCGTCTTGTCGCCTTCCTTGAGACAAGACGGCAGCGTTAGCATGACCAGCATCATCCACACAAATCGTTTACTAAAAGCGTATTTCATATAATCATCTTTTATTCAGTCCATTATCGAATCAGTGTAACTTTTCGAGTCAACACTCTTCCATTGTTTTTCAGGATAAAATAATACAATCCGTTTTTGAGCCCAGACATGTCGTAAGCTTTTTCTGGACAGGAACTCACATCAACCTTGAAAGCATCCATTTTTTGCCCTAGGCTATTGACCACCTCAATTTCTGCCATTCCCGTCAAGTCGCCGAAACGCAGCGTCACATTGCCATTGGTTGGATTCGGAGCAATCATGAAGTCAGTGTTTTGAGTGTTTTCTTCCACATCATAATACGAAGTCTGGATGAAAAACTCCTCATGCACCGTGTCGCAGCGGTTGATGGCCCAAGCGTGCAGGATTACAGGTTCCTGCAGGTAGGAATGGATATACAATGTGCAGTTTTTACCCTTGAACCCATGTGGTTCCAGATGCCAGTTGGGGCAGTCAATCTGCCAAATCACAGTATCCACATACGTACGTGGTTCATCAAAAAGAATCCCGTACTCATTCACGCTGATATGCGTCTCACTGCCACCAATCGGCCAATGCGTACCGACAAATTCAAAATGCGGGGTATACTCCAAATCAAGGGTCAAGATATAGGTGCTGTCGCAACCATAGATGCTTGTCCCGATCCGCTCATAATGACCGGAATGGGTGTACTCTACGCCATAAAACTCAAAACTATCGACATCACATAGTTCGTAGGTTTCATCGTGATATTCAGGCTCGCCCACGTGCACATCAAATGTCATTGTGTCATAAATCGGCTCATTCGTGTAGATATCGACGCCTTCAATAAACGCCTTTGTGACGAAATCGCCAATTTGGTCGAAAGTATGGGTCGACGCTGCACCACCCTCAATCATGGTGCCATCGAAATCCCAAAAAACACGTTGTACAGGATAGTTGGTCCTCACTAAGAAATCCACACTCTCGTCTACGCAAAGGAACAAACCATTATGATACGAAGCGCTTAATTGTCCGTTGACGAAAAGAGTTCCTGAAAGACTCATGACATTAGCGCCCACGCAATAGGCATACCCTTTAGCATATCCAAAGCCATAGACATGGGCTATCAATCCCCATATACAAGAAAGATGGTGGATACCATGTGATATTTCCACTTTTACGAAAGAATAAGCGTCGTTACCCACAACAGGTTGAAATTGATTAGGATTGATCAAATTACCGTCCAAAATCACCTCGTTCACGCTCGAACTCTCCACCACAATATTCACATAATGATTATCGATGTAGGCACTGGAATTGTTAAAGGTGCAGAAAGTTATCTCGTTGATTTTTTGTTCGACAGGAGGAATCCATACCATGGAAGGATCTCCATTTTCAAACCCCGAAGCCGCTTGGTCATAACCTGTTGTATTATACAAATACACCATGCTTGGTTGCGAGGTTTCGATAGAGCAGGAACCGCCCTCGAATTGATGGCCTCCAGTGGATGAATACAGCCAGAAATTATATGACTGTCCCGCATCGAGAGTCGTCACAAACTGGCCGTTGCACCATACTGAATCATTGTCGTGGCCCGCCGTGACCTTCACCTCATCGCGAGTACGATTAAAGGAACTTGTGATGACAAATTGTTGCCCCCAGGTTTCAACAGGAAGTGCCTGTTCAAAAATGTGGTCAAAACCATTATCCAGCATATCGGGCAAGGTGGTCAACGTGTTTCCATTAAAGACAGCTATTTTCTTACCATCACGAGCACTGATATAAGTACCTGAGAAATCACGATTGACCGAATTGTAGTTCGAACGCATGGAATAGGTCTGTCCCTTATCCAATTCAATGGAATAGCTGGTTCCGGCAGCATGACCGTCGATGGTAGCCACTGATGGGATAATGTCTATATGGGTATTATCATCGGTGGCTACGATAAGGAATGCGCTTGTTTCTTGATCAGAAAATGAGAATAGCGTCATTGACTGGCTACCACACTGCATGATATAATCCGACCCAAGACTTTCTATTGGGAGAACGAAAGTGGCATCAAACGAATTGGTGGCACAATTGGCTGTATAGACCGAAACCGTATCAGTAGCAACGAGTTTCAATCCAAAATCAGAAGGAACTCCTTCATTATTAACATTATACCCTTGTTCCAATGGAACATACAGCACCTCGACACTTTCGTCGTCAACCTCAAACGGAGTCGACCAGGAAGTCCGCGGATTACTAAGGGTTCCATGGCAAGCACGTTTTGCACTAATCATCACCTGAGTATAAACCCAGTCGCCACCATTATGTTGGTATCCATTCTGCATAAAGGACAACCAAAACTCCATGCCTTGGGTCGAGTTTTGGGAGAAAAGCGAAACACTGATAAATAGCAAAACCAGCGATAGTGTAAACCTTTTTTTCATGTTATTGTGTTTTGAAGGGCACTGCAAATATAGAAATAATTCTAATTTCCAAATAAAATGATAAAAAATTTCGATGAAAAAGAAATTTTTAGTATGAAACAAATCACTTTCTGGTTTTCATTACATTGATGATGACCTCAGCGACTTTTTCTGAAGCACCTGCGCTGCCCAAACGACCCTTCAATTCCTCATAGTCTTCCAAAAGCTGACGTTGGCGCTTACCGTTACGAAGCAAAAGCTCCAGTTCCTTGACAATATTGTGCTCCGTCAAATCACCTTGAATCAATTCCTTAACCACTTCCTTACCCATCACAAGATTGACCAACGAGATAAACTTCACTTTTATCATCCATTTGGCTAGCAGGTAAGAAATGCCCGTCGCTTTGTAGCACACCACCTCCGGCACTGAGAACAAAGCCGTTTCAAGGGTCGCCGTTCCAGAGGTCACCATAGCAGCACTTGAGTTTTGCAACAGCTCATATGTCTGATTCTCTATCAAAAAGACATCGGAATTACCTATGATTTTCTTATACAAAGCCTTGTCGAGCGACGAAACACCAGCTATGACAAACTGATATTCAGGAAAACGCGGCACCACTTTCAGCATCACAGGAAGCATACGCTTCACTTCCTGCTTGCGGCTACCTGGTAACATGGCAATGATTTCACGCTTCTCGCCAAGACTGTTGCGGCGTAGGAAAATAGAACGGTTGCTGGTGCCGAATTTCGCCTGCTCATCCAAAAGCGGATTACCGACATAGGTCACATCCACGCCATAACGTTTGTAGAACTCTTCCTCAAAGGGCAAGATAACCAACATCTTATCCACCGAGCGCTTGATTTTCCGCACACGGCGACGTTTCCATGCCCAAAGCTGGGGCGAGATATAATAAATCACCTTAAAACCCTTTTCATGGGCAAAATCGGCAATACGGAAATTGAAACCCGGATAATCCACAAGGATGACGACATCAGGCTGATATTCAAGAATATCCTTTTTGCAAAGGGCAATGTTGCCTAGCACTTTCCGCAGGTTGACGGCCACCTCTACGAAGCCCATGTAGGCCATGGTACGGTAATGCTTCAGCAGGTCGACACCTTGTGCCTTCATCAAATCGCCACCGCAACCGCGAAACTCAGCTTTCTTGTCCTTCTTTTTGATTTCGGCCACGAGATTGGAAGCATGCAAGTCACCCGAAGCCTCACCTGCTATGATATAGTACTTCATGGGATTACACTTTATAGAGGAAAAACACAAGCAGCATTCCTATCACGGTAACCAGCAGGATGCCCTTACCGATGCGTTCATAATTCCATTTCACCAAAAGCATCCTGAACAAGACTATGCCGGGGATGAAAGCCAACAGATAAGGAGCGCGGCCATATTGTTCGCCCCAAGGAATAAGGCTCAACAAAAAGAAAAACAGCCCAAAACTGGCGGCACCCGCCAACAATCCAAGCCAAAAACTATCCTTGATTTTCATACTGTATATTATTTGACACGGGACACGGGACTGCGGGACACAGGACTATCTATAGTCTCGCGTCTCGTGTCTCGAAGCCTCGCGTCAATATTTATCTTTTCAAATTCTTTCATCGGTTCGATATTGCGGTGTGCCGTCCAGTCGAAGCAGGTGGGCACCACCGAGATGAAATTATTATACAAAGCCCAGAGATCGGTGTCGGGCATAATGTCGTCACTTTCGAAAGTGCCGTCAAGGTCGTAAAATTGCTCACCATTCTCATCATATTGTTCCTTGAAATACTCCACCCAGCGGCAGGCTGCCTGCCGGCACACTTTGATGCCTTTCACAGGGTCTTCGCCACGTTTGGGGAAATTCACATTCAAGCAGACGCCCTTAGGCAAGCCTTCTTTCAGCACCTTTTTCGTGATTTCGAGGATAGCCGTATCGAGATGGTCAAAGTCGGCATCAGGGTCAAGGCTGAAGAGGCTGTAACCGATGGCATTCAAGCCATTCATGCAGGCCTCGATGACCGCGCCGATGGTGCCAGAATACACCACCGTCGTGGCAGCGTTCATCCCATGATTAATACCCGAGACGACCAAATCCGGTGGTTGTGCCATCAGCTTCTGATAGCCCAACTTCACACA
>JAEEGL010271718.1_pt1 | contig 11426 bp, 9 predicted proteins | sample 9134231 | NCBI WGS metagenome assembly JAEEGL01 (sample SAMN16246548, study PRJNA631951) | gut metagenome | biome: gut microbiome; feature: rumen; material: fiber-attached | host: Bos | place: Iran: Karaj | collected 2018-10
CTGCTGGAAAGCAGTTGCGGATAGTCTTCAGGAATGGGGGATCCTTCCTGCAGTAGGCCGATGAGCAGATGATCCCGAATGGCTTCCGGACTGGGGTTCAGCCCCGCATTGGCCCACTGAGTCATTTCATTATGTTTCATAGGGTGATCTCCTTGTGCTTCAGCTTAGTCCCATTGTAAGAAGGAATGGATTTCATTGCAAGAGCAAACCATGCAAAGAAGGAAATTGAAGATTCCGGGTGTCAGAAAATGATGATGTCTTCTCCAGGTTCTCCGTGTTATGATGAAGGCATAAGATAGTCAGAGGAGGAATTCAATATGAAGAAGAGCGCTGTTGCACTGCTCCTGGCCATGGCAATGCTGCTTGGCCTTATGGCGGGATGCGGAGGTACGCAGTCCGCGGCTGAACAGGAGAGTACGCAGGAACAGAGTGGGATGGAGGAGATTTCTGTACCGGAAACGCCTGCCGTACCAGAGCCTTCCGCCACAAGTTCCGACGTGGAGAGCTCTGCAGAGGAAGAATCCGCAGTAGAAGAACCTGCCGAGCCGGAGGATCCCATGGAAAAGTATATTACCCCGGATGATATCGAGGAACGGATTGCCGGCCGCCCGGGACTGAGTCTTCCCCTGGCAGAGGGCGCATCCGTCTCCTTCTGGACCGGATCTCCTCCCATGGATGCAACCATCTCCGGCTGGAGTGACTCCACAGCCAACCAGGAAATTGAAAAACGTACCGGCGTGCATGTCGAATTTATCGAGGTGGCACCGCCTGCACAGTCCGAAGCCATCAATCTGATGCTTACATCCGGCGACTATCCGGATGTCATCAACTATGCGCTGACGGGTCTCTTTACGGTGCCATATCTGATCGAAAACGAGATTGTCGTGGATTTGCAGGATATGATGGAGGAGCATGCGCCTTCCTACTCCGCCCTGATGGAAGCGGACCCCGCGCTCTATCTGGCCACGGTCTCCGATGGCGGTGAGATCGGCGGTCTCTGCGGCTACGAATACAACTCTTTCTTTACCACCGGTGCGCTGGTCCGCGGTGACTGGCTCAGCGAGATCGGCATGGTTCCGGAGGATCTCGTTACCATTGATGACTATTACCGGTATCTGACCGGAATCAAGGCTCAGGGGTTGTGTGAATACCCCATGCCGCTCAGGTATGATGCAGCCATCTCAGGCAGCCCGATCTTCAATGCCCTGGGAGGCGTCGGCGGGGCACCTGCCAATGCTTCCTCACAGAATTTCTTCTATCTGGAGGACAATGAGACACTGGTTTATTCCTTCACCACGGACACATACCGGGAGTATCTCTCCCTGATGGCACAGTGGTACCAGGAGGGAATCATTACCCGGGATCTGTTGAATTCCGATATGCTCCAGTCCTCCGCCATTGCCGGCGGCAGCTACGGCATCATGTGGCAGGACTGCCAGTTCATGGACATGTGGATCGCCGCCGGCCAGGTCGCTGACCCGGATTATGCTCTGGTGGGCGTTAAGGAGCCCGTCCTGGAAGAGGGACAGATACTTGGAAACGGCATGATCACAAATCTGACTGTCAGCCTGATTATCACAACTGCATGCGCGGATCCGGAGCTTGCTCTGGAATGGCTGGATTATCACTTTTCAGAGGAGGGTTCCATCCTGTCCCAGTACGGACTGGAAGGAGAGGGGCTTGCTTATGATGAGGATGGAAAGCCCTGCTATTCAGAGCTGATCTACGATAATCCTGACGGCCTGTCCTTCGACAATGCCCTGAATACATACGCTGTGAACATTAACATGTATGCCCAGAACAAGGCGTCGCTCCGAAATTCCTATGAGCCGGTCAAACAGGAAGCCCTGAATGCGTGGAACGGCTTGCGGGAAGTGACCAAGAGCTCTTTCACAAAGCTGTTTACCCTGAATTCCGAGGAGACCGAGACTGTCCGGACGTATTATCCGGATATTGCTACATACGCCGCGGAGACCATCGGAAAGTTCCTCGTAGGTGAGCTGTCCATTGAGGAGGAGTGGGATAATTATGTTGCCACTGTTGAATCCATGCAGATCGGTGAGGTGACTGATGCCTACCGTACTGCCGGTGACCGGTACTTCGCAAGAATCCCCTGATGCGTTCCGGTAAGCGGCAGGGTGCTGTATTCTGGCTTCCACAATGAATCAGAGACCGCCTTTCCTGCTTTTCAGGGAAGGCGGTCCTTTCTCTCTGTGACTGATTGATTTGGTGCTGCCGGTTATTTCCAGGAAACAAAGATCGGGTCCGATTTATCCGGTGAAACGTAAATGGAGCCGGTAGGACAGTCCACTTCACAGGAGGCGCAGCACATGCACTCCTGAGGATATGCAACAAAAGCCTTTCGGCGGACTGGGTCCAGCCGAATCACATCCATGGGACAGCTGCGGACGCATTCCCCGCATCCGATGCAGGTATCTTCGCGGATCGGTTGAATTGCCATGTCAGTTCGCCTCCTGTTCCCACGCAAGCCACTTTTTGTCGTAGCGGTTTTCTTTCGGATCATCCCTCAGCCAGTCCTCCGGCAGCTCCTGCCTGGAAACCGACATTCCGTCTTCTCCCTTTTTCAGCATGACCCAGGCTAGCCAGGTGTCATCATTCTGCACGGGGAAGTCCTCCCGGTAGTGCCATCCTCGGCTCTCCTCCCTGGCAAGAGAGGACCGCAGTATCAGCTCAGCATTGTCAACCATATTACGGACTTCGTGGCACAGCCGCAGTTCGTGGGCGTCCTTTGCCCGCAGCCGCGGGACCATGTGATCCCGGAAGAACGAGACATTTGTCAGGGCAGCCTTGAGCCGGTCTTCCTTCTTGATATGCAGAACATAATAGGGAAGCATGGTGTTCTGCAGGTTCTGACAGACCCACCTGGGATCAAAACCGCCCTTGCGCCGGATCGGCGCGAAGGTCTGTTCCAGAAGTCCGGATACGTCCGGCTCTGAAAGCTCCTGAGACTTTGCGTATTCCGCAGCGCCCATGCCTGCATGCTTTCCCGTGACGCCTGCAGGCAGCAGTCCGGGAGGAGCACCCGCATTGATGGCGCCCCAGGACCATGTGCAGCAGCAGTCACCTGCCGCAAACAGCCCCGGAACAGTGGTTGCACAGCTGAGGTCCGTGGGGCGAATACCTCCTGTCTGCTCAGCGGGTCCGCCGCCAGCAGATCCTCCCGCCACCTGCTCGTTGGAGCGGGTATGATACCCCAGATGTACCCGCTGTGTCTCATGGGGCATGCCGCGTTTCGCAATGTAGTTTTCGATTTTCTGATGATCCTCATCCGTCATATCCTGGAAGTTCCACATGACAGGGCCTTTTCCTGCATGGATCACAGACACCATGGACAGATCAAAGCCCATCATTGGAATGGGATTCCCTTCCGAATCGACGAAGTTCCAGTAGGCAGGATAGATTTCTCCCGTTCCTTTCCAGACCGGATCCTTTACAAGACCCATATGAAGGTCAGGAAACTCAAAACCTGTAAGCACAGCTCCGGCCCTGTAAGCCATGGCGTTGGCATCTCCTGTAAGCTCGGCAATATTCATGCCTGCGGAACGGAAATTGTTTTTTCCGCCCGCCATGACTACAGCTTTGGCGCGAAACACGGACGGGGTGCCTTCGTCCATGGAGAAGCCTACGGCGCCGCAGACTGTGGCGTCCTGCAGGATCAGCTCCGTGATCATTGTCCGGTCTACGATGCGGACACCTGCCTTCAGTGCGTACTTCCGCAGCTTCGGGGGAACCTCCCGGTGCTTCAGGGGGATCATGCCCCAGCCGGGGTTGTCATCCATTTCCTTTTCCCCGTCTTCGGACTGCTGCCAGTCGTGGACGGAATTCATGTAAGAGCGGAAACTGTCCTCAGTACTGGGGAAATCCACACCCCAGTCCCGCATGTCTTCGTAGATGCCCCAGGATTCCAGCATCATGGTCCGGAGCCACTGGCGGTCATTGAGATATTCTCCGGTGCGAATGAACTTTCGAAAGCATTTCTCGAAATCCATCCCCCAATCCGGGTTGTAGACATTAAGCTGCCCGCTGCCCATAATGCTTGAGCCGGAACGGCCTGCATAGTTTTTCTCCACAAGCAGCACATCGGCTCCGGCGTCATGTGCGGTGATGGCTGCAAAAAGGCCTGCGATGCCGCCGCCGATGACCAGAACATCAGAATAATGGACTTCTGCATTCTTCATGTTATCTCTCCTCGAATGTACCCATGCACGCCTGTGCGTGATGGAGACTTATCAGCAGGGGGTTCTGCTCACATAATGGTTTCCCTGATAATCATTATACTTGAAGAACGGGCTTTTGCAAGTACGGATGTGAAGGAGAGGCAGACGCTACCACACAATGCATTCGAAAAGATTCAATCTGCAGCAACAGCTTGCATATATCTGTTATCTGACGTATAATCGAATAAAGAATATGACAGCCCTCCGTGTGAGTATGACCGGAAGCTTATGCTGGACAGAGTTATCCTGATTATTCCTCCCCATGCATGATCAAGCCGGTGCCTTTGTTGTGGCGCAGATGCTGCAAGGAAACAGGTTGATATGAAAAGATGGACTGCCGGCTGCTGGGGAGAAAAAGAATGAGGACAGAATACAGAAATGATCCTGCTATGGATCCATCCGGCTTTGTTGTACTGGCGGACTATGTACCCCACATCGTGCAGGAGATCCGGTATTATTCTACCTATAACTTCATCGGTGAGAGGGTTGACGGCTACGAAGAGCCCTGTGCTTTGCTGACCATAGAGGCGGCTCGTGCTTTAAAGGCAGTCAGCAGCGAATTAATGGTACAGGGCTACAGGTTAAAACTCTTTGATGCATATCGACCGGTATGTGCTGTAAAACACTTCGTCCTCTGGGGAATTGAGGATCAGGACATCCGCATGAAGCCTTACTTCTATCCTGAACTGGAAAAGCAGGCGCTATTCTCTGAGGGATATATCGCAAAGCAGTCCAGTCACAGCAGAGGCAGCACGGTGGATCTGACCCTGCTAGACATGAAAACCGGAATGGAGCTGGATATGGGAAGCCCTTTCGATCTGTTCAGCCCGATTTCTCACCCTGCCTGCCGTGCTGTTTCGGACGAGCAGTATGAGAACAGGATGCTGCTCCAACACGCAATGATCAGAAACGGATTCAGGCCACTTGAATGCGAGTGGTGGCATTTTTCCCTAGAAAACGAACCATACCCGGATACCTACTTTGCATTTCCCGTATCATCGGAATACCTGAGAAGAAAATAAGGGAGCTCGTAATCGTAAGTCACTGCATCTCTGCGGCTTCATCCTGATGACCTGAGAATGCTCATGATGTCGAAAAAAACCGGGAGAATGCAGTTTGTAAAAAAACTATTCCATTACTGACATATGCAGACCAGCCAACAAAAGAAGATCAGGAGGGAACGACATGACCATTACAAAAAAACAGAACGGAGACAGCATGACCATTGCTCTGGAGGGAAGGCTAGACACTACGACTGCACCTGAGCTTGAAAAGACATTCAAAGAATCTCTCGCCGGAGTGTCCGATCTTACATTGGACTTTGAGAAACTGGAGTATATATCCTCGGCGGGCCTGCGCGTACTGCTGACTGCACATAAAACCATGAGCAGGCAGGGAAAAATGAAAGTCTGCAATGTGGGTGAAATTGTACGGGAGGTCTTTGAAGTCACTGGCTTTACGGACATTCTGGAAATAGAGTAAATGCGGTGAGATAATACGGGGAAATGGAGGAAAACATGAAAACTGACATTATCAGTATTGACAATCGCGGGAATGGCTTCCAGAACGCACTCGAGCAGACTGAGAAGGCGGCTGCATTCAGAGAACTGGACCATAAAGAGGCACTTCAGCTTCGGCTCTGCACAGAAGAGATGCTGAGTCTGGTGCGCAGCGTGACGGGTGAAATGGCTGCTTCCTTCTGGCTGGAAAGCGAAGGGAAGCGCTTTGAACTGCATCTGTCGACAAAGACAGTCATGGACAGGGTTAAAAGAGAACAACTGATCGCCTCGGCTTCATCCAGAAAAAACGAGGCTGCCGGCAGTTTCCTCGGCAAGCTGCGTGATGTATTCGAGACGGCTATGGTGTCTGAGACGGCGGTCGGAATTCCCGATGAGGCGATGGATGACATGTTTAACCGTTCGATCGAACTCCCTAAATGGGACGAGTATGAGCAGTCTATTTTGAAGAACGTCGCAGATGATGTGAAGATTTCGATCCGTGGTCAGACAGTCGATATGACAATAGTAAAGAGTTTTTAATGCGGATAATGCGAGGGAACAGTCTTTAAGGCGAGCTTCTTTTCACATCTTATAAGCCGGATGCATTTTGTGACTGCAGTGAAGATAGGTGCTGTTTTACAGCTTTTTCCGGAACGCATATCTGTGTATCGAAAGAAATAATACCCCGCCCAAACGGACCGGAGCGCAGCTCCGTGTCACGAAAGGGCGGGGTGTTTTGTGTTCCAATCAGATCGTTGCAGCTGCTTACGATGCCTTTCTATCTGCAACGCTTCCAAATCTCAGAAATAGCCGTTTTCTGGATTGAAGATGCCGTTCCTATCCAAGGTAATCCCTGAGTCTCATCAGCAGGGCGCAGGCTTCTGCGCGGGTGGCGGTATCTCTTGGCCTGATCTGGTTATTGCTTCCGTACATGATGTGATTCTCCACAGCCCATTCCACCGCATTATGCGCATAGCCGGAGATAGCAGCAGCATCAGTGAATCCGGACAGCATGTTCCCGGTTACCTTAGGCGACCCCGCGTAACGGTACAGGATCGTGGTCAGATCCTGCCGGGTGATGTCCTTGCCGGGGCTGAAGGCGGTTGCGGAAGTGCCATAGACCACCTCATTTTTCCATGCCCAGTTCACTGCGTTCAAATACCAGTTCTGGGTCAGATCCTGGAACGGGGGCTTTCCTGTCACCCCTGGGCTTCCAGCCATGCGGTACAGTATCGTTACGAACTGACCTCTGGTGACATTGCTCTTGGGGCTGAAAACCGTTGCTGACATGCCATTGACAAGTTCAGCTTCATAGGCGGCTCTGATTGTATCGTAATACCATGCATCCCTGGGCACATCCACAAATGGGAACGTGTTTTCCCCGGGATGGTAGTTCTGAAAAGCCCAATCAAACAGATTCCGGGAAGAATAATACCGGCCTTCTCTGGTGGTGGAACCGAAAACTACTCCGATAAGAGGTACACCGTCTTTTTCTGCAGAGGATACCAGACAATAGCCTGCGGCAGTGGTTGTACCTGTTTTGATGCCTGTTGCATATGCATAGGCATAGGGGGCCCCAGACTCCGGGAGGAAATCGTTGATGTTTACCAGCTGACGGGCTCCGTGCAGACTGGTGGCAGCCATTATTACGCTGTGGCTCCTGACGATCTGCCGGAATTCCGGATATGTCATGGCTGCCCGGGCAATTAATGCCATGTCGTTGGCAGTGGTATAATGGGAGGTGTTTGGGAGACCGTGGGCGGAGGCAAAATGGGTTCCCGTACATCCGAGTGCCGCTGCCTCTCTGTTCATCAGAGCGGCAAACTCCGGGATGGACCCGCTGATATACTGGGCAATCACGTTGGCGGAATCACAGGAAGAGATCATCAGCATGGACTGAAGCAGGGAACGAACCTGGATTCTTTCTCCGCCAACCAGCCCGAGAGTAGTGGCATCAGGTATAACATCGGAGAGTATTTCCTTCTTTACAGTGACATAGTCGTTCAGGTTGCCGTATTTGAGACACAGATAGGCGGTCATGACTTTTGTGGTACTGGCAGGGAAGCAGCTTCTCTTGCTGTTATAATCATACACGATATTCCCGTTATTCATATCCACAACGATCGCCGAAAGACAGGAGATAGAAGGGTCCTTTGGATTGGCATCCAACTGCGGGGCAATTTCTGGAAGAGCCTCCCCATCATATGCTGCTGCAGCTAAGGATGTGCTTGAACTGCCTGTATGGATATAGTTCTGTGCCTCATGCGCGGAGTCTGCCGCAAGAGCATTCAAACTCAGAGCGGCAATCAGCAGTGCGATTAGCAATATGCGCCATGACATCCGGGAAACATGCCTGATCTGATTCATTTTCAACCCGCTTTCATGTCGTTATTCATAAAATACCTAGAAGAATTATAAGTTACAGAGAATTGCCTGTCAAGGAGTGTGCAGACTCAGCTGGACCGCTAGTCAGGAGGTCAAATCATGCAGATCCGGATATATGAGCGGCAGCAGGATGCCTGACTGAAATAGATACCGATGGAGCCGAATTGGAATTGCCATTTTCTCGGGCAGATGGTATGATGAAAACAAACAGAACCGTATTCGCTTTATCTTGATATTTGAATATATGGGCGCACACCGGGCCTCTAAGGGAGTGAACCTGGAAGCATGAAACAAATCCTGGACCGCCGGACAGCAAACAGAATAGAATGGAAAAAGGGACTAAATCTCCTCGTTCTGATTACAGTGTCAGTACTGATGGCGTTGCTGCTCTCCTGCGCCTCTCAGCAGGGACAGAAACCTGTGATAGGCATTGCGTGGAGAAGCAACCAGAATACGGAAACATTCACAGCGATCTGTGAGGCAATTGAGACGGCAGGCGGGGTGCCGGTTGCACTGGATCAGATCCTTTCTGCAGATTTAACCTATGAGAATGGCATGCTGACGGAAGGGAAGGATACAGACGGCTGCCTGACAGAGGAAGCAGTAAAAAGGATTCGCTGCAACAGCTGGCAGAATTCGAACACGGGAACAGCAATGGAAGGCATTACAGCTGTTGTTTTCCCCGGCGGCGAAGAAATCAGTCCGTCTCTATATTATGATCCAAAGCCGGCGTTATCCACTGAGAGGTTCAGCGCCGAACGGGATGTTTCCGATTTCCTCCTGATGACATACTGCCTGGAGAACGATATTGCGATCCTTGCCATCTGCCGGGGGATGGAGATGCTGTCCATCGTATCCGGAGCAGAGATGATTCAGGATATTCCGGATTATCTTGAAAGCCTGGGACTGCCAAGCAATTCTGAACACCGGATTGAACCGGAAAGCCCCGGGGATTATCCGGGCCTCTCCTTCCACGATGTAACAGTAACGGACAGGGATTGTCTGCTTTACAGGGCTGCAGGGAAGGAGACCATAGAGAATGTGCCGTCGTGGCATCACCAGGCGGTTAAGAACGTCGAAGGTACAAGGCTGAAGGTGACAGGGATAACAGAGACCGCTGGAATTGATATGATTGAAGCAGTGGAGCGTCCTGACAAATCCTTCGTGCTCGGACTCCAGTTTCATCCGGAGATTGCAGTTGCAAGAGAATTGGACGACACTTCTTTGTGCTACTTCAAAGCGGTTGTTGCAGCAGCGGGAAAATGATCCTTTCATGTCTGAAATGGAAGATCGCAAGAAAGAATGCAGCCGTTTAGCCTGCATCATTGATCAGACAATCAGAAGGATGAACTGATAATTGAGAACCGCATACCGGCGCCGATGCTGACTGTTTTAATGCTGCTATGCCAAGCCGCCTGCTTCGTTCCTCGAAGCAGGCGGCTCTCTGAATAATAGGAAAAACAAAGGAGATTCAATGATGATATGGTTTGTCTGTTTTCCGGTTTGCGGGTATACGGGGGCTCAGCCCCGGTCTGTTTTGAGAAAGCAGATCGCAGCGAATATGACCGCCGCAGGTATGAGCGCACCAAGAAAGATGTTGGCATTTGGAATAAACGATGAAGTTCCGTCGCTGTTCAGAATGGTATCAGCGCTGCGCAGGATTGCCTTGCCGATGGCGGGACCAACCACACCGGGGATAAGTACCTGCGAAAAGATCCTTGCACCCTGCAGCATTCCTGCCTTGTTTTGGGGAGTCTTTTCCCGGATCTTTGCACCAAATACCGCCATGCCCGATAGGTATCCGCACATCATCAGAAGAGAGCCAAGGAACACGGGAACAGTCGTGCGGGAGATATATAGCAGGATATAGCCGAGAATCAGCCACGTCAGTGCAGCAAGTGCCGACGGCCGAAAACCGTGCCTGTCATAGTATCTTCCGCAGAATGCCGTAACCACGGAAGCAAGAATGATTGCCGGTGCCATAATGAGCACATAATTGTCCATGCCCAGGGAAACCTCATAATACAGGATCAGATACGGCATGAAGATCTGGATCGAAATGTTGAACACAATAAAACCCGCCAGATGCAGATACAGCAAGGAGTTCTCCCGTATCGTGGACGGGCGGAAACTGTATATCACACCCTGCCAATAGCCCAGGCCGGGCTGTGCTGCACAGGCTTCGTCCACCAGGAAAAAGCCTGCCACGCCAACGAGTGCAACCACACCGCCGATGATGGAAAAGATGATGCTCCAGCTGCGTGCTTCATCAAGATCAAACGCCATGAAACTGCCGAAAACCACAAGGATTGCCACAAGCGGCATCATGGAGTTGATGCCCTCGGCGCTTCCGCGGTTTGTGTCATCTGTACTGTCGGTTACCCATGCGTTGTATGCGGCATCATTGGCTGAAGAACCGAAAAACGTCATGACACAATCTAGAATGATTGTGGCGGTAATACCGACTGCTGATGCAGAGACGGCCATTGGAAACATTGCACCCAGAATATCGAGCCGAAGCAGGGCGAATGCCAGGACCGAGATGCCCCACAGAACGTAGCCGAGGCACATGATGAGCTTCCGGCGCCGGATTCGATCCGACAGAGCACCGACAAGCACGGTGGTCAGGGTCGCGGTAACCGCGCTGGCTCCGACCATCATGGAGATATCTCCTGCGCTAGCCCGGAACATCTTGTAGATAAAAACGTTCAGATACATGTTCTCAACGACCCACGCCACCTGACCGATCAGACCGAACAGTACAAGCACGGTCCAGAATTTTGATGAAAGCTTTGTCTTGGTTTTCATGGCGAACACCCTCCCAGATGTAAATATATCCAATGATGCGGATAATGTCAAACCGGATTTCCCTGACCGGAAACGGTTGATGAACGGCGCCATGTCTGGTATGATAGTCTGGATGAATCTGAACAGAATCTCGCTCTGCCTAGAGACAGGCAGCCTTTCGTGGAAGGAGGGGATGACAGTGCAGAATCTTTTTACATATGAAGGTGAAACCCTGACCGGTCAGCCGTGGAAAGACTATCCCAGACCTCAGATGGTCAGGAAGGAATGGCTTTGCCTGAATGGTGACTGGGAATTTGAGCATTGTGGCAGCCGGACATCAATCCGTGTGCCGTACTGTCCGGAAAGCCTGCTATCCGGCTACCATGGGGAAATCAGGTACGGAAAAGACATGCTGTACAGACGCACTTTCTCAATCCCCCAGACATGGCATGGGAAACACGTCCTGCTGCATTTCGGAGCTGTGAGCCGGCATGCGGAGATTTTTCTGAATCAGGCA
>JAEEGL010732195.1_pt1 | contig 11426 bp, 6 predicted proteins | sample 9134231 | NCBI WGS metagenome assembly JAEEGL01 (sample SAMN16246548, study PRJNA631951) | gut metagenome | biome: gut microbiome; feature: rumen; material: fiber-attached | host: Bos | place: Iran: Karaj | collected 2018-10
AAAGAAACCGCATAAAGACACATAAAGACAGAAAAGCTCTCACTCCTGATCCGCCCGGAAACACTGCCGGGCTGTTCATGTACGGGATAATGTTGAAAAATATCCCCTCATCATACACGGACCAGGTAAGAAAAAGCACAGGTCGCCGAAACTTACGAAAAGTTCGGCGGCCTGTGCTTTTTAAGAGACTTTTTTAACAGCCCCTTTTGCTATTGCCGGAGCATTTACTTCGTCTTGTACTTCTTAAGTATGTTCAGATACCACATTCCGGTATCGGTGAAATCATCCGGGCTGAAGCCGTAGTATCTGGGGCAGGTGGAACGGATGGCCGAGCAGGCCTCTGCAACCTTGGCCCAGGCCCACATGCAGTAGGAAATGTGTTCCTCTTCGAGGAGAGAGATCCATTCGTCGGCGGCCGGGATGTCCCGCGGAAGGCCTCCGCTCGCGGCGGTGCAGCCGAATTCGCTGACGAAGACCGGGAGACCTGCCTGACGGACGTCCCTGGTCATTTGCCGGAAATTCTCTCCGTGCGTGGCAGAGTAGAAGTGGAGGGTGTAGAGAATGTTGTCGAAACCGAGCGGATCACCGGGATGACTTCTTCGGCATAGCTCTTGCAGGCAGCCCAGTCCACGTGATTTGGCTCGTTGCAGATCTCGTACAGCACATTGTCATAGTTTTTGTACAGCTCTGCCATTTCCGCAAAGAAGACCTTGGCCTCCTCTTTATAGGTGTTGGGATCACCGTCGCTCAGGATATGCCAGTCGATGATGACGTACATGTCGTAGTTTCTGGCAAGCTCAACGCCCTTCGCGATGTCCGCTTTGTGGCGTTCCTTGTCTCCCTTCGTACAGTAACCGACAGTGCCCACCCCGTAGGTGTACATTGCGAGACGGATGAGATTCACGCCGTAATCCCGTGAAAGTTCCTCAAAGGAGTTTTCGTTCAGGAAGGATTCGCTGGTGATCAGTCCGTTCAGACTGACGCCGCGGAGCATGACCGGAGAACCTTGCTGATCGGAGAGCATGCCGTCCCTGACTTGGAGCCGGCCGGCGCTTGAAGGCCGCGCCCGGCCGTCGTCATAGCGCATGGGACCAGGTGCTTCCGTCGTCGTTTCCGCGGGCCCGCCGCAGCCTGCGGCAGCGAGAAGCGACGCAAGAAGACTTACTGAAAGCAATACCGAAAGGAGTACGGAAAACAGTTTTTTCATATAGGGTTCCCCCTGAGATGGCGCTTCGAGAAAATGCAAGGAAAGCATACACATTTCCTAACATATGTATAGTCTAAGTTCAAGCCCGGCTGAGAAAATGTGCTCTGAAAGGCGGTTTTTCATTGACTTTTAGGGTACTTTTATGGCACTATCAAAGGTGGCATAGAAAAACCTCCTCAGGGAGGCAAATGGCATTTCCGGCGGGAAATGCTGCAAAAAATATGGGAGGATTTACATGAAAAACCGTAGGTTAGCAAAAGTCCTCAGCTTGATCCTGACGGCAGTAATGATCATTGGATTACTGCCCTGGTCCAACCTGAGCGCACGCGCGGAGGAAGAGACCTCCGGCAAATGGACCTGGACCCGTTTCCCGGGCAATGACCGCTATAAAACGATGGAAATGGTCACCAAAGAGGCGTTCGAAGACGGCTCCTGCGACTACATCATTGTCGCGTCCGGACAGTCTTTCCCGGATGCCCTGGCAGGCTCCGGCCTGGCCGGCGTCTTTGACGCCCCGGTCGTTCTGACGAGGAAAGACAAATTGAGCCCTGAAGCCGCGTCTGAGATCCAAAGACTGGCCAAAGAAGGCTGCAAGGTCTTCATCCTTGGCGGCGAAGGCACTGTGTATCCCAAAGTGGAGCAGTCGATCAAGGCCCTCGGCGACGATGCCAACCTCAACTTGGAGATCGATCGCGTGGCCGGCACCAACCGTGACGGCACAGCAAGAGCGGTTTATGAGAGAGGTGCAGCGGAGGCCAAAGGCTTTGCGGATACCGATATGGTCATTATCGCCACCGGTTCCTCATTTGCCGACACACTGTCTATCAGCCCCTATGCCTATGCGGCCAGGACCCCGATCTTCCTGACTTCGAACGGCAAACTGAGCGCGGCCACGAAGGAGCTTATTCTGAATGAGATTAATCCTGCGAAAGTTCTCATTGTCGGTGGCGCCCTCAATGAGAAAGCCGAGGACGAGCTTCGTAAATCTGACGTTAATAGACTGTTCGTCAAGCTGGCCGGTCAAACCCGTTACGAGACCAGCGCACTGATTATGAAATGGGAACTCGGTCTGATGCCTGAAGAGGCGTTCCAGCCCGAGGTCACTATGACCATCGAAGGCATGGGCATTGCCGACGGCCGGAATTATCCCGATGCCCTCGGTTCCGTCAGCCTTCTCGGCCGTACGGCCAGCCCCCTGCTTCTCGTTGCGGACAACAGCAAGGCCAATAAAGAGGCAACCAAGAAGAACATCGAAGAGCTCATTGCCCCCAACACGAAGGACATGACTCACGGTTATATCTTCGGTGGCACAGGCAGTGTTTCTCCTGCGATTGAAGAGATGCTCAATGCTGCTGTGCCGGCGGGCCCGACGATCTATGAGACCCCCGAAGAAATTCTGAAAGCCCTGTATGAGCTTGGCGACAACGAAGTCCTTTCCGACGGCTATCTGTACGAGCTGGAAGGCACGATCACGGCAGTCGTCACGGCTTACAATTCCGGGTACAACAACATTACCGTCAATATGGAGATCGAAGGACTGGAGGAGTATCCGGTCCAGGCGTTCCGTCTGACGGCAGAAAGCACCAATGAAGAAATGTCAGCAGCGCTTAAGGTACTGAAGACCGGCGATATGATCAAGGTCAAGGGTGCGCTGAAGAACTATGTGAAGAACGGCGTTTCCACGAAGGAATTTGACGCCGGCTGCCTGCTGATCGGCTACACGGAAGGCACTACCGGTCCGACGATCTACGAGACGCCCGAAGAGATCCTGAAGGCCCTGTACGAACTTGGCGACAATGAGATCCTTTCCGACGGCTATCTGTACGAGCTGGAAGGCAAGATCACTGCTGTCAACACCGCTTACAGTTCAGGGTACAACAACATCACTGTCACGATGGAAGTCGAAGGACTGGAGCAGTATCCGGTCCAGGCATTCCGTCTGACGGCAGAAAGCACCAATGAGGAAATGTCAGCAGCGCTTAAAGTGCTGAAGACCGGTGATACGATCAAGGTCAAAGGTGTGCTGAAGAAATACAATGGCACGCCTGAATTTGACGCAGGCTGTCTCCTGATCGGCTATACGGCAGGTTCCACCGGCCCGACGATCTACGAGACGCCCGAAGAGATCCTGAAGGCCCTGTACGAACTTGGCGACAACGAATATCTGTCTGACGGCTATAAATATGAGCTCGAAGGCGTGATCACCGAGGTCAACACAGCCTATGACGAGGGATATAACAACATTACGGTGACGATCGTTGTCGGCGAGTGGACGGAGTATCCGGTCCAGGCATTCCGTCTGACGGCAGAAAGCACCAATGAGGAAATGTCAGCAGCGCTTAAGGTACTGAAGACCGGTGACACGATCAAAGTCAAGGGCGCGCTGAAGAACTATGTGAAGAACGGCGTCTCCACGAAGGAATTTGACGCCGGCTGCCTGCTGATCGGCTACACGGCAGGCGGCGAAGAGCCCCCGGTCGTGAGCGATCAGGAAAAGGTCGACTACGAAGCCGGAAAGCTTACGCTCCCCGAAGAGGTTTCCGTGGCTGGTCCGATGACCCTTCCGACCCCTGAGAAGTACGAAGACGTTCAGATCGCGTGGGTGAGCGATTCCGAGCTGGCAGTCGTTGATGAAACGGCCGGCACGCTGACATTTACGCTTCCGGAAGAGGACACACCCATTCGTGTGACAGCAACGCTGTCACTGAATGAGGCTTCTGCAGAGAGAGTTTTCGATATCCTTGTCAAGGCACCCTCAGAAGAGCAGATCTACACGGTCGACGAGATCCTTGCCATCATGGCAGAGTACGAAGACAACGGGGTTTCCGAAGAGGAATACACTGTCACGGGATTTGCAACCAGCTCGGAATACGTTTCCAAATACACCTCCTATAACGTCTGGCTGCAGAATGAGGACGGCTCCGTTGAACAGGCGCTTTATCTTTACAGCGCGCAGCTGTCTACAGACATCACCGATAACTACACGGCAGCCAATGCAATGGCTATGAAGAATGTGACCTGCAAGGGCTATCTGAAAAAGTATGTCAAGGACGGCACCGTCACCTATGAGGTGGCGTATATCAGCGCAACGGATTCCTCTCCGCTGATTACCAAGATCGAAGACGTCGAGCTTTCCGATCAGCAGAAAGTCGATTTTGAAGCTGCGCGGCTCACGCTTCCGGAAACCGTGACCACGGAAGAGCCGTTTGCGCTCCCGGTTCCCACGACCTATACCGACGTTCAGATCGCCTGGGTCTGCGATTCCGACCTCGCTTTCTTTGACGATGACGGCACGCTGAAGTTCACCCTTCCGACGGAGGACATCACCGTTCATGTAACGGCTACGCTGACGCTTGGCGATGCCACCAAGGAAGTCGACTTCCCGATTCTTTTAAAAGCACCGGTCGTTGGCGGCTACACCTGGACCAAGGTGGCTTGGGCAGATATCACCGAAGATGATGTGATCGCGGTGACGATGGTACGGGCAGAAACCACATTAAAGGATGTCGTATATCCGGAAACCGTATATGCACTCTCCGCAACAAAGAAAGGAAGCAGTGGTCAGCCGCTGGCAGTAGTTGTCACTCGGAATGGAGAGTCTATCACGACAGACACGACCGATGACTTTGCCTGGAAGATGGCAAAAGAGGAAGCACAGTTTACGCTCAGGATTGCCTCCGGAGAGAGCTATCTGTATGCGACAAGTACGAATAATGGCGTGAGAGTTGGCTCGTCGGCAGATAATAAGTTCGTAATCGAAGGGACCTATATGAAACATGTAGGGACTTCAAGATATCTGGGCGCATACTGGCAGAACCAGAACGTACCGGTAGAAGTTACGGACTGGCGTTGCTACACCAACACTACCGGGAACATTAAAGATGAGGTTTTAACCTTCTGGAAACTGAATGAAGGCGGCGAGGAACCCCCGGTCGTGAGCGATCAGGAGAAGGTCGACTACGAGGCAGGGAAGCTTGCGCTCCCCGAAGAGATTTCCGAGGCTGGCCCGCTGACCCTTCCGACCCCTGAGAAGTACGAAGACGTTCAGATCGCGTGGGTGAGCGATTCCGAGCTGGCAGTCGTTGATGAAACGGCCGGCACGCTGACATTTACGCTTCCGGAAGAGGACACAACCATTCATGTGACAGCAACTCTGTCGCTCGGCGATGCGACTGCTGCCAAGGATTTCCCGATTCTCATCAAGGCTTCGGACGTTGTCATCTATGAGACCCCTGAAGAGATTCTGAAAGCCCTGTATGAGCTGGGCGACAATGAATTCCTCTCAGACGGCTATCTGTATGAACTGGAAGGCACAATCACTGCAGTCAACACCGCTTACAGTTCAGGGTTCAACAACATTACTGTCACGATGGTGGTCGAAGGACTGGAGGAGTATCCGGTCCAGGCGTTCCGTCTGACGGCAGAAAGCACCAATGAGGAAATGTCGGCAGCGCTTCAGGTGCTGAAGACCGGCGACACGATCAAGGTCAAGGGTGCGCTGAAGAACTATGTGAAGAACGGCGTTTCCACGAAAGAATTTGACGCCGGCTGCCTGCTGATCGGCTACACGGCAGGCTCCACCGGCCCGACGATCTACGAGACGCCCGAAGAGATCCTGAAGGCCCTGTACGAACTGGGTGACAACGAATATCTGTCTGACGGCTATAAATATGAGCTTGAAGGCGTGATCACCGAGATCAACACAGCCTATGCCGAGGAATTTAACAACATTACGGTGACGATCGTTGTCGGCGAGTGGACTGAGTATCCGGTCCAGGCGTACCGTCTGACGGCAGAAAGCACCAATGAGGAAATGTCAGCAGCGCTTAAAGTGCTGAAGACCGGTGACACGATCAAAGTCAAGGGTGCGCTGAAGAACTATGTGAAGAACGGCGCTTCCACGAAGGAATTTGACACCGGCAGTCTTCTGATCGGTTACACGTCAGGCGGCGAAGAGCCCCCGGTCGTGAGCGATCAGGAAAAGGTCGATGCGGCAGCAGCCGCACTTGAGCTCAATGAAGGCCCCTTTGCCGAAAGCACGGAAGTCCTCCTTCCCGTTCCTGCAGACGAGAGCATTACCGTCACATGGGAGAGCAGCAACCCCGAAGCGTTCGATGTGAGCGATGGCATCAAAATGGTCGTCACGCAGTCTGCGAAGGAGGAAGAGGCTGTCATTACCGCGACGCTTACGCTGGGTGAAGCCACTGCAACAGCGACTTTCCATCCGGTTGTAAAGGAAGCTGTTCCGGAAGGCTTTTATGGTTTTGTAACGGAGATCGCAGACGGAACGACGTATAAGCTTGGTCTTAAGAAATACAACGAAGAGGATCCGAAAGTTTATTACTTCACCGGTGAAGTAAGCGGAAGCTTCCTGAAGACTTCGGAGAACGTTGAAGACGCTGTTGATCTTGCCGTGGAAGAAAGCAAGGACGGCTATTTCATTTCCTTCACTGACGCTGATGAAGCGACCAAGTATCTGGACGTGGACGCCAGCGGCAGCAAGCCGGGTTTTGCGCTTTCAAATGAGAAGCCTGAAAAGGGCTTTGGCTTTGATACCGTGTTTAATGCGCTCACCTATAACGACGAGGAGAAGGGGCTCTTTGTTGCCGGAACTTTTGGCACGTACACGACCATCAGTTTCAGCAGCGCCGAGACGTACTGGGATGAGTTCACGGTAGACGATACCCAGTTCCCTGCAAGATTCTATGAGTATCTTACACTGGACGAGGATCCGACGGCTGCCGAGTACCTTGCGGACGAGAAGCAGGCTCTGGAACTTCCCCAGACGATCTTCACCGAAGCGACTGAGATCGATCTTCCGGAGATCACGGGAGTGACCATTGCCTGGACGACGAATTCGGAGTACGCGACGGTCTCCGGCAACACGCTCGTTATCACCCTTCCTGAAGGTGAAGACGCGAGGGTCAATCTTGACGCAAGGCTTACCTATGGCGAAGCTTCTGCAGCCAAGCGTTTCGTGCTGACCATCAAAGCACCTGCCGCGGCGAATGTGGTGACCTTTGTGCCGGGTGAGATATTCACAGGAAATACAGATTTGACCACGGATGGGATGACGATCGGTGATGTTTCGATTACGTTCAGTAAAGGCTCCGGCTCAAGTGTGCCTATGTATTACACGAACGGCGCGGATGCAAGAGTCTACAAGGGCAATACCTTTACCGTCGCAGCTGGAAACAATCTGAAGATCGTGAAGATCGAGTTCACTTTTTCGGGTTCTAATGTTGGCGTAGCACATGCCGATTCCGGAGAATACGCCGAAGGCGGTACTGTTTGGACTGGAGATGCGGCGAATGTAACATTTACAAATGCGAACGCAGCGGGCACGAATAAGCAGATGCGCATCACGAAGATCGTTGTGACGCTTGGCGAATAAGCCTGTCAGCGCATAAACGGATCTTTAAGCCGAAACAACACATCGCGGGCCGCCCTTCGGGGCGGCCCGTTTGTTGTACCTACCGGGCCGACGCAGCCTTAAGTGCTGGGGCGGTAGAGCCCGTCTGAACACTGGTAGAGTCCGTCATTGTGCCGGTAGAATGCCGTGAAATGCCCCGTAGAGCCCTGAAAACCCCTAGTAGGTTGCCTTTTTGTCGAAAAAATGATATATTTTCCAGCGTTCGGACCGATCCATGTCCGAAACTTTCAGGAGGTATTCATGAAGGTAACTGTTATTTGCGACGTGCTGGGAGAGGCCAACAACGGGACGACCCTGGCAGCGAAGAATCTGATCACTTATCTGGTGGAGCAGGGCCATACGGTCCGGATCGTATCACCCGACCGCACGACTGAAGGAGAGGAAGGATATTACGTCGTGCCGCCGCTCCATTTGGGGTTCGTACTGGACAAGGTGCTGGAAATGAACGGGGTGCAGCTTGCTAAGGCCGACAAGAGCATCCTCACGGAGGCCATCAAGGATTCGGACGTGGTGCACCTGCTCGTGCCGTTCCCGCTCTCCTGGACCGCGGTCGGCATTGCCATGGAGTACGGCGTGCCGCTGACCGCCAGTTTCCATTGCCAGGCGGAAAACGTCACGGCGCACCTGGGCCTGATGCATGTCAAAATGGCCAACAAACTGGTGTACAAATTCTATAACGAGAAAGTATACAAATACTGCACATTCATCCATTACCCGACGGAGTTCATCCGGAATGATTTTGAGAGCACGATCGGGCAGACGACGCCCGGCCGCGTCATCTCCAACGGTGTAAACGACCTTTTCTTCAGGCTTGCGAAGGAACCGCGTCCGGAGAGGGAGCCGGACCACAAATTCACGATCATCTGCGTGGGACGTTATTCGACGGAGAAGGCGCAGCAGACGCTTCTCAGGGCGGTGGGCCTGTCGCGCTTTAAAACGGGCATTCGCGTGATCCTGGCGGGTCTTGGACCGAAGGAGCACAAGCTGAAGAAAATGGCTGAAAAGCGCAATTTAGACTGTCATTTCGGCTTCTATGAGGACCGCGAGGAGCTGGCTCGCGAGATCCGGGCCGCGGACCTCTATGTGCACACGGCTGTCGCGGAACTGGAAGCTATTTCGTGCCTTGAGGCGATCGTTCTGGGCTCGGCTGCGCTGATCTGCAATTCGGAACGGAGCGCCACGCGTTTCTTCGCGGCAGACGAGCGCTGCCTCTATGAGCGGGCCAATCCGGCGGATCTGAGAGACAAAATCGATTACTTTTACACGCACCCGGAAGAGGTCGAAAAGTATCGCAGAATCTATGCCGAAAAAGCATCCTTTTACTCGCAACGTGACTGTATGCGGGAGATGGAACGGATGCTGGAGGACGCGGCCCGGAAATGAAGACGTATTACTATACAGATGAGCTGCATGACGACTTCGCCGGGACGGATATTGATACGCAAAAAATCACGGGAGCATACCGGTATCTGACAAAGAACCCGGTACGGAAGGCATTTGCTTGGTTCCTGCATCATATCATCGCGACACCCCTCGTGTTTCTGTACAACCAGATCGGGCACGGCGAGCGCATCGTCGGGCGGGAGAAGCTGAAGCCATACAAAAAGACGGGCTATTTCCTGTACGGAAATCATACACGGGCGGCAGGGGACGGATATGAGCCGTCGCTGCTGGCATTTCCCCGGAAGGCGTACGTCATCGCCGGGCCGGACGCGGTCTCGATCCCGGGCGTCCGGCGGATCGTCCAGGACCTCGGCGTGCTGCCGCTTCCCTCGGATACTGCGTCCGCGCGGAATTTCCATGCCGCGCTCTCGGAACTCTCGGCAGAAGGCTTCCCCGTCGCCATCTATCCCGAAGCGCACATCTGGCCCTATTACACGAAGATCCGCCCTTTCCCGGACGGCTCCTTCCGTTATCCTGCGGAATTTCATAAGCCGGTGTTCACCTTTACCACGACCTACAGAAAGCGCGGCTTTCTGCCGCTCCAGCGCGCCGTTGTCTACGTTGACGGCCCGTTTTTCGCCGATCCGTCGAAAAATGTGCGCGAGAACCGGGAGATGCTTCGAGAAAAGGCCTATGAAGTCATGACGAAAAGGGCCGAAGAGAGCACATTTGCCCGGTACCGCTATGTGAAAGCGGATCCGCCGGCCCGCGCCCATGTCGAAAAGACGGGAAATTCTTGACAGTCACCGCTCCATTTGATAAGTTTTACATAGTTATGAACAGCAAATGGAAGGGCTTTGGACCAACCATTCAGCACAGTCGGTATCATAAAGGAGGTACATAAATGATTTGTCCGAATTGCGGTAGAGAAACTCCCGACGGCATGGCGTTCTGCTTCAACTGCGGCACGAAACTTGCGGCGCCGAGCCAGGCACAGCAGGCGGCAGAGCAGGCGCAGGCGCCGCATTACAGCCAGCCGTCTTATCAGGAATCTTATCAGGAGCCGGCTCAGCAGCCGTACCAGGAGCCTTATCAGGAGCCGGTTCAGCAGCCGTACCAGGAGCCTTATCAGGAGCCGGTTCAGCAGCCGTATCAGCAGTCGTACCAGGAGCCGGTTCAGCAGCCGTATCAGCAGCCGTATCAGCAGCCGTACCAGCAGCCGTACCAGCAGCCGTATCAGCAGCCGTACCAGCAGCCGTACCAGCAGCCGGTTCAGACTCCGCCCCAGCCGAAGCAGCCGTCCAAGTTTGACAAGCTTCTGGCAGGCGAACCGCCTTTTGTTCTGGATTTCTACACCAAGCATTACAATACGCTTCTGGCTGTCGGCTCCATGATCACCCTTGCCTTCATCGGTATCGTCTTCGCCCTTCTGGCGGGATCGACCGGCTGGACGCTCATCCTTCTGTTCCTTGCGGCAGCCACCCTCGGCGCTGCAGTCGCCGCCCAGTTCTTGCTTCCCCGCAAGAAAACCCTCGGCTGGATCCTGACCCTCGTTGCAGGCGGCCTCCGCTGGATCACGATCCTTCTGGTGATGATCGCCTTCTTTGCAGCTTTTCGGAGGATTCCGAGCGCGATCCTTTACAACTGCTTCTACTCGATCGTCACACTTATGATCCATGGCGCGCTGGCCGCGTTCGCAGTTATCGTCTTCCTGAAGAACAAGGACAAATAAGGGGACGTAAACACCCCAATCACCCATCTCGGCTCCAGTGAGTCCGGATGGCCTGACAAGCCAAAGGCGGCCGCATGCGGCCGCCTTTCTTGCGCCTTCCTGCCCGCCTGCATCTCGTGTCCCTCGCCCGCTTCCGCCAGTCTTTTCTCGCCTCTCCGCCCCTGTTTATGCCTTTTGCGCTCTGATATGGGCGATTTTGAGTCTGTCCAGCCATTTTTCCTTGTTTGGACTCATCACTTTCCGGCCGCTTTGAGTCCATTTGCTAAATTAGAAGCAAGACGGACTCATTAATCAGCAGCCAGATTGAGTCTGTATCAGCAAATTCATGCCAAAGGACTCAAATCAGGATTCCCCGATTGAGTCCTCCATTTGTCCTCTTGCAAAATGGACTCAACGTGCAGGCGATATCATTAGTCCATTCGTGTAAAACCACCTAAATGGACTCAATCACCGGCCGATACAATGAGTCCAAAAGTCCCCATGACGGGCAGATTGGACTCAATTTTACAGCAGGAATTGCCGGATCAGACGCTCGATGCTCTTCATTCCCAGTACGTTTTTGGATGACTCAAAGCTGACGATCAGCTGGTCGCCGACAAAGATGCCGGAGCGCTCATAGCGGCTGATCTTCTGAAGGGCATCGTTCGCATAATCGGGGTCGTCCATCATCC
>JAEEGL010839845.1_pt1 | contig 11426 bp, 9 predicted proteins | sample 9134231 | NCBI WGS metagenome assembly JAEEGL01 (sample SAMN16246548, study PRJNA631951) | gut metagenome | biome: gut microbiome; feature: rumen; material: fiber-attached | host: Bos | place: Iran: Karaj | collected 2018-10
AAACTTCCGACCGTTCGTTAGGAACTGTTTCAAAATGGCTAAAGGCCGGTGCTTATAAAAAAGATTTTCCTTGTGGTGAAAAAAAGTTTTATCGTTTTTATTCTTATGACGATATGCATGTCTTCTTTGGAGAAATGGCTGAGATTTTGAATCAGGCAGAGACTCTGGGAGAATATTTTAGAATGAAGGGGGAAGTCTCCCCCTCGTTCCAGCCTGATGCGCAGTCTTCCACTACCCCTTCTAACGGGGGACACCCCCGTAACGCCCCCGCAGCCTTGCATGAAATTGTATCTTCCTCTTTTTCAAAATCAGCAATAGTGCCAAAAGGCCGGACGTCTGCAAACAAACGCATTCACATGTTTTTGCGCTGGATGGTTAGACGCAACTCACCGGTTGACCTTGGGCTCTGGCAATGGGCGGATCCAGCTTCACTTATAATTCCTCTTGATGTTCATGTAATGCAGGAAGCAGCAAAACTTGGTTTACTTCCAGATAAGGCAACAGCTTCCCGCAAAACAGCAGAGCTTTTGACATCCGCGTTAAACGAAGTATTCCCGGGCGACCCGTGCCGCGGCGACTTCGCTTTATTCGGTCTTGGCGTAGATAAATAAAATCCCTTATTAAAATTCATTACAAATATGTTATAATTGAAGGAACCTCATAGGATTATAACTGCACCATGTTCGTCATTGCGAACGCAGCTAAGCCATCAATATCACAGGAGACAAAAATGTCAGATTTAACTATAAGATTCTATTCAGATGTACTGAAACGCGACGTTTCATTTTTAATGCAGATACCAAACGACATCCGCAGAGACTATCCTCGTGATGACTTAAAGCGCGATGGAAAACCAATGAAAACCCTTTTCCTTCTCCACGGCTATACAGGGGCAGCATTTAACTGGGTGCCGGGAAATCTTGCAGAACAGTATAATTTTGCAGTTATAATTCCTAATGGAGAAAACTCTTTCTGGATTGATGGTCCGGCTACCGGTCGTCAGTTTGCAACCTTCCTTGGTGTTGAGCTTCTTGAGTATGTTCGAAAAACTTTCCACCTTGCAATGACTGCAGAAGACACTTACATCATGGGCTTTTCTATGGGCGGCTTTGGTGCTTTGCACACAGGCTTTGCATATCCGGAAAAGTTCAGCAAAGTTATTGCACTTTCTTCTGCTCTCATCCACAACGAAGTTATGCATATGAAGGAAGGCGACAGTAATCCTGTAGCAAATTATGATTATTACAGAATGTGTTTCGGTGATCCGGCTAAACTTTCGGAAAGCGACAACAATCCTGAATATCTTCTCAAAAAGCAAATTGCAGCCGGCAAAAAAATCCCTGAAATTTACATGGCCTGCGGCACAGAAGACTTCCTCCTCGAACCAAACCGTGCCTTCCACAAGTTCCTCGAAGAACAGAGCGTAAAACACACCTACGAAGAAGGCCCAGGCATTCACGACATGCGCTTCTGGCAGGAATGGGCCGGTAAGTTTATTCCGCTGGCATTCGGGGAGAATTAACGACAAATTTGACATTTATGTCATAATTCATTATTCTACAGAGCGAAGACTGTTACCGGGGTGCCGGAATGGATCTTCGCTTTTTTATTACCCGGCGAGGGTTTACACACATTAACAAGACTTGATCCAAGGAGGACAGGTACTATGACTCATCAAACTTAAGGCATTCCCTGCCATATAGGCGAATTCTTTTAACAGGGGGAATGTATGATTCTTACAATCGACGTTGGAAATACATCTACGGCCTGCGGGCTTTTTGAGGGCGACGAGTGCGTTCTCAGGTTTCGTCGTGCTACAGATATTAATTCAAGTTCAGATGAAATCGGAATCTTTTTGCGTTCAGCATTGCGTGAAAACGGTTATGACTGGCAGAAGATTCAGAAAGTTGGCTGCTGTTCTGTTGTTCCGGCGGTAAATCATTCGCTTGCAAGAGCATGCTTAAAATATCTGAATCGCGAGCCGCTGTTTATTCAGGCTGGAATTAAGACAGGTCTTAAGCTGCGCTATTCAAATCCTAAAGAAATAGGTGCAGACCTGATTGCCGCTGCAATGGGGGCTGTTGCTGAATATCCGGAGAAAAATCTGATTATCATAGATATGGGAACTGCAATTACTGCAGAACTTGTTTCTAAGAATAAAGAATTTCTTGGCGGCGTGATTATGCCGGGCTTAAAAATTTCTGTGGATGCACTAGCAGGAGGAACTGCAAATCTTACATCTGTAGAAATCATGAAACCAGAGCATGTTTACGGTTCATCAACCACAGAAGCAATTCAGGCAGGGCTTTATTATGGAACTGCTGGTGCTTTAAAAGAATTCTGTCACTTATTCAAAAAAAATGTTTTCCATGGTGAAGACGCACTTATTATCGGAACCGGGGGTTTTGCAAGAACCTTTGAAGAATACAGGCTCTTTGATGAAATTGTTCCGGGGCTTGTTCTGTCTGGCGTAAAATGCGCAATAGACATCAATTAATTATGGAGATTTAAATTATGACAACAAACAAAACATTATCATTGAACAAAAAACTTACTTTGACAGGCGCATTGAGCGCACTTGTAATTGTACTTGGAATTACCAGACTTGGTTTTATCTCTCTTGGTGCAGCATCTATTACTATTTTGCATATTCCTGTAATACTGATTTGTATGCTTGCTGGACTTCCTGAAGGACTTTTTGTTGGAGCAACATTTGGTATTCTTTCTCTGGTACAGGCTGCCATGAGTACAAGCGGTGGACTTGATCCGTTATTTGTAAATCCACTTGTTTCTGTTCTTCCACGTATGCTTATTGCTGTAATTGCCTGGGGACTCTGGAAAGCTTTTAATCTTATTCCTCACATGCCAAAGGCTGTTTCTGCAGGACTTACAGGTTTTATAACTACAATTGCACATACATTACTCGTTCTTGGAAGTCTTTATGTTTTCCAGGGAGCTGCTGTTCGTGATGCTCTTGGAGGAATGGGATATTTTGCTCTGGTTGCTGCCTGTGGATTAAATGCAGTACTTGAAGCAACTGCTGCAACAATCATTTCAGTAGCAATTTATACAACTCTTTTCTTTACTGGCAAAAAAACTTCTAAGTTGTCGCAGGAGTAGAAATAGTAGTATAATATATAACTATGAGAATAGTTATAGTGGGAGCTGGGTTCACAGGAATCCAGCTGGCCAAACTTTTAATAAATGAAAAAAATCAGGTTGCCGTAGTTGATAATGATGAGAACACAATCCGTCATGCATCAAATCAGCTTGACTGTACTGTAATGTGTGCAGACGGCAACAATCTTGAAACGCTGGAAGAGCTTGGAATTGCAAAAGCCGATGCCCTTGTCTGCGTTACCTCTTCCGATGAAGTTAATATGATTACCTGCTCTCTTGTAGACGCAGTGTATCCCGATATCTTAAAAATTGCCCGTGTTCGTAATTATGCCTACTACGTAAACACTGCCAAGGCCGAAAAAAAACATTCAAATACATTTGCAGGAAAGCACCGTCCTCTCTATGGAATCAATTATATGATTCATCCGGACGTTGAGGCTGCTGATGCAATTGTTCAGGCAGTTGAAAACGGAGCTGTTGGAAACGTCATTACTTTTGATAATTCAGACCTTGAAATTGCACGAATTACAGTTGTAGCCGGCAGTGTGATTGATGGTGTTATGCTAAAGGAACTGCGTTCTAAAACTGATGTAAAATTTCTTGTTGCATACATTGAACAGAATGGTGAAACAATGCTTCCGAGCGGAGATACAAAGCTTTCTGCTGATACGACTCTTGGAGTTCTTGTTTCTAAAGATGATATTTCCAGGGTAGTGGAACTTTGCGGCGCAGAACAGAAAGAACTTCGTAAGGTTGCTTTGATTGGTGCGGGCCGTATTGGAACTATTGTTGCAGAAAAGCTGATGGGTGGTACGCAAAAGGCAAGTGGAATTGCACGGTTGTTTACAAGCATTAAGGCCCGCAGAAACTTCGATTTTGTGATTATTGATTCGGATGATGAATTGACGAAGGCCGCCTCGGAAAAGTTCCCGGATGCGCGGGTAATGAGGGCGGATGCAACTGATGAAACATTCCTCCGTGATGAGGGCATTGTAAATTTTGACCTTGCTATCTGTACAACGCATAATCATGAAATGAACATGGTACTCGCCGCTTATCTTGAATCGCTTGGAGTAAAACAAACGGTAAGCCTTGTAGGTAGTTCGGCTTTTGCGGAGATTTCACGTAAGCTTGGTATTGATGTTCCGGTGCCGCTTCGTGATGCGGTTGTAGATTCTATTATGAGTCACCTTCGCGGTAAATCTGTAAAAGAAATTCATACAGTAACAAACGGACAGCTTGAAATTGTTGAATGCGAAGTTACTTCAGATTCAAAAGTTAGCGGTAAAGAACTTAAGGAAATTTCAAATCCTGGAACCTTTCTTGTTCTGCTTGATAAAAAATCAGGGACGGATCAGTATCAGATTGTAAACGGAAATACCCGAATTACTGCCGGAGATCATATAGTTCTTATCACTGTTGCCGAGAACAGCAAAAAAGTTCTGGCTTATTTTGGAAGTGGGGTATAATGTTTGCAATTTCATTTCTAAAAATATCTTCCATTCTTCTTTCAATAGTTGGTGTCCTTTTTGCAATTCCACTTGGTTTTGCCTTTTATAATGGTGAAACATCAGTTTATCTGCCATTTATAATTCCAATGGCAATAAGCTTTATTTTTGTATTGGCGGTAAATATTCCAACCCGTAAGTTTAAAATAACAATGAATACCCGTCAGACTTTTTTGATTGTTGCACTTTCGTGGATTGTCGTTAGCCTTATGGGTGCGGTTCCGCTTTATTTTAGCGGCAGTATTCCACACTTTGTAGATGCTCTTTTTGAAAGCGTGAGCGGTTTTTCAACAACGGGTTCAACAATATTAAGTGAAATTGAAACATTACCTGTTTCAATCAATATGCTTCGCTGTCTTACTCACTGGATTGGCGGTATGGGAATTGTAACTCTCACTGTTGCCCTTATGCCGCTTTTAGGAGTAGGCGGTTTTCAGCTGATAAAGGCTGAAACTACGGGCCCTGAAAAAGGAAAGGTTACTGCGCGAATCACAACTACTGCAAAAATTCTCTGGGCTATTTACCTTGGATTTACAGCAGCTGAAACAATTGCTCTTATGATTGCCGGAATGACTTTTACAGATGCACTTTCTCATGCTTTTGCAACGCTTGGTACCGGCGGATTTTCAACACGAAACGCTTCCATTGGTTCTTATGATTCTGTTGCAATTGATGTAATTATAATGATTTTCATGTTCCTTTCCGGAATCAACTTCAGCCTTTACTTCTATATAATAACAAGAAAATTCCGCGATATTACAACAAACTCAGAATTCAAAGCTTATCTTGTAATTGTGGCTGTTCTCATAATCAGTGTTACAATTTCACTCAGAAATTTTTACGGCAACTTTGGTGACCGTCTGCGCTACAGTTCATTCCAGGTTGTTTCACTCATGACTACAACCGGTTTTTCAACTGCAGACTTTATGCAGTGGCCTGCTGTTTCACAATTCCTTCTTTTTGTTACATTCTTTATTGGTGGATGTTCGGGTTCAACTTCGGGTGGTGTAAAAGTTATCCGCTGGCTGGTACTTAGTAAACAGGTTCAGAATGAAACCCGCAAAATGCTTCATCCGCATGGAGTTTTTGCAATCCGCTTAAACGGACGTCCGGGACGTAAAGATATTGTTTTTAATGTTGCAGCCTTTATGGTTGTTTACTTTGGACTTGTAGCAGTCACAACCTTTGTAGGTTGTCTTGGAAATCTTGATGTATGGTCAAGCTTTACTGGTGCGTTAAGTATGGTTGGAAATATTGGGCCAGGTTATGCACTTCTCGGTCCTACAGAAAATTTTGGTTTTCTGCCTGATTTTGTAAAATACTGGTATAGCTTTGCAATGCTTGCCGGACGTCTTGAATTATATACAATGATTATTTACTTTTTACCGGTTTATTGGGAAAAATAATTGAGGAGAGAAAACTAAATATGGATAAGAATCTTACCCCGGACGATATTGCAGAATGTATTACTTCACTCATTGCCCGAAATAAATTATGGGCAGGTAAAAAAGTATATGCATATTTTCTTGTTAATAAAACAGCGGGATGTTTTACTAATTCCCATAAATCAGAAAAATATAAAAAATTTTTTTCAAAAGTTTTAGAGGAAGAAAAGTCAAAACCTCAGTGTGCAAAAGAAGTTTCATACCGGATTTTTTCAACTGAATATGTAGGACACGCAAAAGATCTCACGAAATCAGTAATAGCTCAGCTGATTGCTACAGATGAAGCTGATACAGAAAACATCATAATTACTGCAGGTGGTGATGGTACTTCACTTGAAGTTCAAACTGCTCTTTATAAATGTGCAATGGAAGGACCAAAACACCGTGATGCAATTATGAATAAAATTGCACTTTTACGGCTTCCATTAGGAACCGGTAATGATGGTACAGATGGTCATGCAATAGAAGAAACCGTTGGGCTTTTACGTGGCGGCTTATTATTTACAAATGCCCGTGCAATTCGTGTTTATCCAGAAAATACACCAGATGAAGCAGCGGTTCGTGCCTGCGGAAAAAATCCGGAAAAATATCAGGATATGAATTTCCAGTCTCCATGGTATGCCTTTAATATTGCAAGTATTGGTCTTGACGCATACGTTGTTTATATGACCAATACTGTAAAGAAAAAGCTCCCTGGAAATTTTTATCATCTTTGTGTTCCACTTAGTGGCGTAGTTTATGATAAACACTTTCCTGTAGATACGATGAAAATAGAAATGTTTGGTAACAAGGATGATTCTGTTCCTGCTCAGGAAATAAATACAAAAATTACTTTGCTTGCATTTGGAGCTTCTGGAAACAGAGTTTATGGAGGTGGACATAAAATCCTGCCGAATGAAAATAATCTTTGCGTAACACCGAAAATAAATCTTGCTGGACTTATTAAAGAAAATCATCGTTTTGTAGACGGATCTTTTGTAGGTACAAATCTGGCAAGTTTGCATCAGGCAGATAAAATCAGGCTGAGTTATAATAAAGCAATTTTGATGCAATGTGATGGTGAAACTGTAATGCTAAGCCCGGCACATTTTCCTTTGATTATGGAACTAACGGATCCGTGTCTTCGTGTTTTGCAGCCAATTTCAGAATAGATTATAAAAATTTTTTATAAAACTATTTGTTAAAAAACATTTTTACTTTTTTTGTGTTTTGAGTTAAAATAGTTGTATTAATGATGAGTGAGTTGGAAGATCAATTAAATTTCGACAAAGGTAGAATACAAGTCTCTGTTAGCCTGCAATTGCCAATAGAAATGACTACATATACGTTACCCAAAAATACCGAAGTGTATATCCGTAATGTTATGGAGATTTTTCTTGAGGAGTGTCATCAGGAACACTTAAAGGAATATCTTAATTTCTGTTTGAGCGAACTTCTTACCAACGCAAAAAAAGCAAATACAAAACGTGTTTACTTTAAGGAAAAAGGCTTAGACATTAACGATCCGAATGATTATGAAAAGGGTATGGAAACATTTAAAATGGATACCCTTACTAATATAGATCATTATCTTGAACTCCAGAGAAAAGAAGGCCTTTATATTAAACTTGCCCTTAGAATTCAGGCAGATAAGATTTATATAGAAATCAAAAATAATTCAAAGCTTACAGTTTTTGAAAAAGAACGAATTCAGCAAAAGCTGGACAGTGTTCAGCAGTATAAAAATATGGATGAAGTTCTTACAAATGTACTCGACCAGTCAGAAGGTGCGGGGCTTGGAATTATCATCATTATTCTTATGCTTCAGAAGGTTGGCCTTTCAAAAGAAAACTATCAGGTTATTTCTGATGATGACGAAACAATCACAAGAATCATTTTGCCTTGTAACAAAACGGTTTTTGCCGGTGTAGAAATGATTTCTTATGAGTTTATAAATCTTGAAGATAATCTGCCAATTATAAAATCCAGTTTTGAAAAAGCAGAAAAAATTGTAAATTCAGAAGGCCCTATAGACCGTAATGAATTGTACAAAGTTATCCGCAAAGATCTTACACTTTCTCTATTAATGTTTAAGGATGTTCTTGAAAAAGATAAGAAGTGTTTCAGTTTGCCAAAGGCAATGGCAATGCTTTCTGATTATGATTTAAAGTTTATCTATAATATAAGTAATCCTAGAATCCGACTTGTTGAAGATGACGAAGTTTCAATCCGAATCTGGAATCATTCTCAAAGAGTTGCATTCTATGCTTATAATCTATACAAGAACAGTATTTATAAAGATACTTTCCAGGAAGATGAAGAATATATTTATCTGCTTGGGCTATTAAATAGTCTCGGCGGATTTTTGATTGCCAATGCAAGTGAAAATCAAATATCTTATATTACTGAATTAAGTCAGCAGTATACAGAATATGGCGATAAGATTCTTGATATGTTCCTGCATAGAAATGCTTCAACTTATCTTACAATGGTTGCGGCAAGAAATTACGGTTTTGATATGAATACCTGTTATGACCTTGTTGGATGGAATGGACTGGCACGAGTTCCAGAACAAGCAAAAAAACGAGTGGGTATTCTTCACCTTGCCGAAATGTGTGACTTTTATGATCGCGGAATTGTAGACTTCTATCAGATAGATAAAGAAGTTCGTAAAGATTTTAGTCTTGAACACGAAGCAGAATTTAAAACTTTAGTTCAGCGCCTTAAACAAGGTTATGTAGATCAATAATCTCACTTCATTTTTTTCTTGTCGGTTATGCGGTTAAACTGTTATAATTGATGTTATGAAAGCTTCTACACTTAAAACAGAAAAAAACGATAAGCCTGTAAAAACTGTTGGAATTTTGACATCTGGTGGAGATGCACCAGGTCTTAATGCTGCAATCCGTGCACTTTGTATTTCTGGTCAAAATAATTATGGTATGAAATTTATTGGTATTCACAACGGATACCGTGGCCTCATAGATAACGATACATTCAAAATGGATGAAATTGATCTGGAACCTCTTATTTCTCAGGGCGGAACAATTCTTGGAACTTCGCGTGTAAAGCCATTTAAGAATCCTGTTCCGGATCCAAAGACAGGCCTTCTTCCTGTGGAAGGAATAAAAGAAACTTTCAAAAAAAATAAACTTGATGCTCTTGTGTGTCTTGGTGGTAATGGAACTAATACGACTGCATCGCTCTTGTCTGAGGCAGGTTTTAATGTAATTGGTTTGCCTAAGACTATTGATAATGATATTGTTGGAACAGACGAGACTTTTGGTTTTCATACAGCAATTGATGTTGCTACTCATGGAATTGAAGCCATACGGACAACTGCAAAGAGTCACAGTCGTGCTATGGTTGTTGAAATTATGGGACACAAGGTTGGATGGCTTGGTTTATACGCCGGGCTTGCCGGTCGTGCAGATGTAATTCTGCTTCCTGAAATTCCTTACGACATTAAAAAAATTGCAAAATATATGAAAGCTAAAAAGGCTAAAGGGCAGAACTATTTTATTATTGCCTGCTCTGAAGGTGCTATAGATCTGGATGAAGCGGCACTCGGTAAAAAGGAATTTAAGAAGGCGCGTGAAGCGATGTCTCAGAGTGTTGGTTTCCGCGTTGCAAAGGAAATTGAAGAAGCTACAGGAATTGAAACCAGAACCAGCGTATTAGGTTATGTACAGCGTGGTTCAGATCCTGTGCCTTATGATATGATTCTTGCTACCAAACTTGGAAACGCTGCAGCCGATTTTCTTGCAGAAAAAAAATTCGGAAATCTGGTTGCAGTGAAAAATGGCGGAATTGTTGCAACTCCGCTTTCTGTGGTTGCGGGACGAGTAAAGGAAATTACAGAAACAGATCCTGTACTCAAAACTGCCCGTGATTTAGGAATTTGTTTTGGCGACTAATGGTGATTTGAAATGCCACCGTTGTGCTGTATGTGACGGCTACGGCTGCCCGGGTATGCTTCCGGGGCTTGGTGGTGTTTTTGAAGGAAAAAACTTTCAGTTAAATTATGAAGGCTGGCGTGAACTTTTAGAAGCAGCTGTAGAGAATGGAGCAGGTGAAGAAATCCGCAATATTCCAGTGCGCCCATCCACCCTGCGCTGCGGCCCCGTGACCGGCGCAGTTGAAAACATCGGCTACACAAGCGAGTCAGATTTTTATTTACCGTATTTGCAGAATGCAGCGCGCTCCGGATTAGGGCTATGTGTAGGCGACGGCTGCCCGGATGAAAAACTAAAACTCGGTGTTGCCGCCACACGGGCCACAGGCACAAAAGCAGCCTTCTTTCTCAAACCATACCCTCAGGAAAAATTATTTGAACGAATAAAATGGGTTCGTCCTTATGCCTCACATATAGGAATAGATATAGATTCTTATAATATTGTCACAATGAGAAATCTTGTAAATCTTGAGCGCAAGACTGCCGGACAACTGCAGGAGTTCCGTGAACATACTAAGCTTCCTTTTGTAATAAAAGGTGTTTTTACACCAGACGACCTAACGTTAGTTAGTTTAGTTCGCCCGGATGTTGTTTACATTTCCAACCACGGTGGCCGCGTAGAAACCCGGGTTGGCAGTACGGCGCAGTTTCTTGCAGAAAATGCAAAGGAGCTCAAAAAGCATTGTAAGGAAATCTGGGTAGACGGCGGAATCCGTACAAAACAGGATATTCAGACGGCACTTTATTATGGTGCAGATCAAATAATAATGGCACGGCCTTTAATCCGTGCCACCTTCGATGAACATTATACTGAAACTATAAATGATATTTTAAAAGGTTGAACTTGTTCTGGAACAATTAAAACTTAAGCATATAGCCGCTATATGTTGCAAGTAAACTTACTCTATCAGGCAGACCGATAATTGAAAATATCTGATGCATTCTGTTTTTTAAGGTTCCAATTGTTATTCCGGATTCTTTTGCAATATCTTCATAGCGTTTATCCTGTAAGATTGCTGAAATCCATACTTTATCGCGTTCCGTTAATTCCGGATACTGTGATAAATCCCAGATTTTATTAACTACAGGCTCATGTGTGCTTTTTAAGAAATGAACAAAGAATACCATGGAAATTGAATAAGTCAAAAGATATCCTAAAGAATCAATCAAAGAATCTACGAATTGACTCCAGCTTATTCTGAGGTCAATCAATATGAGAGCTGCGTATAAAAACATCGTCAAAAGAACTTTATATTTTGTATGTTTTCTGTAATAGCCTCGCAATACACATGAGGATGTTCCAAGAAGATAGAGAGATGTACCTAATTGTTTTTTTCCAAGAGAAGGTGTAAACATGTAAACAAAAGAAAAATAAAATGCTATGAAAGCTACAACTTCAATATGCTGAGGCGAAAAGAG
>JAEEGL011182342.1_pt1 | contig 11426 bp, 9 predicted proteins | sample 9134231 | NCBI WGS metagenome assembly JAEEGL01 (sample SAMN16246548, study PRJNA631951) | gut metagenome | biome: gut microbiome; feature: rumen; material: fiber-attached | host: Bos | place: Iran: Karaj | collected 2018-10
CCCGGCTTCAGGCACGCCTGGCCGAAAAGGCTCGCGTGCTGGTCCCCGGCCATGGCCGTCACCGGAATCCTGCATCCCAGGATCGACGGATCCAGCATGCCGACCGGTCCCGCCGTGTCCACCACCCTGGGCAGGCATGCCCGGGGAATGTCCAGCAGTTTCAGCAGGTCCTCGTCCCAGTCCTGCTCCCGGAGATTGAACAGCATCGTCCGCCCGGCGTTCGTGGCGTCCGTCACATGGGGCCGGTCCTCCAGCAGATTCCAGCACAGGAAACTGTCCGCCGTGCCGAAGCACAGGTCTCCCCGTTCCGCCTTCTCCCGCAGGTTGTAGTAGTCCAGCATCCATTTCAGTTTCGTTCCGGAGAAATAGGCGTCCGGGACCAGGCCGGTCTTCCGGCGGATCATTTCCCCGTGGCCGGCCCGCACCAGGTCGTCCACCATGCCGGAGGTCCGCCGGCACTGCCATACAATGGCGTTCCCGGCGCATTCCCCGGTTTTCCGGTCCCACAGGAACGTGGTTTCCCGCTGGTTGGTGATCCCGATGGCCGCGATGTCCGCCGGGTTGATGTCCGCCAGGCGGACCGCCTCCCGCAGGGAAACAATCTGGGAATCCAGAATGTCCCTTGGGTCATGCTCCACCCAGCCCGGTTTCGGATAATGCTGGGGGAATTCCCGGTTGAAGGAAGAAACAAGCTGCCCGTCTTCCGTAAAGATCACTGCCCGGGAACTGGTGGTTCCCTGGTCCAGCGCCGCTAAATACTTTGGCATATCCGTCCTCCGTTATCTGATCCTGATTCCGTAGACAAATTCCGTTCCTTTTCCCGTGGTGCCGATCACCATGATGTCGTTGTATACCGCCGGAGACGCCTTGATTTTCCCTTCAACCTGCAGCTCCGCCTGCTGTTCGCCGGTCCGGCCCTCCAGCAGGAGTATGGTGCCGTCCTCGGCGCACTGGATGATCCAGCCGTGCCCTTCCTTGTCATAAACCGCCACAGGAGAGGACTCGCTGCGGTCGCTCAGGCCTTTCACCCATCTGATTGTGCCTGAATCCTTGTCCAGCGCCACAAGGGCCGCCTTTGTATCCTCACTGACGCCCAGCAGGTTCCGGCCTTCCTCATCCAGGCCTGTCACCGTGAAGAACACCAGGTCGTCCAGGCCCTTCTGCCCGATCACAGGGGAAGCCTTGACGCCCACGTCTTCCTTGGTCTTTGTGTTCTTGGCGACGCCGATCTCCACGGTCCAGATTTCCTTCCCGCTCAGGGCGTCATACCGCCGGATCTGGGCTCCGCCCTTCTTCCGGTTCGAGAGCATGTTGGCCGTGTACAGGTCCAGCCCGTCGGTGCCGTTCAGGTCCAGCGCGACGGCAGCCATCACGGCGTCCCCTGTGTTCACCGCCCACACCGGCTTCAGGTAATTCGTGTCCACGCACCGGAGAACACCGCCCATATCCGCGTAGAAGACATACCGGTCATACATGGCGTGGGAGGATTCCACAGCCACCATTTCGTCCTTTTTCTCGCCCTTGGCCCGGGACGCCATAACGATCGAACCGGGCGTAACCTTCAGCGATCCCACCTGATAGTCGAATTCCGTGTTCAGGCTGGTCAGGTACAGCAGCCCGTTGGTGCCCAGCGTAATCATGGTGTCGCTGGTCCGGTCGATCAGGGAGGAAGTTTCAAAGCTTCCGTACTTGTTGATTCCCCGGTGCATCTTTCCGTCCAGGCCGTCAATCAGGTTCAGCTCTTTCTGGTTGTACAGGTTATACTGGCGCAGGCCGATCTTCCCGGTTTTGACTTTCATTTTCCGGGTATATTGCCCCACGTTCATGTAGGGATATCCCGCCGGATGCAGGCTGGGCGTTCCCTTCATCGGATAGCCCATGTTGATGGCGCTCCGCGTCAGGGTGCCGTCCTCCAGGTCGATGAAGCGGATCACGCCGTCCACCCCGGCAATAATCACTTCGCGCAGTGCGCTCTTGCTCTTTTTTTCCTCGTCGATGTTGGAGGCTGCCCGCACCTGGGTGCTCCACTTCACAATGGCCGGCTGGCCGGTCCATTCATAGCCGTAGAAGGTCTGGCTGGCGCCTCTGGAGCTGCCCGCTTCCACCTGCCAGATTTCTGTCAGTTCCGAGGCGGATTCCACTTCGCCCACCGCCGCGTTCTGGCGGAAAGCGTTGCCGCGGAAAGTCAGGACGCCGATCTTTTTCATGGTGTAGTCGTCCCCGTCGGGCATGTGGATCAGCGCTTTGGCCGCGCGCATATATTCCTTTTGTTTCTTGGATCCGTCATAAACGATCGTAGTGGTGATCAGATCCGGGCTGGCGTCCGGATCCGCTGTCGCTGTCAGCGGCGGAGTAGGCGTGGGCTCCGGCGTAGGCTCCGGCGTGTCGGTGGGCGCCGGGGTTGTCTCCGGGGTCTCGTTCGGATCCGGGGTAGGCGTTCCGCCCCAGGGAATCCCCCACAGGTCGTCCCCGTAGTCTTCCCCGGCAGCGCCGGCTTCTTCGTTCATGTATGCTTCGGCGCTGTCCGGTTCCCCGGCCGGATCCTCCGGCTCGTCTTCCGGGGCTTTCACAAATGCTTCTCCGTCTTCCGCGTCCGGTTCTGCACCCGGTTCTTCTGTTGTTTCCGTTTCCGGGATTTCATCCGGAACAGCTGTCTCTCCTCCCGCCAGCGGCGGCGCGATTTCCAGAATCGCGGAATATTCCGTACTCATCCAGTTTTCGCGTTCCCGCTTGGTCTGGAGTTCCACAAGGCCTTCATATCCGTCCCGGACCCGGAGGGTCAGGGTCCAGCAGTTGTTGTCCGTATTCTCCACCAGGGTCAGGTCCGCCGCCACTTCCCCGCCGTCTTCATCCACCAGGCGCAGGCTGTTCACGGATCGGTCCGTCGTCACGGAAAAAATAACATCCGTCGGCGCCGTGGTCTTTTCGTTTCCCGTCACGGTAAACGCGTCGATCCGGGCCGGTTCAATGTTTTTCTGTGCCAGCAGGTTTTCCAGCGGCGCGGTGATTTTTCCGACCGCTTCAGAGGCCTGCTTCCGGATGGAGTCATTCTTAGGCAGGGACAGCAGGATCACCGCCGCCAGGCCGATCGCCAGCAGCAGCGCCGTCACCGCCCACAGAGCCGGATGGCGATCGCTTTGCGGGGGGTCCCGGTCCTCCGGCAGCCGGTAGCCGTACCGGTCTTCCTGGATGTTCCGGATTGTCCGCGGGTCTGCCATGTTCCGTTCATGTGCTTCCCGGCTGTAAATTTCCCGTCCGTATGCTTCCCGGGCGTTCCGGGCCGCCTGGGCTGTCCGTGCGTTCCGGACCATCTGCCCTGGTGCGTATCCGACGGAGATCCGGCTCGAATCAAAGGAGCGGGTTCCTTCCTGTTCCGCTTCGTCGGAAAAGCTCCCGGCCTGCCGGATTTCCGGCACGGTCCGGCGGGGTTCCGGCGCGATGCGGCGGGGTTCCTGCACCGGACGGCGTACTGCCTGGGACGGGCGGGTTCCCGGCCTCCGGGCCGCGGCGGCGCGGTCCGTGCCGTAAGGCGACGCAGCCATTCTCCGTGCTTCCGGCGGCACCCGGTTGTCCGCGGTATGAACCAAGGAATCTTCCGCCGCGTTATCCGCTGTTGCTTGATGCATTTCGCTCCTTCTGCGGCGCCTCGGCTGCTCCTGCGGTGCTGTATTCAGGTTCTTCTCTTCATCCAAAACGCTTCGTCTCCTTTGCGTTCAAAGTCAAAATTTTCACAGATACATTATACCGGAAAAACCCGCCGATCTCAACCGGTTTGATTTTTGTGCCGGTCCGGTCATATAATGAACCATCTGAAATCGGAGGGCTGTTATGATCTGTACGCTGTGTCCCCGGCAGTGCCGTGCCGACCGTGATGTGCGTCCCGGGTTCTGCGGCCTGGGGGAGGAAATGCGCATAGCCCGGATCGCGCCGCATCTCTGGGAGGAGCCGCCCGTTTCCGGAACGCGCGGAACCGGCGCTGTGTTTTTTTCCGGCTGCACCCTTCGCTGCGTCTATTGCCAGAACGGAGAAATCTCACACACCGGGGCAGGCCGGCCCTTTACGCCCCGCGAGCTTTCTGACGCGCTGAAGCGCCTGGCGGATCTCGGCGTCCATACCCTGTCCCTGATCACCGGAACCCCCTTTGTCCCGCAGATCCTGGACGCGCTGGAGCTCTGGCGTCCCCCGCTCCCCGTCGTCTGGAACACCTCCGGTTATGAAACCGTGGAAACCCTGCGGCGGCTGGAAGGCGCCGTGGATGTCTGGCTGCCGGACCTCAAGCACTGGTCCGCCCGCATGGGGCAGCTGTGCGCCGGCGCGCCGGATTACTTTGAAACTGCTTCCGCCGCCATCCGGGAAATGTGCCGCCAGGCCGGGCCCTGCCGATATGACGAGGACGGCGTCATGACCCGGGGCGTCCTCGTCCGCCACCTGATCCTCCCCGGCCTGACCGGGGAAAGCATGAAGCTCCTCACCTGGATCAGGGACAGCCTGCCGGCCGGCACCCCCGTCAGCCTGATGCGCCAGTATGTTCCCTGCAACGGCGTTTCCGTTCCCGGGCTGGACCGCCGCGTCACGGAAAAGGAATACCGCCGCGTCCGGGACCATATGCAGGCCCTGGACCTGCCCGGTTTCCTGCAGGAGGCGGATTCCGCCGACAGGGATTTTATTCCCGCCTTCAACCGGGCGGAAAGCTTTGTCTGAGATATGCTGCCGTAAAAAGAAAAAGCCGAATTATTCCGGCTTTTTGCTGATTTTCGGTACGTGGTATTCGACGCCCTCGTCGTAGAACACCTTTTCCGGCGGAACTTCCAGTTCCTCCGGGTTTGCGATCAGGTGCATCACATCTGCGAAAAACGCCGCGTAGTGCGCTCCGGAGCAGACCCGTTCGTCCGCGGTGATCCCCAGCTGCATATACCGGCGCATCCGGGTTTTCCCGTCCGGTTCCACGAAGGCTTCCTTCTGTATGCCGCCCATTCCCATGAACAGGCTCACGTTGCCGAAGTTATAGATATGGTGCAGCGGCGCCGGCAGCCCGATCGATCCGTTGTTGGTGATGAACAGGCCGCTGTAGAAGGGCAGCTCGTTGATCAGGAACTTCGGCGCCAGGCCGTAGCGGTCCAGCAGCCGGTACGCCTGGACCACCAGGGTCGTCAGCCCGGGAATGCCGAGCACAATCTTCGCCAGGCGGATCACAAAGTCCCCGTCCTGGGTGGCCCGTGAAGTTTCCACCGCGTGGTTCATCCGGTCCCGCACGTCGAAGATCGTATCCGTCGGATCAAACAGGATCCGCACCGTGGTCTCGGCGCTTTCCGGATTCTGCGGGTCCTTCAGCACCGTGTAGGAAACGGAACAGTTGTTCCGCGCATAATACTGCTTGTTGAAAATATAGCGATTCACTTCCGGGTGCTGGGACGCCGACCGGACATAGGCCGCCACAATCAGGTTCATGAAAGTCAGCTTCTCGCCTTCCCTGCTCTTGCTGACAATGTAGCGGGACATTTTTTCATAGTCCAGGTTGTGCTGCAGGAACACCTGCGCGTCGCAGCGCATCGGCATCAGGTACGGGGTAATCCGCACAATGGGGTCCACGCTCTTCAGCCGTTTTCCGTCCGGCCTGTGTCCAAACATGCTTCTCCGCCCCCTCAGAACAGTCCGGAAGCCTTGTCAAGTGCTTCCTGCTGGGCCTGCAGCAGTGCTTCAAACTGGGCGCGGTAATCCGCGGCCGTCTTCTTCAGCGCGGCCACCTCCGCCTCCAGCGACTTCCGTTCGTCGCTCAGGCCGTCCAGCCGCTCGTTGGCTTCCGTCTCCGCCTTGACGCGGATGGCTTCCGCGTCTTCCCGCGCCTTGCGCAGCGTCTCTTCCTTCACCTGCACGGCCAGGGCCAGCACTTCCCGGAAGCTCTCCTCGTTCTCAGCGCTGATGCCGGTGTCTTCCTGCGCCGGACGCACGGCAGTTGTTTTCTGCCGGAGATCCATGATCTCGTTTTCCATGCGTTCGATTTCGTCGCAGATGTCATCCAGGAAATCGTCCACTTCTTTCTGGTTGTATCCCTTGTTTGCAAAGGAAAACTCCTTGCGGGAAATCTCATCCACCGTAATTCTGGCCATCAGTTCGGTCTCCTTTCATTTTTTGTCCGGAATCAGTACCCGTATCCGCCGAAGTTTCCGTAGGACCCGGCGGCTGCCGGCATGGTACCGGTATAGGGATTATACCCGTCCATCTGTCCGCTGCGGGCGGCGTTCCAGTCCGCGGCGTTCCGTCCGCTGCGGCGTTCCCGCTGCCGCGGCGCGCTTTCCTGCACCGGCGCCGCGAAGACCGGCGGAATCATCTCCGGCCGGGCGGTGTTCTCCTCGGGCAGGATCTTTACGCCCTCCGGCGCGATCAGCACCAGCCGCGCCCCCTGCAGGACCCGCACGCTGCAGCCCAGGGTAAAGGCCGCGCCGGCCAGCATGTCCTGGCAGCGCATGCTTTCGTTCTCGTTGGCAATGGCGCCGAGCTCCACGATCAGGGTCTCCCCGTTCTTCATGCATTCAATGGCCTCGTAGCAGCTCTTCAGCCCCGTCAGCGTCAGGATATGCTCCACATGGTTGAACGGCGCCGCGCCGGCGTCCGGCGCGTATCCGGGCATGTAGGAAATGTTGCCGCGGGCGGCGGCTTCCTCCCGCGGGGGGAACCATCCGCGTTCCGGCCGCGCCGCGGTGGCCGGCGGTTCTTCCGCCTGCACCCTGGTAAACCCGGTCCCGTAGGCCGGAGCCTGCTGGCCCGGTCCTGCCTGTCCGGCATATCCCGGGCCGGAAACCGGTCCCGGCTGGCCGTAGGCGTTTTGCTGTCCCCACTGGTTCTGCTGTCCCCACTGGTTCTGCTGTCCGAAGTTTTCCATGCCGAATCCCGTGTCATATCCGGCGGGCGGCGGGTTCATTCCCGTGAATCCCGTATGGATATAGGTCATGGGCTGCTGAGACTGCTCATCCGGCTCCCGGGTCTCGGACTGGCTTTTCCTCCGGATCGGGCGGTAGCAGCTGGTTCCTCCGTCGGGGCGGCGGCTGCCGTCCTTCTCTCCGTGGAAGAATTTTGCCAGCATTTTATTCTTCAGGTCGCTCAGGCTCATTTCAGTTACTCTCCTTCATATTCCGGACGCCGGTCAGTGAGTTTCCCTCGGGCCGAAGATGGCGCTTCCCACCCGTACGACCGTGGCGCCGTGCCGGGCCGCCAGCCGGTAATCGCCGGACATGCCCATGCTCAGTTCCTCAATTTCCGTACCGGGAATTGCCGTCTCCCGCATCCGTTCAAACAGCTGCCGCATTCCGGCAAACAGCCTGTCCAGGTATTCCTCGTCCTCCGTCAGCGGCATCACGGCCATCAGGCCCTTCACCCGGATCCCTTCCAGCGGGGCGATCCGCCGGAGAAAACCCTCCGTTTCCTCCATGGGTACGCCGCCCTTCTGTTCCTCTCCGGCCGGGCTGATTTCCGCCAGCACGTCCATCCGCAGTCCGGCGTTCACCGCCCGCCGGCTGATTTCCTCCGCCAGCGCTTCGCTGTCCACCGACTGGATCATGCAGACATCCTCGACAATCTGCCGCACCTTGTTGCGCTGCAGCCGTCCGATCAGGTGCACCCGGAAGGCGCTGCCCAGCTCCGGCAGCTTGGCCTTCAGTTCCTGCACCCGGTTTTCCCCGATTTCCGTGATCCCCATATCCTTCAGGGGCAGGATTTCCTCCGGCGTCCTCGTTTTTGTCACGGCCATCAGCCGCGGCGCCGGGTACCGTCCCTCCGAAGCTTCCGCCAGTTCCCGGCGGATCCGTTCCACATTCTCCTGTATCGCTTCCCGGGTCATCTGTTCCTCCAATCAGGCTCCCGCGGCTCAGAACAGCCGGACGGTCTGTCCCTCGAACAGCACACCCTGCTGAATCGCCGCGATAAAGACCATTCCGTCCCGCCGGTCCAGAATGTTCACCGGGATGAACCATTCATAGTCTCCGTCCACGACCACCACGCCCGGCATATTGTCCTGGGTGTAGATGGCCCGGGCCGGCACCGACAGGCTCGCCACGCTGTCGCCCAGCACGCCGGTGCAGGTCCGTACATACAGGACCGGCTCCACGCTGCTCTCCACGTTCAGGCACACTTCCAGTTCGCCGCCCGTCCGGGTGAAGCTCATCACCTGGGCCTTCACCGTGGTGTCTGTAAAGTTTTCCAGCTTCAGGTCGTACACGGCGCCTTCCGTCGGGTTCCAGTTGTTGTCCCGGATCAGCATCAGCACATACCAGCGGCCGTCCTTCACCATCCGGTAGATCGTGGTTTTTCCCTTGGCCAGGGCGCCTTCCTGGGGCTTCTGGCCGTTGATCATCGCCCGGACCTGGGCCGGTGTAAACTGGTCGTAGTTCTGGGTGGTCAGCCCGTATTCGTATCCGTCGGAATAAAAGCTCACCACAGCCTTGTCGTTCATGGACACATACTGCTTCGTCCAGCTGCTGATCCGCTGCAGCTGGCTTTGCTCGTCGTCGTACAGGCGGGTCATGCGCTGATCGTCCGCGTACTTCTCCCGCAGATAGCTCTGCCGCGCCTGGATCGCCGCCGACAGGAGCTTTTCCTGGTTGGCCATGTTTCCACGGGCGCCGCCGATGATTTCCCGTTCCTCCCGGGCGCGGGTCATCACCTCGGACTCCAGCTTCTCCATCCAGGCGTCCGTGGTAATCTCGGACTGCAGGAGCTTCATCTGGTATTCCTTGATCTGGTCGCGGTATTCCTGCAGCGTCGTCATTTCCCGGGTGGAAAAACCGGAGGAATAGACGTTGCAGATCATCGCCCCGCGGTACACCGTTGTTCCTTCTTCCGCGATGTATTCCACGCTGCTCAGGCCTTCGGCGTCAAAAGGCACCTCATCCCGGACAATCAGGCAGTCCCCCGTGTAGCGGGATCCGATCGTATCGGCGGTAATCGTCGCGTACCGCTCCGGCTCCGGCGCCATGGCCGTCACCAGATACCAGACCGCAAACGCCAGCGTCGCCACGATCAGCATGATCTGCGGAACGCTCATCCGCTTCTTTTCCTGCGGCGGTTCCTGCTGAGCCGGCGGCATCGGCGGCGTCATCTGATACATTCCCGGACCCCCTTCCCGAAAATCTGAACATATTATGATATCATATTCAGTCTCCGTTTGGCAAATCGGACAGCCAGCCGGCCGGCCGCACAACCGCAGTGGCAGGCTCGCCCTCGGTGACAGACAGCGTCATCAGGCTCTTTTCCCCGGTGATGCGTTTCTTCTGCGGAGATGTTGTCGCCATGACAAAGGCCATGCCCACCACGCTGACATTGAACTCACGCATCAGCTCCACCATGCCCTTGGCTGTTCCGCCGCCCTTCAGGAAATCGTCCACAATCAGGGCCCGCTGGTTTTCCCGCACAGCCCGGCGGCTCAGGCTCATCGTCTCAATGGATCCGCTGCCGGAAACATAGTTGATGTTCACGGCCGATCCCTCATACACCTTTGAGGAATGACGCGCGATGACCAGCGGAATCCCCAGCGCGTTCGCCGTGGCAAAAGCAACCGGGATCCCTTTGGTTTCCATGGTCAGCACAAAATCCGGATCACAGCTGCCGTACTCCGACGCCAGGATCTCTCCCATCCGGTTTACGATATCCGGGGTGCTGAGAATATCGCTGTAGTAAAGAAACCCGCCGGGCAGCACCCGCTCGGTCCCGCTGAGCTTTTCACACAGGTCCGCGATATATTCCCCTGCTCTTTTCCGGCTCACCAGCGGACGGTACCGAACCCCGCCGGCCGCGCCCGTCACGGTTTCCACTTCGCCCAGATCAAAGCTCCGGCAGACCTCCCGCAGCAGATCCACATCCTCGCTCATGGTGGATTTGGCAGACCCAAACATCTCGCAGAAACTGTTCAGGGTGAAAATCCTGTTCGGCGCCCCGGCCAGAATCTTCATCATGGCGGTCATTCGTTCATTCCTGCGAATCTTGTCCATTCCCGATCTCCCCCAAACAAAAGTCAGCATTCTTCAATCGGATATTTTATCACGATTTCCGAATGTTGAAAAGAGATTTTCGCCAGATTGTTCGTCTTTTTGGCAAAGGAAAAGAAGTCCCGCAGCACGGAACTTCTTTCGTCGGAATATCCCTGATTTATACGTTTTCGAGGAAGGGTTTGATCTCTTCCATCAGCTCGGCGCAGTCATCACTGTAAATCTCCAGTGTGATGGGACGGCTCAGATCCAGGGAAAAAATCCCCAGGATGGATTTGGCGTCCACCACATGGCGCCCGGCCCGCAAATCCATTTCAAAAGGATAGCGTGACACGATATTCACGAACTTGTTGACATTTTCCACCAGGCTCAGACGAATCGTAGTGGATTTCACGGCAAAGCACCTCCTTTTTCCTTCAGCTTCTGCCGCTCCGGCCTCCCGCCGGAACTTCCGCGCGCCGGTCCGGCGCGCTCGTGACATCATACAGCAGGACGGAATGGATTTCAATATACGCACCGGTCATTCTTTTGCCGGTTTCGACATCAGCCCGTGCGGTTCATTCGCCTTTTTTCTTCGGGAAGCGAAGCATCAGCGTGCTTTCCTCCGCATCCCATTCCGCCTCGCCGCCCAGCACTCTGGCCAGGAATTCAGCGCTGATGAAATGCCCTTCTCCAAACACGAAGTCGTCGCTCGCGATCGGAATCTCGGTACCGTCCACCGTGGCGGCCGGACCGGCATCCTCGTTATACAGGCCCAGGGTATGTCCTTCCGCCTCCAGCACCACCGTACCGTCATCCGTCAGGTTCCACCCCTCCAGACACGCGGACAGATCATCCAGACTGACCCGGATCCTCCCCTCCTGCTCCTGCAGCCGCGGTTTGCTGGTCTTCCGCACTCCGTCTTCCACAACGGTCCATTCCAGCGGAGCGCCGCTTTCATTATAGGCAACGCTGCCCTTCACGTCCACAAAATCACCGTTCAGATCGATTTCCTCAATGAACATCGTCGGTTCGGCAATCGGCGTCTCCGTCGCGGGCGCGCTGGTAACCGGCGCCCCGGGGGTAGAGGTCGGCGCGGCGGTCGGCGTCTCCGTGGGCGCTTCGGTCGGTTCTGCCGTCGGTATCGCGGTCGGGGCCTCGGTAGGTGCTTCGGTCGGAGCTTCGGTCGGTTCCGCCGTCGGCGTCGCGGTCGGGGCTTCCGTGGGCGTTGCGGTTGGCGCCTCGGTCGGTGCTTCGGTCGGTTCCTCTGTTGGTTCCGCGGTAGGAATTTCCTCCGCCGTGGTTTCCGGAGTGATCTCCGGTGTCGCCTCCGCCGGAGGATCCGTCGGTGCCGGGGTGACCGGATTGTTGGAAACAATATCCGGGTTCTCGTACAGATCGGTTTGTGTCCGCTTGCCGGCAATGCCGTCCGCCGCCAGTCCGTTGTTCTTCTGGAACTCTTTGACTGCG
>JAEEGL011537638.1_pt1 | contig 11426 bp, 7 predicted proteins | sample 9134231 | NCBI WGS metagenome assembly JAEEGL01 (sample SAMN16246548, study PRJNA631951) | gut metagenome | biome: gut microbiome; feature: rumen; material: fiber-attached | host: Bos | place: Iran: Karaj | collected 2018-10
ATATCTCTTTTTCATACTCCCCCTCTTAAATTGCTATAAACAGCAAATTTTTATCATTATACCATCCTATCTAAAAAATGGACACAAAAAAAACGGAAGCATTTGCTTCCGGGTTTTCGCAGCTCGTAGCGGAATCGAACCGCTGTTTTCGCCGTGAGAGGGCGACGTCTTAACCGCTTGACCAACGAGCCGTACAACATTAGTTATTCTACTACATGTTTTTAAAAAAAGCAAGACCTTTTTTCAAAAAATCCGATTTGTTTAAAACTTTATTTTAAAACAGCCCCGCAGCCGGGCTCAAATAAATATTCTTATCTCTTCGCCTCACGCCCCAGCTCCTCGGCCAGTTCGTAAAGGGTCCAGCCCAGATTAGTCGGGGTAACAACCGCCTTTCTGCTTATCCTTTCCTGCCCTGTCAGCTTATATGCGTCCAGGAAAAGATCCAGGTCCTTATCATCCATTCCAAAGAAGATCAGCATCTCCGGCAGCACATATAACGCAGGCGCCGTCCTGTGCGCTGCTTTTCCATTGGCTCCCGCAGCCACAGGCACATTGCACAGCGCCGCCACAGTCTTATTAATATCGGAAGCCTTGATAAAACATAGTTCTATCTTCTGATCCCGGCATATGCCTGTAACGGCCTCCAGTTTATTTCGGTCCGGAATATTTACATAGATTTTCTTCATCAGTCCTTAAGAATATCCTTAAGTGAATTCTCAACATTACCTGCAACATCCTGCATGATATCTACAGACGCCGCTGTTTCTTTAGCCGCAGATATCATCTCACCGGCGCTTCCGTTTACAAGTTCGACTATCTCAACCAGCCTTGCAGACTTAAGTATAAGCTGCTCAACTGTAGTCCTTATATCATCATTGTTTTTGTTGCTGTCGTCGGCAGTAGCCTTTGAGCTCTCCGCAAGTTTCTTTATCTCCTCGGCCACCACTGCGAAGCCTCTTCCTGCTTCACCTGCACGTGCAGCTTCTATCGAAGCGTTCAGCGCCAGCAGATTTGTCTGGGACGAAATAGCTATAACATCCGTATTGTTCTGGTCGAGTTTCTTTAGATACTCCCCTATCTGTGCCAGCACGGAATTAAGTTCGGTCGCAAAGCTGTCCACTTCTGCCATCTGATCAGTGATACCCGTTGTGGATCTGACATTATCGCTGCTGACAGAACCTATCTGCCGTATGGAATCACGCAGGGTATCAAAATTCTCGCTTATCTCCGCTGCCAGTACAGCCTTCTTCTGCTTCATCTCCTCGTGCGCCTTATTTACTTCATCGCTCAGTGCTATGGCACGATCTTTTTCCTCATACGCACGGTCTTTGATATAATGGACACAATTGTGATGGTGATTGAATCCGTTATAGATGGCTATTGCCATCTGTCTGCAGGAATCATAGCCGCAGCAGCCGCAGTCGATCGTCTGCTTCTCACGCGTGTCCTTATTCATCTTTTTATAGACTTCCTGAAGTTCCCTGTCAGAGGGGATCTTATATGCACATTCCCTGCTCCTGTCGGTATACTTGCGGACGAAATCGTTAAGCTTTAAGTTTTCAAACTGCTTGTTCAGAGCGGCTATACGCTTCTCCGGCGGGATATTCCTGCCCCATGCGGATCTCTTGGACTCATTCTTGCTGGACTTTTTGATACGCTGTATAGCCATGAATACATCTTCGTTCATATCAGCCCTGACATCAGTTCCGGTTCCGTACAGACAGCCGTTTGTGCAATTGAGTGCGTCGATGAACAGGTAAGGCGTATTGCCGGACTTGATGCGGTCCTTATTGCGTTCCAGTTACTCATACATATGATGCTCGCCTTCCATCTGACGTACGAAGGCGTCCTCACCCAGCAGCCAGTATACATTTTCCTTAAGTCCGCCGGGCATGGGGTAAATGGAACCAAGTCCGTATTCTATCTCATCTTTATAAGGGCTTGCACCGCTCACCGGGTGCTCCTTAAGATATTTGACCAGATGTGAAAATGTAAGGTTATAGGACACATAACCATGGTTGTTGGGATCATCTATCTCGTTCTTCTTTGCTATACAGGGACTGATAAATGCCAGCTTATCACTAAGCTGCATATATTTCTTTGCATATATCGCAGCACACATCATCGGCGACTGCACAGGCATCAGCTTGGGAAGAAGCTCAGGTACATACCGCTCAATATACCCGACTACTGCGGGACAGGGCTGCGATATGCTGCCGTAATAGTTATTCTCGGTAATATATTTGATATACGCCCAGGTAGTTATATCTGCGCCAAAAGATACGCTGATAAAACGGTTCACGCCCATTTTCTTGAGCATTCCCAGATATCTCTCATATTCATTCGGATAATTTGCCAGAAAAGCCGGAGCTATGAGAACCGAGATCTTAGTTCCCTTCCTCAGATCCTCAAAGAAGCGGTCAACATCATCAACATACTCTCTTGCATTATGCTCGCACACATCCAGACATGCGCCACAGGCTATACACTTAGCCGGATCTACATCTATAACGTTTCCTCTGCCCCTCTCAACGGCAACATTAGCGCCCATGCTGCTGCATACTTTGATGCACCGGTTACAGCCTATACAGTTATCGTTAGTTTTTACAAGTCCCATACTGAACCTCCATCGATTGTCTGACCTATGCATCGGCTATACTATTTACCAAACAGCCGGTACGGGACAAAAGCATGTCTCTTTTATATAGTTTAACCATATTTTTCACACAGTCAAGCACCCTTTATGCATACTCTCTCAGCTTCTCTGTGCCATCTGAAGTCTGTAGTATATACCCTTCTGTTCCATCAGTTCCTCATGCGAGCCTATCTCCGCTATATGATGCTTATCTATAACCATGATCCTGTCGGCATTCTTAAGGGTGGAAAGCCTGTGAGCTATGGCAAAGGTTGTCTTGCCGTTTGTAAGACGCGCCAGCGCCTTCTGTATCATATACTCGCTCTCCGTATCAAGACTTGCCGTAGCCTCATCCAGGATAAGCAGCCTGGGGTCCGTCAGCAGCGCCCTTGCTATGGCTATACGCTGCCTTTCGCCTCCGGAAAGGGAATAGCCTTTCTCCCCCACATAGGTATTATAACCGTTGGGAGTATCGCTTATAAAGTCGTGGGCGTTTGCCAGCTTGGCAGCCTGTATCACTTCTTCATAAGTAGCGTCCGGTTTGGAGAATCGTATATTATCGAGTATAGTGCCGGAGAACAGGAAAGTCTCCTGCAAAACAACGCCTATCTGTGAATGATAGGATCTGCTGCGTATGGTCTTTATATCCTTTCCGTCTACCAGCAGCCTTCCGTCATCCACTTCATACAGTCCCATCAGCAGATTGATAAGCGTCGATTTACCTGCACCGGAAGCACCCACTATGCCTATCATCTCGCCCGGCTTAACAGTCAGGTTAATATCCTCTATGACAGGCTGATAGGATTTGTATCCGAAAGTAGCATGATCAAAGGTGATCTCGCCTTTTATCTTAACATCCGAAACCGCTGCCTCATCCTGTGTTTCCACGTCCTGCGCGAGTATATCGTTCACTCTGTCCAGACAGGCCGAAAGCTGGGCAAGCTGGAGCGGCAGCCTGTTCATCCATGAGATATACTGGAATAAGAGCTGCGTATAAGTAACGAACTGGTATAACTCACCGGGTGTCATATCCCCTATCAGAACATCCCGGCCTCCGAAAAGAACCACAGCCAGCACTCCCAGGCCCATGATAAGCTGCATTATAGGCGAAAAGACAGCCCAGAAAGTTTCGTTGCGCATGTTTATCCTGGCATATTCATCAGACAGCCGCTTGAAGCGCTCTGCCTCCACCTTTTCCTTTCCGTAAGTCTTTACCACGCGCATACCGGAAAGAACATCCTGCAGATCGCTGGAAACATCATCATTCTTTCTGAACTGTAGACGGAATATCCTGTTTACGGTCTTGCGGAACGCCATGGTGATAAATACAGCCACCGGCACGAACAGGAAGGTGATCAGTGAAAGCTTAAAGTTCAGCACCATCATGAAGATCACATCCCAGATAAAGATGAACAGCACGGCAAAGAGATTACAGAAAACACCCTCCATAAACATACGGATGTACATGGTATCTCCGGTTATCCTGTTCAGCAGTTCACCCGGCCGTCTGTCATTGATAAAGCTTATGGGCAGTTCCTGATATTTCTTGAACAGCTTGGACCGCAGATCCGCGGAGATCTTTGCCCCCAGCTTAGCCGATGCATTGCTCTTTAAAATATTTACGATAACGATGCCCACACTTAGCGAGAACATCATAGCCAGAAAAGCCAGAGCCTTTTTCATGCCGCCATCGCCTTTAAGCACATCATTTATCAGATGTTTCTGAAGCTCGGGATTTAAAAGCGTGGTGACCGCTGCCAGTATCATCAGGATAAAGATACCGAAGAAATCCTTTTTATAAGGCTTTGCCATCCTGACAAAACTCTTAAGGAAGCCGCCCTCTTTCGAGCACTTGGGGCAGTTCTTTGTTCCGGGCATGGCGCAGCCGCACTTAGGGCAGGTGGTCTCGTATTCCCTGCTCTCCACTTCCTCATCACGGCCGGAGATAAGTATATTTATCCCCCTGGCGATATAGGCATAACGGGTAAGATGCTTTGCGGAATAATGGACCACTATCTTATCTATCCCGTTATGGCAGATGATCAGCAGGCCGCCGCCGATACGCGGTTCCGCCTTGGCCATGGTACAGTCTTTTATCTCATAGACAGGCCCGGCCTCACCCTCACGGATCACGATGATCTTTTTCGTAGTGACCACCAGATAAGATTCATTGACCCAGCCCGCTTCACGGTCAACGTCAAAAGGAACCGCATAGTAAATGCGCTCGCTGTCGGAAAGCTGTATGGTGTCTTTTATTTTTTCTGGCAGATTATAATATAATATCATTTAATAATAACCTATACATGTGTAAGATTCTTCGGGCTTCGCCCTCAGAATGACAGTAATCCTTCACTCTCAAAATGACAGTAACCCTTCACTCTCAGAATGACAGGGGACTACAGGAACAGATCCAGCTTGCGCCTCTCCTTCATGGTTAAAGCATTTACATCTCTTATCTCAAAACGGTTTTCATCAAGGTCGGTGATGACCAGGCGGTCATCTGAAAGCTTGGTCACTGCGTTTGAAGCCATGTTTATTGCGAACTTGCACTCTCCCTTATCCGTAAGCACATGGAAGTATGCATAGCCGTATTCATCCTTGATATTGTAGATCTTCTTTATCACAGGGGTAAAATAATTCAATGCCAGCTGTTCCTTAAGTATCTTCTGTACCTCCTCAGGCATTGCTGAAAGATCCTCGACGATACCTATCTCTCTGGCCCTCTCGTCACCTTCACGTATCGAAAGATATCTGTCGGCATCCGTGAAGGGGAAGAGACGCACTACCTTTACGCTCTTAAAGTGCTTACCCTTGCAATGCAGATCAACAAAACCGCCCTCTGTTCTCTCAAATCTGTCCTGAGGGGTAATGTAATACATCTCCGTCATCAGTTCTGCTTCTTTTTCATAATGGTCTGTTTCGTTCAGATCCAACTGTTCCATATCGATCTCCTCCCCCTCTGCATCATTACGTTTTACCTGCAGGCGTGACAGTTTATGGTAAATGCCGTCTTCCATGCTGTCTAATTCTTCCGCGCTTCCCTCTTCCGCAATGCGTCCTTTCTCGATAACTATCAGCCGCTTTGCATCGCGCAGGGTTGAAAGCCTGTGCGCTATTGATAAAGTGGTCCTGTCTTTTGCCAGGAAGGCCAGCGATCTCTGTATCGCCTTTTCCGTGGCCGTATCCACACTGGCTGTAGCCTCGTCCAGTATCAGTATGGCCGGATCCGCCATTATCGCACGTGCTATGGAAATACGCTGCTTTTCCCCGCCGGACAGATCCTTACCCGAAGCACCTATGATGGTGTCGTAAGCATCGGGCATCTTAGAGATAAAGTCGTGGGCACTGGCCAGCTTGGCAGCACGTAATACACCAGCCCTCTTTGCATCATCCTTTCCGTAGGAGATGTTCATGGCAACACTGCCCATAAATACATATGTATCCTGGGATACCATGGCCACATTCCTGCGCAGGTCCGCAAGCGAAAGATCCTTAATATCGATACCGTCTATCTTTATGGTACCTTCCTGCACATCATAGAGCCTTGATATCACATTGACCAGCGTTGACTTTCCGGCGCCGGAGCGTCCCACGATGCCCAGCAGTTCCCCGGCTTCAACCTTTAATGTGATATTCTTAAGTACCGGCTTGCTCTTTGAATATCCAAAGCTTACATTATCCAGTTCTATCTTACCCCTGGGCTCCTTTAAGCTTACGGGCTGCTCACTCTCCTTTATATCGGGTATGGAATCGATGATCTCGAAGAGTCTCTGAGCCGCATTGATGCTGTCTGACCACATACGGAAAACCCTTGAGAAAAAGTTCATGGGACCGTTAAGCTGCGCCACATAACCGACAAAAGTAAGCAGTACGCCCAGTTCTATCTGCTGTGTTTTTAATACAAAGAAAATACCTATGATCCATATCCATATGCTGGATACTTCCTGAACCAGATTATAGAGAATGGTAAAGCGGTTACGGAGCTTGACGATATCAACCTCCGCTTCCTTAAGCTTTTTATTGGGCTTCTCAAAGCGCTCTATCTCTGCATCCTGCTGGCCAAAAGCCTTTACAACGCGCGCTCCTGTAAGATTGTCGTTCGCCTTGCCGCTTACGGATTTCTCTGCGCGGTGGCGCTTACCCGAAAGCGTCCATAAGCCCGGTCTTAATTTTACGGTCATGAATACCAGCAGTGGAAGCAGTATGCATGCTACCAGTGCCATCTGCCAGTTGAGGCGGTACATGACCACAAAAGTCACGATAATGGTCAGGCCCTGGATAAATACCGAAGGAAGGCCATCCAAAAAGAAATCTGTCACACGCCCTGCGTCGCTCACAACTCTTGTCATCAGGCCGCCGGTCTGCTTGCTGGTAAAGAAATTCAGCGAAAGCCTGCTCATAGCAGAAAACACATCGCTCTTTATATCCCTTACCGTAGATGTGGCTATCCTTGCCATCAGCGCCATCTGCACTCCGTCCGTCAGATGCTGTATCAGACGGCATCCCAGCATCATAAATACCAGGACCGTAAGTGCCAGCACATACTGTCCGGCCAGTCCGTAATGAGCCAGGAATCCATCATCTTTTGCCAGGACATGGTCATAGAGCATCTTACCGCTCAGATACGGCCATGCAATGCCTATCACCGCAGAAACAACATAACATATCATCAGAAAAATGATCGTACGCCAGTAACGCAGGAAATACTTAAGTGTCCTTCCGAAGATCGTGCGCTTATTCGTACATTTGGGACAGACTTTCTTTTCTTTATCCGGATACATGGTCCCGCAGATCGGACAATATAGGGACTCTTCCTCCTCTTCTTCCTGCTTTACGATCTCTTCTTCCGTACTCTGTCCGTTCTTAAGATTCTTAAGCTGTCTTATAAAAAAGAGCGCAGATTCAACACAGCTGTTCGTAAGAGCAGCTATTTCCGTCTTTTCTCCTTCATATTCCGCGATCAGGGTATTCGCACCGATGTGACGGTGAAGATGGATATGATCCAGCTTATCCAGATCATACAGCTTTAAAACTGCCTCTCCGGTATCTTCATCAGCAGGCGTATCCTGCTTTCTGGTCCCTCTGAAATACCATATATGATCCTCCGGCTGCTTTATCGATAAAACACCCAGCAGCTTATCGGTAAGGAACATGGTACCCGAAACATATTCGCAATCAAAGGAAAGATCAAAGAAGCCGGTACAGAGAATATCCTTTGTGTCTACATGAGCGGAGTTTATTTCACTTATAACACGCTTTGAAAGCTTGTCCTCTTTCATAACCCTCTTATGTTATCATAAACGGGCTCAAATGGCAAATTACTGCGCCTTCAGAATGGCAATGACCTTATCGTAATTTTCGGGCTCATGAGGGAATCGGCAGTCCATACAGCTCTTGATGGTCTTACCGTTTCTTTCGAGCAGCTCGTAGTTTCCCGGGCAGTTCTTCAGATTATATAAGGGGCAGTAACAGAAAAGGCAGTTTATGTGCTCATCACCCTTATGGCAGGGATAATAGGCACAGGCGCGGTTCTCAAAATATCTGCTGCTGTTTTCGTGTATCTTTTCATCCATTACGCATAACCTCCGCAAATTCCGAAACAAAGCCCGGGCATGAAGCAAAGTACATATGCGGAAAGCCCCATACATGCCTGTCACTTATATGCATGGCCATCCAGCTTTTGTCATCACCCGCTTTTTTTACTATCATATCGCAACCGCAGTCAGTACTGTCATAATAATGGAATTCATGACCCTTCATTCCGTCAAGGGCATTTATCAGCCTGCCCCCTCTGCCTTCAGCAGGGCTCAATCCGACATAACCAAAGCGCTGCAGCCCGCCTTTCTTTTCACAGCTTCCCTTCACAAGTCTCGCCATATCATAAGCCATACCTGTATCGTCGCTGATCTGCTCGTGCAGATACATAAAGCCTCCGCATTCCGCAACAGACGGAATCCCACCTTCAAGCGCATTTCTTATATCCGCGGTCATCGTTTCGTTCTCCGAAAGCTCCTTCAGATATAGTTCCGGATAGCCTCCTCCAAGATATATACCGGCTATATCTTTGGGAAGATGCGCATCATGTATGGGTGAAAAGAATACAAGCTCTATCCCTCTGCTTTCCAATAATTTCAGATTTTCCCTGTAGTAAAAACAGAACGCCTCATCCTTTGCGACAGCCAGTTTAAGCACCGGACTCCCAGTGCTGACCGGCGCAGCCTCATCCGCTAAAGGCTTAAGCTCTTCTGTGTTTTCCATTATATCCATGATCGCAGGGACATCACAGAATTCTTCGATACCGTCAGCGACTTTATCCAGCATCTCCCTTATACCAGCCGTCTCATCCGGCCGCATAAGTCCAAGATGCCTGCTTTCTATCTTTACATCTTTAAGCTGCGGAAGATGCCCCAAAACCCTGGCTTTAAAACCTGCTGCAGAAAGCTCCTCATTTATACAGTGCGACAGCCTGCCGTAAAAGCCTTTGCTCACTTTATTTAAAATGATCCCTTTTATCAGTCCCCTGCTGTCATCCTCAAGGATCCCGCGTATCACAGATATGATGGTCCTTCCGGCACCCCTTGCGTCCACAAGCAGCAGTACGGGCGTATCAGAAGCACGGGCCACATCATAACAGGAGGCCTTCGGATCAAGTCCTCCAAGGCCGTCATATATTCCCATCACGCCCTCTATAACAGCATATTCATGGCCGCAGCCGGCAACCGTATCCGCCACCTGTGCATCTGTGCAGAAGTAGGTATCCAGATTACCGCTGCCTATGCCCAGTACCTTATCATGAAACATCGGATCGATGTAATCCGGTCCGCACTTAAAACCGGTAACATCCCTGCCCTGCCTTTTAAGAAGGTTAAGCAGGCCGCAGGTAAATATGGTTTTCCCGCTGCCGCTTGAAGGCGCTGCGATAAGTATCCTTTTTATCCTCATTCTGCCTCCCCCACTGTAAAAGAAGCAATAAACACATTATTCTCCGCCTTCATGATATGATAGTTTCCCAGTTCTGCCGCATTGCTGCAGCCTATCTGTCTTATCTTAAGATCATGTACCATGCTCTCGCATTTAAGTGCCGCCATCTCCGATACAGCCTCCAGGCTCACTGCGCTCATCACCACCCTGACAGGCTTTTTAAGCCGTATGACAGCTTTCAGGATATCCTTAAACCTGCCGGTGCTGCCGCCTATAAATACCGCATCGGGAGGCTCTATACCTTCAAAGCTCTCCGGTGCCTCACCCTCCGTCAATGTAATGTTTAAGCATTGATGCTTCTGCACGTTGCGTCTGAACAGCTCACAGGCCTCCGGCTTTTTCTCAAATCCGTATACTTTCAGTGACGCAGACAGCCCTGCTGCTTCTATCGACACCGATCCGCTCCCTGCTCCCACATCATAGAGCACATCTCCCTCTTTAAGCTTAAGTTCCCTTATCACTTCATGACGTATCAGCGCCTTGGTCATGGGTACCTTGTCACGTTCAAAGTCCTCATCCTCCAGATAAGGAATGAGCCTACGCCTCTGCAGTGTCTCATTGCAGATCACGGCAGTATACAGGCCTTTGCCTGTTATCCCGGACGCAGCGGAGATGTTTAGTTTCCTTAATGTCTCGTCCGGATAGCCCAGATTGCTGCCCAGTATCATCTCTGCCTTTATACCCATGGCCACAAGCAATGAAGCCAGTCTGCCCACGTCATCGCCGCCGGAAAAGATCACAAAGCTTTTTTCCGATGCCGCTATCCTTTTTGCGGCTTCTTTAAGAGCAGATCCGTCACACCTGCCATGAAGGCTTATTATCTGCACATCCGAATAAGGGATCCCGCACTTTGCCGAAAGGCAGCTTACCGATGAGATCCCGGGAATGATCTTAAGCGCAGGCTTAAAACAGTCACGGTAAATATGTTCAAGGCCGCAGACTGCTGCCGAAAAGGAGGAAGCACCGCTGCAGAAACCCGTATCCCCTGAAAAGAGCACAGCCACGTTCCTTATCTTCTTCCCGCAGGATAACAGCTCAGCTGTTTTCTTAAGCACATCTTCAGCGCGGTATGCGGCATATTTTTCCCGGCCGTCAAAAGGCGCTATAAGTCTTTCCGCCCCAAAGATCACATCAGCATGCTTTATGGCTTTCTCACCTTCAGGTATGAGATAATTTCCAACCCCCATACCCAGTCCCGTCAGTTCAAAATTGATCTGCGGAACAGATGCCGGCAAAGAAAAGCCTTTTGCAAACTCCCTGATCAATCCTGCTGCCGTCTCTACATCAACGCCTTTCTCCTCTGCAGGTCTTTTTATGACCAGTGCTTTTATACCAGCCTCCCTGCAGGCAGCTATCTTCTCTTCAAAGCCTCCCGTGATCCCGCTTTCCTTTGTCACCAGGCAGGAGATCCCGTACTGCTTTATCAGAGCAAGGTTCATATCCTTGGTAAACGGTCCCTGCATGCCTATGATATGGTCCTGTTTTATCCCTGCATCCAGACAGGCTTCTATGGCGTTTACGGAAGGCAGCACCCTTACATATATTCTGGACAGATCACTGATCTTTTCACACATCGCTGCCAGTTCCTTGCTGCCGGTGGTAAAAAGAATCCTGCCCTCAGTTTTTTTCGCAGCTTCCGCACATGCTGCAGCGCTGTTAAAATACTCTTCGTCCCCGGCAGCTGCCGCCGTTTCTCCCTCTTCCCGCAGCACCCTTATATAACGTACGCCGCAGCGTTTTGCTGCCTTCTGTATATTGGCAGTCACCTCCGTTGCAAAGGGATGTGTGGCGTCTGCCACCAGCAGTGTTC
>JAEEGL012153863.1_pt1 | contig 11426 bp, 6 predicted proteins | sample 9134231 | NCBI WGS metagenome assembly JAEEGL01 (sample SAMN16246548, study PRJNA631951) | gut metagenome | biome: gut microbiome; feature: rumen; material: fiber-attached | host: Bos | place: Iran: Karaj | collected 2018-10
ATTCCCTACCGACATGGAAGCGCGCTCTATCCGCACGTTTCATCAACTATCCCAGTCCACGTCTTCATATTGCTGCCGGTGATGATTCCAGAGCTGCCATCATCCTTGTTGAAGAAACGAATGCCTATTATCTCATTCCGATCGTACATCTGAAGGGCGGATGGTATGTCACCGACCCCAGTATGAAGCCCCATAAGATGCCGCGTGCATCCGTGTGAGACGTCGTTCCCCCTTAGCCATGATCGCATGACGATTCCCCTTCTTCCTGTTGGCTAGGAAAAAGGGAATCTTTCGATGCGCACAGACATGTTTGATTCTCTCTACTCGCTTCCAAATTCTACAGCGACTTTTATTCTAACGATCGTCCTCACGGGGATCCTACTCCTGATCCTCTTGTTGTTCTATCTGCACATCCACTATTTTGTCGGCCCGACGCTTTCACAATGGATTGACAAAATACGACTGAGACCCGATGCCGCAAGTGCCAATATGTTGAAGCACGTCCGTCATCATCTTGAAATTCTCGCCCATGATGTGCTGAAACACCGTTTTCTTGGTCTCCAATCGCTTGCCCTGAATATCCAGAAAAAAGCCGATGAAAACGGGAAGATTACGCTGACCCCAGAACAACTCGATGACCTTCGCGAAGAAGTCTTTCGTCTGTGCGGCGTGCGTTCAGCCCCCAATGACCGCTTGTGGCAAAAGTGGAAGGACACTTTTGGCGAAATCAACCATATTGCGCATCGCAAGCTGTTATCGCCCTCTGTGGATCCAACGCTGAAATGGACGACGTATGTCATGATCCGGCTTCGGCGCATGTTATCCCTCTACATCACTCAGGATCGTGCGGAAGCCTTTACCCCGGAAGCCCTCAACAAACTCGGCTTGGAAAAATGTGGCGACGTCTACTCAAAGATTCTCCTCCTGACAGAGTGTTGCGGAATGGTCATCGATGTCCGCTCAATCGTCCAGGATGCTCTCGATACGCTCAATGCTCAAACAGGCCGTCAGGATGCCCTTAAACACATTGAAATTTGCGATATCCCCCAGGACAAATGGCTTTGTCCGGCTGCTGCACAGACGCTGACACGATGTATCCTGCGCATCCTCGACAACGCCATGTCACAGAAAGGACGCGTCATGATCTGTGCAAAGATCACGAAAGACGATCTCATTGGACAGACCTTTTTGACGTTTCGCATATATGACACAAATGCCGCCATTCCTGAACCAGTTCAATATGGTTTGGGACTCCGCGGTGTGCTTCAGGAAATCACAGAATTTGAAGGCGGATTCCGTTTCCGTCTCGAAGAAAAAGGGGAATATCGAAAAGCTGCTATTCTCTCAATCCCCGTCTATCCCTATAAGCCAGTCCAGGTCGAACGGATGAAGAACTGGCGCCGCGTCGTCTTTGTCCTTGCAAATACGCTGACCCTGTTTTTAATCATCCTCACAATCAGCCGAATTATCGGCGGCCCCCCCGTAGAATTTGCTGGCGTCGGCACACCCATTATTGAATTTCCCATTGAAGTAGGACATGAGCTAGTGATCCCGCTTTGCAAAGGCGGCACGCACGTGCGTGCTACCCTCGACATCGACGAGAATGCTGCATGCCGGGAAGGTAACTGTTCACTCTATTCTGTGCTTGAGAATCTGAAAGCCTGTGCCTCCGACATTACTGCCCCCGATTGTCCCGGAGAACTCCGTTGGACGCCTCAATTTGAAGATGGTCAACGACTCGGCAAAAGCTATGAACTCACCGTGAATTGTATTAGTGATGGTCCTCCAAAAAGCGAAACCTCCGACCATATCCGCATTCTCGTTTCACGACCAAACAAAGCCCCAGAAGTCATTCAGGTAGAAGTCGAAAACAAAACTTCCGGCATCACGACGAATATTGCCAAGGGTCCTGTTGGCGTTGCAGCCAATGATCATATTGTTCTGCATGCTGTGGCGATCGATCTCGATTCTGATCTCATCCAATACACGCTCCACACACCAGATGGAAAAGAACAATCCTCCTTTGACGGCTATTTTTCAATCGAACCGGAATGGGGACTCTTCACTTCGTGGAATGCTGAATTAGAAATTACCGACAACATTGCGCCCGCCATACGAATCCCTATCCAACTTCGGGCAACAAAACTTCATCCAATTGAATTGCGCGATATTTCGGTTTGGCAGACACAAAAAGGTGTCTTTGTTGGATGTTCCAGTATTACAGACACACAGCATTTGTGTAATTTTGATTCAGCAATCTCAAACGATATCAGTGTCACAGCCTGGTTTGACCCCCTGCTCAAACGTATCCGTCCCAAATTCTTCTTCGAATCCGCTGAAAATCTCAATTACGATGTAAAGTACTATCCAAAAACTCCTTCCGTTTCAGAGAGCCAAATCGGTGACCAATGGGAAATTCTCAACACGGATACGAACCAAACCATTGCATTTATCGAATTAAAGAGCTTCGAGCGAACGACGCAGCCTGGTATTTATCATTTTGTTTTTAACAGTATGACAAATCCGGATTATACACAATCCGAAACCAAAACGACAAACTTGCCGATATCCATCCACATTACGGATCTTTCAAATCGTCTCCCGGAATATACGACCTTTGTGTTATTTACATATCATGGCACAGGTCGTTCAGAAGCTTCATTTGTCACCAAACATATTAAACTTCGGGAATATGAAAGCGACGATCAGGCTTCAGAAGCCAAAGCATTCACAACGTTTTATAGTCTCAATAAAGATCGCGTCCTGAAACCCTCTTTTGGCAAGTTCTCATGTAGTCGCCCTGAATTTGAACCGGCATTTGAACCGATCGGTTTTAAACATAGTTCAGGCGGCTGGCGAATCGATTTTCGTCTTAAAAAAGGTTGTATTCCCGGTTTAACACCTTCCCTCGACAGCCGCGATCGTCTTTGTTCCCTCGAAGTCTACACGGATGCTGAGAAAAACTATTCCGAAACCATTTGGGTCACGCTGGAAGATCGCGCCTGTACGCCTCTCGTCGATCATCTCGAACTCGTTTCGACGCCGGAAGAACTCGCTCAAAATGATTTCAAATGGCAATTCCGTATTCTCGACAGCGATGGTGACCTTGAACCCGAAAATATTGAATTTTCCGGCGATCTTGATGACCATTTTAATTTATTCATCGAGACGGATCAGAGTTATGCAGGATCAGGATATCGCGGTCTTTTTAGGACAAGGGGCGTCTGCCTCAAGACACAGGAAGAACGAATCCTATCTGCACAAGACAAATCTGGTCTTAGCCTGAAACGTCGCATCCCCCTTCCCCTCAATTGTCCTCCCCTCATTCAGATGGATGCCGCTGATCACGTTATCGATATCGATGAAGGCGAAGATCTCCGTCTTCCCTTAAAATATGAAAGCGATGTCACGCCACGTATTTTGTCATCCTTTGGTAAAATAGAAAAAGGAGTTTTTGTTTGGAAAGCCAACTGTCATCATGGCGAAGAACTCTTGCATGTCTCGATCCAGGGAGAATCCAAAACGCGCCTCGGCTCTCCACTAAACTTTGATATCCGCGTTAACCATTGTTCTCCGAAGTTTGTCATACAGGCAGACGGGGATCTTCATGACACTTCTCAGCTCGTCATTCCCCAGGGACAATCGCGCACGATCACTGTTTCGAACACACGCGGTAATCTCTCTCAATATATTTATGACAGCCATCTCGAATATGAGACGCCGAACATCCGTCTCACGGAAGAAATCAGCAATATTTGGAAACTCACATTACAATGTCTCGACGATGTTTCCGAGAACACGCTTTGGATCCATGCCCAGCCGAGTGATGAAGATTCCCAGTATCTTTTCCATGAACCACAGAAGATCAATATACGCTGTGTACCTCAATAGGCTTCGTTTTTTTCATCTACTTCCCGCACCAAGCAGCGTTTTCGGCAAAAGCACACGGCATACGCCTTGGCTTGCGTTACGGTCGGTTCGTCAAACAACAATCCCTCAATATAATGTTTGGCCTTGATCTGCGCTTCGGCTTCGTCCACTTGTTTTGTCATCATCGGGGGAATCCGGTGTCGTTCTTCTTCCCGTGGAATGTTCTTGAGTTCCGATGGCAAAATGCACTTTAGCTCCAGAATGACAGCTTTGTTCCCGACGATGGCCACGATATCGGGATATCCATCTCCAAACTCACGATCAGATTTGACTCTACACCGTGTTCGCAGCACGCCGACCATCATGCCGTGATAGAAATCCTCTTTGGCATCGCGTACGCTGATGCTGTCGATCAGGATCTCGTTAATTGTGCGCATGATACTAGTCACATCGCCATCCAAGAGTGCCGAAATCAATGCATGTGCATCATATCCGGGCAGATGGATATCCTTCCACCAGTGCTCCATGGCTTGATTCATCACGGCACGGATTTCCCAATTGGGAATCGTGACCAGGGCTTCCCAATTGCCAGTTTCGAGCTGACGTTTTTCTATCGCCTTGAGATAGCCGGTATATAATAATAAGCTCCATATTGCGTCGGGATGCGTCTGTACATCACGATACGACAAATCCTGAAACACTGGCGCCCACAGAGGTTCTCCATTCATGATTTGGGCAAGTTTATTGCGGTGATCCGGATTTCTTTGAATCATATCATCAATGATATCATTGCCGCTCGTTCGAGCCCAATAAGACTGAATCGCATCTTTGCCATAACCATTTACAAGACCACGGATCGCATTGAGCAAACTCCACGGATTATAGACCTCCCGATCGCTGTAATAGTAGCCTTCATACCAGTTTTTCAGTGCATCTATCTTGTCCGATAAACCGTAGTAGGCGAGCATTTTTTCGACTTCGGGCTGCGTAAATCCCCAATATTCATCGGGAATTCTATCCAGAACCGTGATGACACCGGGATTATTCATACCCGTAAAAATCGATTCTTTGGCGACGCGCATACATCCCGCAATGATGCCATAAGCGAGGTAATTATTCGACTTGAAGCCGCAGGATATAAACCGTCCAACAAGGTTCACTGTTTGATCAAACAAGTGATTATTTGGATCGTGCATATCATGGATGGCGGCTTTTTGCAGAGGGACATCATATTCATCCAACAAAATCACCGATCGACGCTTAGTTGCCCGATATAGCCACGCAGTCACGATTTGCAAAAACTGCGTCAGTTCTGTTTCATCAGCGATTCTATCGAGGTATCGCTGAAGCGCCCCGAGCTGACCTTCGCTCAGTACACCGCTATTTTTCAGCATGGAAGTATAGGGTTCTATTGCAGTGCATACAGCTCCGCGCATTTGTCCGAGGACCTTGTCATACGCGTCTGCCCAAACATCTTTGAACGATACTGAGATCACGGGATATTGACCCATTTCCGCAAGCACATTGTCGCCTGCTTCCATGACCTTGAGGCCTTCGAAATAACGGCGGTTATCGACAGGTTTGCCATCGTCGTCAAGCCTATACTCGAAAAACGTCTCAAGCATGCGCAGCATCAGGGTTTTACCAAAACGGCGCGGGCGTGTGAAGACACAGATCTTTAACCTCTGCGTCATCAGGTACGGGATAAACCCCGTCTTATCCACGTAATAGATGCCGTTATCCCGTAATCCAGTAAAACTCTCAGGAATTTCGCCAAATGGTTTTAGTTTCTTGTCCTGCGCCATCATAACCTCCATTTGCCCAACGACACCCATACTTCATCCCTCAATATCAACATAACGCGGCGGCATACAAATGGCGAGTTTTTTATCGAATCTACATATTCAACAGAGGTTGAGCAGATCCCCTAAATATCCCATCCATACGTTTGATGTGTGAAACATCCCAATTCCTAAACCAATGAACAAGTATGAGAAGAACCACATGCGGCGTATAACGCAATATAAAAAAGTCGGCGTATTGGCAAAGCCAATAGCCGACTGACGTTCGGCGTATGCCACAGGCATAGCCGACGCAATATAAAAAAGTCGGCGTATTGGCAAAGCCAATAGCCGACCGGCGTTCGGCGTATGCCGCAGGCATAGCCGACGCAATAAAACAAATAGTACAAATGTACTATAACATTTCCTTGACGGCTTTTTTGATATTGGCAAGTTTGAGTTCGAGCGCTGCCTTGATTGCGGGATAAACATCGCGATCGGCGTGGCCGATGACGCCCAGATAGGCTTTGAGTTTTGGCTCGGTGCCGGACGGACGCAAGGAAATCCAGCTATTGTCGGCGAGATAGAACGTCAACATATCCTGTTTGGGGAGATGAATGACGGGAGTGACTTCACCGGTCTTGAGATCCGTCGTTTTGGAGCCCAGGAGGTCGCGGACGCGGACGACATCAATGCCGGCGATGACAGCGGGAGGATTGTTGCGAAGGTTGGAGAGAACGTTTGCCATCGTCTCTTTTCCGGAGAGGCCTTCGTAGAAGCGTTCGGCGGCATCCTCACAGTGGATTCCATTTTTGATATAAATATCATCGAGGACGTCGATAACGCGTTTACCTTTGGCTTTGCAATCCGCGGCAAGTTCAGCGAGGAGGAGGACGGAAATAATACCATCTTTATCGCGGGCATCGGAATAGGTGAATCCGAAGGCTTCTTCATAAGCGAAGAGGAAATTCTGACCGCGTTTGACGCGTTCATCAGCGACGTTGCCCATCCATTTGAAGCCCGTGAGGGTTTCCTGGAAATCGACGCCGGCATTATCACAGATCGCACGTGTAAGGGGGCTTGAGACGACGGAGCAAATCGCGAAGCTGTCTTTATTGCGTTTGTCGTCGGCGAGATTTTCGATGATGTAATTGAGCATGAGCGCGCCGATCTGATTTCCGCCGAGGATCTTATATTCACCGTTGACGGGAATCGCGACGCCCAAGCGGTCTGCGTCACCGTCGTTGGCGAGGACGATCTCAGCATTAACCTCTTTGGCGAGCTTGATAGCACGCGGCCACGTGTCGGGGCGTTCGGGGTTGGGTGCGTCGAGGCCGGCAAAATCGCCGGACGGGGTTTTTTCTTCTTCGACGACGCGCACTTTTTTGAACCCGGCTTTATCGAAGACGGCTTTTGCGGAGGCCCAGCCGGTTCCGCCGAGCGGCGTGTAGACGATATCGACATCAGTCTTTCCGGTGTGGACGGCGCTTTTGACGACCCAATCGGTGTATGCGTCGATCGTTTCATCCGAGAGAATCCTGATCAAGCCGCGTTCGACACCTTCTTCGATGGAATAGCATTGGTGTCCGATATCATCGAGCTTGTCCATACGGGAAGCGACCTGTGCATCGACGGGACTAATGATCTGCGCACCGTTGGACCAAAAGACCTTGTAACCGTTGTAGACTTTGGGATTATGGGAGCTCGTGATCATGACGCCGGCGAATGCGCCCCATTTACGGATGGCAAACGGCACGAGGTTCGTGGGAGTCAATCGGTCATAGAGATAGACCTGAATGCCATTGGCTGCGAGGACGCCGGCAGTGACTTTGGCGAATTTTTCGGAATTGTGTCTGCAGTCATAGCCGACGACGACACCGCGGTGGACCGCATCATCGCCGTATTCTTCTTCGAGGCAGAGCGCGAGTGCCTGCGTGGCTTTGGCGATCATGTAAACATTCATCATCGTGCGACCGGCCCCCATGACGCCGCGAAGTCCCGCTGTGCCGAATTGCATACTGGCACCGAATCGGTTCTTAATCGTTTCAATATCATTTGCATCGATGAGTTTCTGAACTTCGGCGCGCGTATCGGCGTCAAACGGTTCAGCCGCCCACTGCTTTGCAACGGCGAGGGCCTGTGCAGCTAGATCTGTCATGGGAACACTCCTTTTTTGTGACAATGAATAAAAAACGGTTCGTCATGAACCGTATGTAAAACCATTTTTATGATAATTTCTTTTCGCAGACCTGGAGTGCGTGTTCCGCCATTTCACGTGCACTCGGATCAGTTTCCATTTTGAGCATCATCTCAAGGTCTGGCACGAAAGCGGACCATTGTGTGATGGCGGCAGCGCGTGCGGCGCAATAACGGGCTTTGGGAAGATCGTGATCGAGGCCATTTGCGATCGTTTTGATCATTTCGGCATCGGGCTTACGTCCCAGCAACCCCAAAGCAATCAGGAGTCGTGCGTCGAAAAAGCGTTTCTGGCATTGTTCGATCAGCTCATTAATCGTGTAACAATCGATTGTGGTATTGAATAATTCGCGTGCACGCTTTGAAATCCAGGACTGCTTGGACTTGATCGTGGCATAACAAACTTCATCGTGCAAATCGCGCACAATGGCGAGTTCCGTCTGGAGTTCTTCATCGACGGATTGCCAGGTGATCTGATGGAGATGCGTCAGATTTGAGGTTTCGTCGCTAACAAGTTCAAGTTGAACGCCATCGACAGCGAGTGTCTGAATGACGGACATAATTTTCTCAAAAAACTCGGGATCATTGGGATCGGGGTTATCTCTGAATACGCTTCGTCTGTTGTGCATTGGATTACGACTTTATAAATGGGATCAAAGCAAAAGGATGTTTTTGCGGGATACATCCCTCAGGGACAGTGTACACGAGAATGCCATGAAATGACAGACCGCGTTTTTAAAAAGCGTCAAACGCGATTCAACGCGCCACGCCATAATCGCGCAGATAGTGGCCGAAAGAGGACATAATGCTTCTTGCGAGCATGATGAACCACGAGGAATCGGGGCCATCTTCGCAGACGATGAGGAGTTCCCGCGGATTATCGCGTGTTCCCGTGACGGTGACGACGAGTTTCGTATTTCCGTTGACCCTGACGCCCCATGGCCATTTCATGTGCAGTCTGCAACGTTTCCAGGATTCTTTTTCGAGTTCTAATTCAACGAGAGGGATGCGTGAAATTCGGCACATCTGACGAGTTTCATTCATTTTCTCAAGCGACATCGTTCGTTGGAAATAGCGTGGGAGCCACTGAACGAACAATTCTGCGATTTCATCCACGCTTCGCCGAGGTTCCTTTGCGATTCGATAGACGTAGTTTCGGGATGTTGTTGCGACCTCATGTGCGGTTCTAATGCGTTCGTCGCGTGCCGCCGTACCGAGGCGTGTATAAGCAGCATTGAGGAGGGAAGTATCGTTGTATTCGTGGACGAAATCACGGCAAGCCTGAAAGACGAGATCCGTGCGCATCGTCTGACTATCGCGGCGCACCGTCTGTTCCGTCGCAGAATGGAACTCCACGGCTTCGAGGAAAAGCTGATCATCCTGAAAAGACAACGGATGCGGTTTCCGAATAATATCGGTCAACGTTTTTTCGAGCCTTCGTGAAGTATGAGACTCAGACTTCATGCAATGCAACAGGGCATTATAAGAGACGGCCGTTTCACCTTCGAGTTCCCAAGTGGGATGTTTTTCCCACGCAATGGTTTCATCGTGGTTTATAGAAATGAGCTTACGCATGAGCTCTCCCATCGTAATGGGATCGACATAATTAAAGAAGCGCACATCCTGGTAGGAGAAGCGGTGACTGGTTGCATAATGGCACATTCCCGTCATGATCGCGTCATGTTCGCTCCAAATCGGCGTCGTTCGAACGATTTGCAGATTCTTGATATTTTCGGAAAAGATATCCGTCACTTCACGCCAATAGGAGAAAGCCTGTCCCAGCGAGCGTCCATCGGTAGGAAACATGCGCGTGATAAGGATGACGCGAACTTTATCGGCGGCGACATGTGCGAAGTTCATGGCATCACACAAGGCGACATCATACCCATAGCCCTCATGCGTACGTCCATCGTGAGGGGGCGTAAGACAGAAATAGAAGACCGTATCGACGGCCTGAAGCATATTCCGCGTATCGCGTTCGCTCGTCATCGATCCCAGGCGCCAGCGTTCTACATTCCATCCGCAGGAAGCTTCGCGTCCCAAAGCGACGAGCATGTTGTGAGAAGCGTAATGACGTGCGAGCGCATGCGAAAAGAGCGCCGCAATACCATCAAGCTGCCCCGATATTCCGATCGTCATACGTCATCCCCATCTTTTTTAGGTAAATGAATATGTTTAATGATAGATCGCACGAGGTCGCGAATCCCGTCATGCGATTGACAGCTAATGGCATGGAACTCATATCCCTTTTCGCCGAAGTATTTCGCGAGGCTTGCAATCTGTTCAGCGACGTATGGTTCATCACATTTATTGAGCACGACGATTTGTTTTTTTGCGGCGAGCTCGTCGCTGAATTTCGCGAGTTCGGCATTGAGTTTTTCGAAATCCTGAATGGGATCACGATCCGTCTCACAGCCTTCGAGCTGGTTGGTTACCTCAATGAGGTGGACGAGGATGCGCGTGCGTTCGAGGTGTTTCAGGAAATCGTGTCCTAATCCTTTTCCTTCGCTGGCCCCGACGATGAGCCCGGGGACATCGGCGACGACGAAGGGGTGATTTTCAAACATTTCGACGACGCCCAAATGCGGCGTAAGCGTCGTGAAAGGATAATCCGCGATGGTAGGTCTAGCGTTAGAAATACAAGAGATGAACGTTGATTTTCCGACGCTTGGGAAGCCCAAGAGGCCGACATCTGCGAGGAGTTTAAGTTCGAGGCGGAGCTTTCGTTCTTCGCCGCGCCGTCCACGTTCTGCGATATGCGGGGATCGGTTTGTCGCTGTCGCGAAATGGACGTTTCCGCGTCCGCCGCGCCCACCTTTTGCGACGATAATTTTTTGTCCGACTTCAGTGACATCGCCGATCTGTTCGCCGGAATCGGCATCGAAGATGAGGGTTCCGACGGGAACAGGAATGGAGACGGACTCACCATTTTTCCCATGTAATTTTTCACGTCCGCCGGGAGCGCCATTTTTCGCTTTAAGGAAGCGTCGATAGCGGAGATGACTGAGTGTATTGACGCCGGCATCCCCAAAGAGGACGACATCCCCGCCTTTACCACCGTCGCCGCCATCTGGTCCCCCTGTAGGAGTGAACATTTCGCGTCTAAAAGAGGCTTTTCCATCGCCGCCTTTACCGGCGGTTGCTTCAACTTTAATTTCGTCTACAAACTTCATTGTTTTGAACCACTGGGATCATGGAAAGGATCGAGGATCGATCTTTATCTATGTCGCAAGAGCGCGGGATAAAAACAAAAAAAACACAAAAAGGATCGCCATGATTATGTGCGATGCTTTTTGTGTTTACGGGATGTGTAAATATGGGATGGGAGAACCGAATGGGGTGGCTAGAATCCGAAGATTAGCCTTCAGCGGGAAGAACGCTCACGCGTTTTTTACCGCGTCCATAGGTTTCGAAGCTGACGACACCATCGATAAGCGCAAAGAGCGTCCAATCGCGGCCGACGCCGACATTAGTTCCCGGATGAACGCGCGTGCCACACTGACGAACGATAATGTTACCAGCACGGCAAGCCTGACCACCGTAAAGCTTGACACCGCGATACTGAGGATTGCTATCGCG
>JAEEGL014648076.1_pt1 | contig 11426 bp, 7 predicted proteins | sample 9134231 | NCBI WGS metagenome assembly JAEEGL01 (sample SAMN16246548, study PRJNA631951) | gut metagenome | biome: gut microbiome; feature: rumen; material: fiber-attached | host: Bos | place: Iran: Karaj | collected 2018-10
CAGAATGTCCGCGCTGCGCACGACGATCTCCTTGAGGCTTTCGGGCGTATAGAGCTCCAGCTGCTCCTTGATGCCGAAGCGGTCTCTCAAAGGCGAGGAGAGCATCCCGAGCCGCGTCGTCGCGCCGATCAGCGTGAAGTGCGGCAAGTCGATACGCACCGAGCGCGCGCCCGGACCCTTGCCGATGATGATGTCGATCGCGAAGTCCTCCATCGCGGGATAGAGCACCTCCTCGACGTTCGGGTTCAGGCGGTGGATCTCGTCGATGAACAGCACGTCGCCCGGCCCGAGGTTGGTGAGAAGCGCGGCAAGATCCCCCGCGTGTGTGATCGCGGGACCGCTGGTGACGCGCAGGTTCACGCCCATTTCGTTCGCGATGATCCCCGCAAGCGTCGTCTTGCCGAGCCCTGGCGGACCGTACAGCAGCGCATGGTCGAGCGATTCGCCGCGCGCCTTCGCCGCCGCAATGTAGATCTGCATATGCTCCTTGACACTGTCCTGTCCGATGTATTCGGAGAGGAAATGCGGCCGGATGCTGTATTCGTTTTTAACGTCTTCCTCCTGCAGAGAAGAGGAAATCAAACGGTTGTCCTGCATGTATTACCCCTTTACCATGCTCCGCAAAGCCTTTGTGATGAGTTCCTCGACGCTCGCCGCTTCTTTGATCTTCGCGACGGCTCTGGACGCGGTCAGTCCGTCGTAGCCGAGCGACGTCAGCGCCGCGACCGCCTCGGTCTGCATCGAAGGCAGCGACGGCGCGGTCTCGGTCTTGACCTTCGGCGCCATGCCGGTCGATTCCTGCCGGATCGTTTCGCCGAGCTCCAGGATCACGCGCTGTGCGGTCTTGCGCCCCATGCCGACCACGCGGTCGAACGCCGCCGGATTGTCGGTCACGATCGCGGCGCGCACATCGTCCGGAGTCATCGAAGAAAGCACGGAGATCGCGAGCTTCGGTCCGACGCGCGAGACGTTCAAAAGCTTTCGGAACATGTCGCGCTCCTCCGTATCTGCAAAGCCGTACAGCGCCTGCACGCCCTCCGCAAGATGCAGGTGCGTATAGAGCTTGGCTTCCTCGCCCGGAATCAGCGTCTTCAGCGTGATCGTGCTGCAGCAGAGCTCGTAGCCCACGCCGCACGCTTCGACGATCGCGCGGTCCGCCGCCAGTTCATCCACGACGCCCTTGATGTATGCGTACATAGGTCCTCCTATCGGATACGGTATTCCTCCTGCGCCGGTCCCGCATGGAACGCGAGACACAGCGCTGCCGCGAGCGCGTCCGCCGCGTCGTCCGGCTTCGGTTCGGTTTTGAGATTCAGCAGCACACGGATCATCTGCTGGACCTGCTTCTTGTCCGCATGACCGTTGCCCGAGATCGACTGCTTGATCTCCATCGGCGTGAACTCGTACATCGGCACGCCGGACTGCTGCACCGCCAGAAGCGACACGCCGCGTCCGGAACCGACCGAGATCGCCGTCGTGATGTTGTGGTAGAAGAACAGCTCCTCGAACGCCGCCATATCGGGATGAAAGAGCTCCACAAGCTGCCGCGTTCCGAGATAGAGCCGTTCGAGCCGTTCCGGAAACGGCGCTTTCGCGTCAGTCTCCACGACGCCGAAATCGATCGGAACGACCGACTGACCGTTCTTTTCGACGACGCCGTAGCCCATGATCGCATAGCCCGGATCGATCCCCAAGATGCGCATGGCGGCACCTCCCCACAAAATATCAATGTATTATACCATGTCAAGCCGTCCGATGCAAGAAAAAAAGAGGACGCGATCGTCGGATCATCGCGTCCTTTGCCGTTTTTTCAGGGTTTGTACTTTTCGATCAGCGCGTTGAGCTCGGATTCGGAGAGCTTGAATTCCTTGCGCATGTGCTCCAGCACGTACTCGGGCCGCTGCGTGAACTTCTTGCGGAGCGTTTCGACCTCGCTCTTCCATGCGGAGACCGATTTCGGGCTGCCCCAGCGCTTGATGTGGCGCTCCATCTCGGGCTCCAGCTCGGACACCATCTGATCGAGCAGAGCGTTCAGCCTTTCGGGAGAAAACTGCGTCATCACCAGCTCGACGTACCGTTCGACAAACTTCTGCCGCCAGCCCGGGTTGGTCTTGAGCGCAACGGTGAAGTAGAAGTAGGTGATCGAGCCGTGTGCCGCCGCCGTGCCGTCCTTGTTGAAATACAGGTGCGCGATGTTGCGCGACGGACCGCTGTCAAAGATCAGATCGAGGTCGTACAGGATCGGACGCCAGCGGATGCCGTAGTCGACGGTACGCCAGTACTTTTGATTGAACGTGTCGGTATCCACCAAAAACTGACGGCAGATCACATAGTCGATGAAGGCGTCCGGATCGACCTTCTTGATGAATTCCTCATAGGCGGCGTCGCTCGAAAGATTCGCCTTCCTTGCCTTGTCGAAATCCGCCTTGAAGACGTCCTTCGTCCCTTTCATGACCGTCGCGCCGTTGCGCATGACGTAGTTGACAGAATCGGAGTCGACGCCGAAATGCGTCTCAAGATACTTCGAATTCAGCTCCTCGTTGAAATCGTAGACGCCGTAATAGCTGCCGTTGACGTACATCACACAGAAGCGCGAATTGGCGCAGTCGACATTCAGCCCGAGACAGGCACGGGATGCAAAGGCGTCTCTCAGACGCGCCTTGTCAAAGTCCTGCCCCGCCTGCCGCAGCGCGAACGCCGAGAATTCGGTGAATTCGTAGTCCGGAAAGAACGGATAGTCGACGCTGCCCATGCCGTACGTCCCGCGCAGCGAGACCTGCAGAGATTTTTGCTTGTTGTTTTTCAGCGTGCCGCGTCCTTTTGCCTTGATGTCGCACGGGAACTCGGTGCCGATCAGCCCGTCGCTCTCGTAATAGGTGATGTAGCCCTTGCGCTCCTTGATCTTGCTGTGATCGTTGACATGGTAGACCGTTTTGAAATCGGCAGGGTCCATCGCGATGCACACGACCGGAAGCGTATGCGGTGTTTCAAAGAGGTAGTGATAGGTGACGATATCGCTCTTGATCAGTCCGTCGGAGACCGCATAGGCGCGTACCGCGCAGCTGCCGTTGATTTGGATCGGCCCGCTGTAATAGGTGCTGCCCATGTTCGGCTCGCTGCCGTCGAGCGTGTAGTAAATCTTCGCGTTCGGATCGAGCGAGGAAAGCGTCAGCGTAAACGGCGCGGTCTGATAGAGATTCGTGACCGAAAACGTCGGTTCGCTCGCATAGCCCGCGTAACGCTCCGCGGTGTTCGGCGCGCCCTTGGTCGCCTGCATGAAGAACACGCGGCGCGTGTGTTCGTCGCCCTCGATGCGTCCGCTCGTCATGCCGTTGCGCTGCACGCCGGTCTCGAAGACGTCCCACACCTCGCCGTTTGTGTCGGACAGGTACAGCGTTTCCCCGTTCGGAGAGATGCCGAAGGGGCCGTCGTTTGCGGTACGCTTGTAGTCGGACGACGTGGTGCTCAGCACCGCGTACCCGCCCGCCGCGATCGACAGCGACGAAATGCGGTATTTCCTGAGGTCCTTCAGCGAATCGCTCAGATACCAGCCGTCGAGCGAGACGGTCTCGCCGCCGCCGTTATGGAGCTCGATCCAGTCCTTTTCGTCGCTTCCGCGGTCGTGGATGGCGCATACCTCGGAGATGTATACGCCGTCAGACGGAAAAAAACCGAACGCCTCCGCATTCTTCTCCGCGTGACCGTTCGGAGACATCGGCGTCGGATGACGGTAGTAAACGCGCTCGTTGTTTTCATCGAGCCCGATCGAAATGTTGTCGGAAATCTCGGGGATCTCGATCCAGTCGAGCGTCTTGTCGCGGTCGTTGTACAGGAAGAACGTCTCCCCCGCCGTCAGCGAAAAGCTCGCGTGCAGCTCGCCGCCCTCGGACGATTTGCCCGAGAGGAAGATCAGAAGATAGCCGTTTGCGGGGATCGTCGCATTCGACGGAAACGCCCATTTTTCGAGATTCTTCGGATTGTCGGAAAGGTACCAGCCGCTGAGCGAGATCTCGCTGTCGGTCGTGTTGTAAAGCTCCACCCAGTCGCTGCGGTCGCCGTCGCGGTCCGCAATGCTGTAGGCGTTCTTCGGGAGCACCTCGCTGATGCGCACGACGGTCGGGCGTCTGGCGTTGAGCGTCGGGTCGACGAATTCTTCGGTCGCTTCGGGGGTCTCCGGCTCCGGCGTCGCCTGTACCGGCGGCTCGTCGAGGATCTCCGTACGGTTCGCTTCCGCAGGCGTCGGTTCCATGCAGTAGCCGAACGAGCCGTCCGACTTGCGCGCATAGGACATGTCCTTCTCGGGGATCGACGGGACCTCGACCGAGTCGATCTCGTTGCCGTGGTTGTCATAGAGATAGAGATGATCGCCGTAGCGGCTGACGCCGAGGCGCACGCAATGATGCGCGTCCTTGGTCGCGCAGTCCTCCTTGCAGCAGTAGATCAAAAGATAGCCGTTTGCGGGGATCGTGCCGGAAAGGTTCTCGTCGTCAAAATCGCTCGGATCGTCGCATAAGGTGAAGCCGTCGATCGGGATATCCACGCCGTTCGTGTTGTGCAGCTCCACCCAGTCGCAGGATTCGCACCCGCCGCACGAAAGCAGCGTGTTGCGTGAGGAGACCTCGGTGATCTGAATGCCCGTGACCGGCTCGAATTGCTGTTCCTCGACGGGCAGCGGCTGTTCGTCGGTGATCGCGGAGGTATTCGCCGCGTTCGGCGTCGGTTCGGCGCAGAAGCCGAAGGTGCCGTCGCCGCGCCGCGCATAGGAAACGTCGCGGTTCAGCGCAGGGATCTCGATCTCCTCGACCGTCTGCATATACGGATCGGCCAATACGAGCGTTTCGCCCGTCGATTTCAGCGAAAAGCCAAGACAGATCGGCGATGTGCCGTCCCATGCGAGGGTGTCGGTCTTTTCCTGCTTGGTCGCAAGCAGCACAAGATATCCGCGCGCGGGGATCGTGACCTCGGGCAGCACGCAGGCTTTTTCACGGTTCTTGATGTTGTCGGTGATGCTCCAGCCGAACAGACTGACCGGCGCGTCCGATTCGTTGTGCAGCTCGATCCAGTCCGGCGAGCCGTAGGTTTCGTCCGCAAGGCTTTCGCCGTTGGATGTGACCACCTCGCTGATGACAATCGGATGTGTCTTCGCCGCCTCGCCCGTACCGCAGGCAAACAGCCCCGCCGTCAGGCACAGCAGCAGAATGATCGCTGAGATTTTTCGAAACAGCTTTTTCAATTTTCGGTTTCCTCCGATTCCAGTTGTACGACGATGCGCAGGATCTTCGAGGCGTCCGCCGCCGACACCCTGCCGTCGCCGTTGCAGTCCGCTGCGGCGCGCATCGGCGCGTTCAGATAGGACAGCCGCACGACCGTGCGCAGCACAGCCGCGGCGTCCGCCGCCGTCAGCCTGCCGTCCAGATTCGCGTCTCCGTTCCGGAACGTCACGCGAAGCAGCCGGACCCTGATAAATGTGTTGTTGTCAAAATATGCGGGCGCGTAATAGCCGAAGCCGCCCGAAAGCGTGCTGTACAGGATCCCGCGTCCGTACAGTCCGTCCGCCTGCAGCCGATCTGCGCCGTCCGCAAAGCGACGCCACGAAAAACAGGTGTCGCATGTCTGCACCGCGAGCGTCTGCGCGTTCGTGCCCGTGCGCGTCAGTGCATAGACGCCGTTTTCGTCGTCGCAGGAGAAGCGGAAGCCGTCCCCTTCGCGCGTGACGGCGAAGATCGCGCCGTATGCCTCCGAAGCCGGGATCGCACCGTCCTTCGGCGTACCGATCGCAACGCCCTTCATGATCCCGTCCGCCGAAGGCGACGCGGGGATCGCCAGCCATCCGTCCTCCGTCTGCACGGCGATCGCATAGAAGCCTTCCTCCGGCTCCGGCACGGTATACACCGCCGTGACCGCGCCTTCGCGCAAAAATACGAACACCAGTCCGCTGTCCGCATCCTGCGGCACCGTGAAGCCGTCGCCGCAGGCAAAGAGGATCGCGCCGCCGCCCTCGATCTTGCGGCCTGCGCCTTGATAGACGGGCGTTTCGGCGGTCTGCCCGCCGATCGACAAAATTCCGTCCTCCGCCTGCAGCAGAAGCGACAGACGGAACGCCAAAAGCAGTTTGGAAAGCCGGATGTTTTCGACCGGGCCGAGCGCGTCCGTTACGCCGTCCGTAAAGTCTGCGAGCGCGTCGAGCGCCGTCTTCTGTTCGTCCGAAAGAAGCGTTTCGAGCATATGCGCTTCTGTGAGATTCGTTTCGTCCGTTTCGCTGCGCCAGAGGTCCAGAAACGCCGAAAACACCGTATCGCCGCACTGCGCCGCAAGATACTGCGCAAAAAGGAACGACTGCCCGTAGGCGCCGACGTCGTTCGAGGTCGCGTCGAAATTCATCACGCTCATGCCGAGCCGAACCTTGTCGGAGCGTCCGAACGACGTGAGATACCCCTGCTCTTCCACCGCGTTCGGATAGGAAAGCTCCTCCGCTTCCATCGAAAACCCTTCGTTGAGCCAGAGTCCGACGGTCGTTTCTTTGCCGAGCTTTCCGGCGTTTGCGGGAGACGCCAGCACGGCGCTGCGCAGGATCAGATGCTGAAACTCGTGCGCGAGCGTACAGAGGACCGTTTGCTCGTTTTCCGCCATGCGCGCGTTGACGTTGATGATCGGCAGGCAGTTGTAGCTACCGGAATCCTCCGGATCGATGACGTTGATCTCCTCCTGCGTATAGAGATCGTAGGCGTCGAAGAAACCGCAGACGCCGAGACTGTTCATCGCATAGGTGACGATATGGAGCTTGCCGTCGCCGCCGAGATCGCGGAACGGTCCGAAATTCTTTGTGTTGCTCGGATAGATGACCGACTCGAACTGCTCCGCCATGCGCTGCGTCTGTTCCTTCGAAAAGGACAGAAAATCGTTCTCCATCGTCCAGATGCGGCAGTGTTCGGTCTCCGCCGCAAGACGGAACGTGCGTTTGTCATACGCATAGGTATTCAGGTCGGTGCAGATCCAGAACGCATGCGTGCCGTCTCCGTCGGTCTTGGTCGAAAGGTCCTTCCCCGTGCGGTGCCGTCCCGAAACGAAGGGCGCTTCACCGGTCGGTTCCGGATCGGGCGCGTCCTTCGGAAGCGTACCGGTGTAAAGCTCGTTCGCGTTTTTCCGGTACGGCAAAGGATTGTAGATCAGCACGTGATCCGCATCCGCAGTCTGTTCGGTTCGGGCGTCGGCAAAGCTGCACGGGATCGCCGCGCACAGCAGTATCGCCGACAAAAGAAGGATCAAAATCCGTTTCATGCCAGTCTCCTACGAATACAGTATACCACGTTCCGTTCGACTTGAAAAGGCACGTTTCGCGCCGTTTCGTAAAAGAATTGTAATAAGGTTGTAAACAAAGGCGGTCGCTTGCGTTTATTCGTTGCCGTCAAGCGCGTTTTTGAGCCGGTACAGCTTGCTCTGTTCGAGCATTGCCGTGATATGCGTGCCGTCCGCCTCGTGCGATTCCGAAAGGACCGTGCCGATTTCGTGCAGCACACGGATCGCGTTGTACCGGTCGTACGGGATCACGAGCTCCACGCGCTGCTGCGTGCGGTTCAGCTCCGCTTCGATCTCATTGAGCAGCGTATCGATCCCCATGCCGGTCTTTGCGCTGATCGCAACGGCGCGCTCGCGCGTTCGCGGGATCGCGTTTTCAAGATCGCACTTGTTGTACACCTCGATGCACGGCGTATCGGCGGCACCGAGCGAGCCCAGAACCTGCTCGGTCACGCGCATCTGCACGTCGTAATACGGACAGCTTGCGTCCACGATATGCAGGATGAGATCGGCGTTTTTGACCTCTTCGAGCGTGGACTTGAACGCCTCGACGAGATCGTGCGGGAGCTTGTTGATAAAGCCGACGGTGTCGGAGAGAATGCAGGGCGTGCCGTTCGGCAGCGTGATCGCGCGCACGACCGGATCGAGCGTCGCAAAGAGCTTGTCCTCCGCGAGCACGTTGCTTGCGGAAAGCAGATTCAGAAGCGTGCTCTTGCCTGCGTTCGTATAACCGACCAACGCCACGATCGGCGTTTCGCTGCGTTCGCGCACGGTGCGGCGGACGCTGCGCTGCTTTTCGACCTCCTTGAGCTCCTGTTCAAGCTCGTAGATGCGCCGACGGATGCGGCGGCGGTCGATCTCCAGCTTCTTTTCGCCGGGGCCGCGCATGCCGACGCCGGAAGCGCCCTGGCGGGACATTGCAACGCCTACGCCGAGCAGTCGCGGCAGACGGTATTTGAGCTGCGAAAGCTCGACCTGCAGCTTGCCTTCGCGCGTGGTCGCGCGCGTTGCGAAGATATCGAGGATCAGCATCGTACGGTCGATGACCGGCGCGCCGAGGATGCCTTCGAGGTTCCGGATCTGGATCGCGGAAAGCTCGTCGTCGAAGATGAACACGTCCGCTTCGGTCGCGCTGCCGATGAGCCGCAGCTCGTCCGCTTTGCCGGAGCCGATATAGGTCCCGTTGTCGACCGGGCGCTTGCGCTGCCGTTCGATGTGTACGACGTTGACGCCCGCCGTATCGGCGAGCTCGCGCAGCTCCTCAAGCGTGTCGTACCCGTCGTCGTTTTCGATGCCGACGAGCACCGCGCGCTCCGGCTCCGCCCCCGTGACCGCGTATGCAGGCGCTTTCAGGCGGTTGTCCGCCTCGATCAGCGCCTCGAGCAGCGCGTCCTGCGGCAGACGGTCCGCGCGCATCGGGCCGTAGATCAGCGGTTTGCGCTCCTCTCCCTCCATCTCGCCGACGAACGCAACGTACACCGACGTCGGTATGCCGTCCCGCACGCCGACTGCCGCCATCGCGTCGAGCCGCATGGAATTGAGCGTGCCGAGATCGACGTCGGAAAGATATCCGCTGCCGTTCGGATGCGTATGGATGCAGCGAACGCCCGCCAACCGGTCGATGTTGCGCACAAGGCGCATATCCGGCATCGAGACCGTCGATGCGTCGCCGACCGAAACGTCCGCGACCGCGCCGCTGCGCGATAGATAGACCGAGATCTCGCGTCCGATGCGTCCGGTGAACGCCGCCATCTTTTCCAAAAGTGCATACGATGCAAACACGCCGCTCGGCTGCGTTTCGTCGTAGAGCGTGCGCATTTCTTCGAGGATCGTGTCGCGGATGCCCGCGGTATTGCCGTGAATCTTCTGTTCCATAATTTAGTATTGTACCATATCGATGACGTCCGACGCAAGCAGCATCCGTTCATTCAGAAGCCGTATCGCCCGATCCGCCGAGGTTCCCAAGAGATACGCGCCTGCGCGCGCCGCGTCGAACGGCTTCAACCCCTGCGCAAGCAGCGCCGTGATCAGTCCGGTCAGCACGTCGCCGCTGCCGCCCTTTGCAAGCCCGGGATTGCCGAACGTCAGAAACGCCGTTCTGCCGTTCGCGTGTACGAGCGTCGTCGCGCCTTTGAGCAGCACCGTGCAGGGAAACTGCGAGACTGCGGCAAGCGGGTTTTTCAGCACGCCGTCGACCGTCGTGTTCAAAAGCCTTGCCATCTCGCCGACATGCGGCGTCAGCACGACGTTTTCATGCAGCAGGCGCTTCAGTTCCGGATGTGCTGCAAGCTGATTCAACGCGTCCGCATCGAGCACCGTCGGAACGGAGGAACGCAGCGCCGCTTCGATCACCGGGATGATATCGCCGCTGCCGACGCCGCATCCGACGCCGATCGCCTGTTTCTTTTGCATGGCGCAGATCGCGGCGTCCGCAGCTTCCGCGCCCCAGTCCTCCGTACCGGTCGTGACCGTGATCGCCTCCGGCAGCGCCGCGAAGAACGGACGCACCGGATCGGGCGTACAGACCGAGAGCAGCCCCGCACCGCCGCGCAGCGCTGCGCGCGAACAGAGCAGCGCCGCGCCCGGGTAGGTCGCGGAACCGACGCACAAAAGCGCGTGCCCGTTGCTGCCCTTGTGCGAGTCGAACGGACGCCTGGGCAGCAGCGCCGCAATGTCCGCTTCGTCGTCGAAAAACAAATCAGGCTCTGAATCGTCCAAAAACAGCGGCTGCACCGTGACGGTTCCGCACAGCGCGCGTCCCCTGCCCAAGAGCATTCCCGCCTTCTTTGCCTGCATCGTGACCGTTTGATCCGCCCGGACCGCTGAGCCCTGTACGACGCCGCTGTCCGCATCGAGTCCCGACGGCAGATCCGCCGAAACGATCGGCTTGCCGCTTGCGTTCATGCGCTCGATGAGATCGCGGTATACGCCTTCCGCCGGGCGCGTCAGGCCCACGCCGAACAGCGCGTCGATCAAAAGCTCGCGTTCCTTCGGCTCCCATTCGGACAGGACCGGTACGCCGTCGTGTCTTGCGGCGTCAAGATAATGCGCGGTATCGGGCGTGCAGCGGCTTTCGTCGCCGCAGAGTACGATCCTCGCGTCGACGCCCGCGCGTTTCAGGAGCCACGCAGCGCATACGCCGTCGCCGCCGTTGTTGCCCGTACCGCAAATTGCGGTGACGGCGCCGTCCGGCTGACGCATGGCAAGGACCGCATCCGCGATCCCCTGCGCCGCCGTCCGCATCAATACAAGCGACGGAATGCCGGACGCCATCGCCTGCGCATCCTTGGATTTTGCTTCCCGTGCGGTTACGATTCGCTCCATTCATCCTCCTCCGAAAGCGCGGTCTCCAATGCCTGTCTCGATACGTCGTAGGAATATCCGCGCGCCTGCAAACGGCTCAGCACGCGCATCCGGCGCTTCTCCGGCTCGAGCTCCGCAAACTGCCGCGCAAACTTGCGCGCGACCGCAAGCGCGTTCTCGCGCTCGGCGTCATCGTCCGTAAGCTCCATCGCCTCGCGGATATCCTCCTCCGGGATGCCGTGTCCCTTCATCTGCTCATACAGATGCCGCTGGCTGACCGGTTTGGTCGCAAGGCGCGTCTCCACATACCGCTGCGCATAGCGCCGGTCGTCCAACAGTCCGAGTTCCTTCAGGCGTTCGACCGTTGCATCGACGTCCGCCTCGCCGAAGTCCTTGCCGTCGAGATACGTCTGCATCTCGGAGACCGTGCGGTCCTTCAGCGCCAGGTATTTCATCGCATAATCCATCGGGGACATCGACCCCGTCGTCTGCTTTTTCATGTTCCTGCTCCGTTTCGTGTCTTTCGGATAGTATACCACAGTTTTTCGCGTCTGAAAAGCGGTATCTGCGCGCAGCACCTTCCGCAAAAAACAGGCGGAGCCGAAGCTCCGCCCGTTGATGCAGCCGTTTCTTATTCATCCGATTCGATCAGCCCGATGGATTCGCCGGTTTCGGGAAGAGGCGTGTCGCCGCTTACGGTGAGGATATCGATCGTTTCCAAACGAATGACCTCCAGAATTACTTCCGTATACTGTTTCATAGTTGTTCCCTCCTTCTCCGAATCAATTGCCGAGACCTGCAGAAGCACGGTAGGCGACTTCCGCTTC
>JAEEGL014691285.1_pt1 | contig 11426 bp, 6 predicted proteins | sample 9134231 | NCBI WGS metagenome assembly JAEEGL01 (sample SAMN16246548, study PRJNA631951) | gut metagenome | biome: gut microbiome; feature: rumen; material: fiber-attached | host: Bos | place: Iran: Karaj | collected 2018-10
AGAACTTCACTTTGTTTTTGACAGTTATCACAGTTATTTTTACCTATATATACAAATGATAACTCATTTTTACTAACTAACTCCATAAATTCATCAGTTGTTATCTTATTATACTTAGAAGTATCAAGTACATCAATAGAATAATACTTTTTAATTTCTTCTCGTCTTTTATATTCAGATATCATAAATGATAAGATAACAATTAATATGAACATGAATATTATCCATATTATTTTTACTTTTTTACTCATTTGTAATATCCTCAGTTATCTTACCAAAGAACTCTCCTATCTTTTGGAATATTCCAGAAAAGAAGTCTCCAATAATTGCAAATATGTCTTTTTCTTTTTCCTCTTCTATAGGTTCTTCGACAGGTTCTTGCTCTTCTTCTTTCTTAGCCCATATTCCTAATTCATTTTCTTTAGCATATTTTTCATTTTCTAACAATTCTTCATTATATTTATAATCATCATATAGGTATGCTACTTTAACATAACCTAATCTCACTAGATGATTTTCTAGTAATTCATCATCTATAAATACCCATGCATTTTCTCTACCAAACTTATCAGTTAATTCAATTTTAGGATCTGTTTCAATAGTTATTTTTTTTGCATTAGTAAGTAAATCACATACATATTCATCTACTGTCTTACCGTTTATTTCATCATCCTTGTTGTTTATTTTATATTCATCAGTTTTTTCAATTCCAATAAATTTAACCTTAACTTCTTCTGTGTTATATAAAAATCTTGCACTAGTTGCATCAACACAGTTACTTAATTTTACTTCTCTTTTCTCTGTTTCTTCTGCAAATACAAAAGTTGGAATTATTAAGAGAAATAACATTACTATTATTATTTTTTTATTCAACTTAAACCCTCCTTTTCTATATTATTAATCATCGTAGAAATCATCAAAGAAGGCTTCATCTTCTCCAACATCTTCAAGAGTTAATTCTTGTCTATCTTTAAATACTTCTCTATCATTATTAACATTGTTAGAAACATTTCCTTCCTTATATTCAGAAACTGGTTCATAATGAGCTTCAACAGGTTCATGATACTCTTCTTTGTAAGGTTCATTGTAACGATCACTATATTCTTCACGTTGTGGTTCATTATATGTTTCTTTATAAGGCTCTTCATATGTATATTTTTCTTCATATGAAGGTTCTTTTGCTTTTTCAATTGGTGCTAATAAATCAAAATCATCATTTAATAAGTCTTGAGATAACTTATCATTAACTTTTGCTTCAATATCACTTGTTGAAATATTAACATCTTGTCTAGGTGTTCTTTCTTCTTTCGAATAATCATAACTATTGTTCATTAATATATCATCAAGAGCTTTCTCTTTTTCATATCTATCATATGATTGGTTTTTATTAACAGGTTTATTATATGTGTCATTATATGACTTAATATCATTGTCGAGAAGCATATCATCATAAGATTCTTTAGACTCATATTTTTCTTCTTGATTATCATACTTAGCGCTGATTTGATCATATAATGAGTCTCTTTCATCATCTTTATTTAATTCTCTATCTATGTCATCATATAAATCATCATCATAAGATGGTTTGCGATCAGATTTAGGTTTTTCTTCGTACATATTATCTTTAGGGAATAATGGTTTATCATCAAAATCATCTAAATCATCAAAATCGTCATAAGGTCCTTTGTTAGATACTGGTTGATATTTAGCTCCAGTTTTACTCTCGGCTTCCTTCTTTCTTTCTTCCTCTTCCTCTTTTTCAAGAGCAGCAAGTTTTTCATCTATCTTCTTAACTAAATCATTAATAGCGATAGAATCTTTCTTTCCTCCACTTCTTGGAGGTGGGAAGAATCCTCCACCAGAGTGTCCATCTGAATCACCTGGGAATCCTAAACTTGCCATTGCTTCATCCATTTTTTGACTCTTCTTTTCTTTTACAAATTCTCTTATGTCAAAAATTGCAACTGGTTTCTTTTCACGAACTGGATATTCAATAGGAGCACTGTTAGTATCTCCCCAATCAATTTTGAAATCTGGAACGAATGAAGTCTTAAATGGACTTTTTCTCATACGAAGAACGATATGGTCAAACTGTTTCATTCTTTGTAAGTCGCTTATTGTTACAAGCGGAGTTGAAGCAGTCTTAGCATCTTGCTTACTCTTCTTATCTCCACATAATTTACTAATTTCTTCAAGGGCTGCAAGCTCAGTTGATATTAAGTAGATGATATTACCACAGTTACCTTTAATAGTTTCTGCATCGTCTTTACCATATACTTTATTAAGCTGTGCAAAGTTCTGAATGATCATTATAAATCTTATTTGTCTTGAACGAGCTGCTGTAATCATTGTCGTAACGTCTTTAAGTGGTGGCATGTTAGCAAACTCATCTAGTAAGAAGTTCGTTCTTACTGGAAGTTTTCCTCCACTAGCTTGTGCTACATCGATAAGTGTTTCATATACTTGTTTAATAAATATAGTAGCAAGTGAGTGATATGTTTTCTTTTCATCTTGAATTATTATGAATACTGCTGTTTTTTGTTTACCTATTGAATCAAGATCAATATCACTATGAGATAACATCTCTGATAAGTTTTCACGAGATGCGAATAATTTAACCTTTTGTTTAAATACTGAAATAATACTTCCTTTAGTATCGCTTGGTGCCATAACAGTACCACTTGCGTTAACGTAAGCAGGGCTTGCCGGATCTTTAAATGAGAAATATTCTTTGATGTAAGTAGATCCTCCAAACTTGTCTTCACCTACTGTTGCTGTCATATTGATACTGTTGATATTAATTTTATCTTCAGTTGTATCTTCAAACATTGCTAAGGCAATACCTGCAAAATAGTCCGCTGCAGTTTTCTCCCAGAATGGGTCTTGATTAGCACTATTTTCTTCATAAAGTATGTTTGCTGCAAGGTCATCAAGTAATTCGATTGCTTTATCTTGGTTTCCGTTTTTATAAAGTCTATATGGCATTGATAGTGGGTTCCATGCTGCACCATTTTGTGGATTACGGAAATTTAAAAGTAAAATATTATATCCTTTTTCTTTTAGTAATCCTGCAGTTTTTTCGTATAACTCACCTTTAGGGTCTGTACATATAATTGACTCACCTTTTTTAGCAAGTACTTTAATAGTTGGTAAGATAGTATCTTGAGTTTTACCTGAACCAGTAGCACCCATAACTAGCGTATGATACTCACCATTATCAACCCATAATTCCTTACCATTACATATAAGAGGAACTCCTGCTGCATCACTAGTTGGTTGACTTGCTTCTACTCTTACAACACCTTTATCAGTTTTAATATCTTTTTCACGAGCCCAGTCACTGTAACCACCGCTAGCTCCATTTGTTATTCCTATTCCGAAACCTTTTTCAAATTCAAAGAAGTGAGATTTAACGGATAAGAATGATCCAATAATACAAACGATAAATATAATAAGAGTGTAATGTATGTTTTCTAGTGAGAATGCAGTAATAGGATTAAGTGTTAAACCTTCGAAACCACTTTCTGCTAAAGTTTGTACATTAACAACGATTAATGCAATTAGATATAGTAGTACTAAGGCATATACACCAAATATTCCCAAATCTTTTCTATCAGCTGTAATCCTAAATTTCATATTCTCAACCTCTTTTTACATAATTATCTATAATATAGTATATCATAGTATAAAGAAAATAGGTATGTTTTAAATGAGTTTTTTACTAAAAATAAAAGACAATTCTTGTATGAATTGTCTAGTTTTATTTAATCATTTCTTTCTCAATAATATATCTTGGTCTTTCTTTAGTTTCCATATATATTTTTCCTATATATTCTCCGATAATTCCAATACAAAATATTTGGAAACTTCCAAAAATTGTTATAAGAACAACTATGGTTGTCCATCCTTGAATAGGAACACCTTTAACAAAGTAAGATATTACACAGTACAAAAGATATAATAAGCTTACCATTGATAATGTAAATCCTATTGAAGTAATGAATCTTATTGGCATAACACTAAAAGAAAATAATCCATCAAATGCAAATGACACCATCTTTTTTAGAGAGTATTTACTCTTCCCAGCATATCTTTTATGTCTTTCATATTCAACTATAGATGTTTTGAATCCTAATAAAGGAATTATTCCTCTTAAGAAGAGATTAACTTCTTTAAATTTTTCTAATTCATCTAATGCTCTTTTGCTCATTAATCTATAATCCGCATGATTATTGATAATTTCTACTCCAATTAATTTCATTAATTTGTAAAATAAAAGTGCTGTATTTCTCTTAAAGAATGAATCTGATTTTCTACTATTTCTAACTCCGTACACTATGTCTGATCCCTTGTTGTTCTCTTCAATAAATTTATCAATAGCATCAATGTCATCTTGTAAATCTGCATCCATGGAGATGGTTATGTCAGCATATTTTTTACTGGTTAATAGCCCTGCTAAAAGTGCTTTTTGGTGTCCACAATTTCTAGATAAACTTATATAATTAACGTATTTATTTTTTTCGTGGTATTCATTTAATTTTAATAAAGTATTATCTTTTGAACCGTCATTAACAAATAACATTTTACTCTTTTTAGAAATCATATTATTTTTAATCAATTTATCTAGTTTTTCAGTTATTCTTTTAATAGTTTCATCGATAACTAATTCTTCATTATAACAAGGAATAACTATATATAGTGTCTTTGCCATAAACCCTCCTAATTATATGTATCATAAGATCTAACATATACTTTCATTATAATTTTTGTAATGAATTTTGGCCATATCTTATTAAACATCGTTACGTCTTCTTCAATTCTTTTTTTATTATTTATAAACTCTTTAGTAGTTGCCCCATCATGAATTCTAAAACATACAAGTTTTTTATGAATGTATAAGCTTATCCCCTTCATTTTGTATATTTTTAGGAACGTATCCCAATCTATAGAGAATAATAAATCAGAAGTAAATATATCGTTTCCTAGTAACTTTTTATTGTACGTTACTGAAGGACAATTTATTGTATTACCAAATGCTAATGTCATAACTCTAATAAATTTAAATCTTGCAAAGGTTCTAAACCTAGTTAAAAACTTTATTATTGGTTTAAGTTTATTATTTAAATCTGTTGTCTTCTCTCCATTTTTATATGGGTAGTAATTTGTATTATACATCAAAACATCACTAGAGTATGCTTTTAATATTTCTTTGGTATAACCAGGAAGATATACATCATCTTGATGGGCAACTGTAACTAGCTCTGTTTTAGCATTATTATATGCATTATTCCAGTCTTCTCTTATATTGCTCTTACCTTTTTTAATAAAAAGTTTAATATTATATTTTTTTGCTAAGCTTTCTATTAATTTATTTGGAGTTGACGTACTAATAATTACATTTGTTTTAATTTCTTGATCTAATATTGATTTAATGCATTCTTCTAAATATGGTGATTCTTTATATGCACATATTGCAAAAGTATGAATTTTAGATAATTCATTCAATTCTTTTTCAGTTTTATTAATCTTATTTCTAAAAGTCCAATATCTATTCATCAAAAAATTAAGTGGTACTGTTATTATTAGATTCATTAAAGATGCTATATAAAGTGGAATACCAATTTTATTACATTCTATTTCAAGTAAAATACTAGTTAGTATTATTCCTGTAAAAGCATAAGATAAGTAAGCTTTAATTATTGATTTTAGTATTGTTTTAATACTATGATCTTTTAGTTTAAATACAAATATAGAATTTAAAATATATGACAATAATACTGATAACAAAAATGTAAATAAATTAGATAATATAACATCTATTTTAAGAACGTAATGAAACGTATTAATTAGTATATAAGATACTATTGTATTAATAATTCCTACAAAAGAAAATATGATAAAATCTATTATTATTTTCTTATCTTTCATCTTATTCATTATGACACCAACTTGATTTTAATTAATGATATTATATTTAAAACATATATATAGAATAACATAAATATTACAAATACATAATATGCATATGCAGCTGCTATATTTAAAATATCTATATTAAATGTCTTATAATTTTTTATATATAATATTAATACAATCAAACAAATAATAGAAATTATTATACTTATATTTAATAATGGTGGAATGAATTTTATAACTATATCATTATCACCTTCTAATAGATCAACTGATATGTAATTTCCAAACACTTTATCAATATTTATTTTTTTACCATTGTTATATGCATATAATCCTTCATTATATGATACTGGAATAAACATTGATTTATTTGAAGTAGCTTTACCTTTTACACTAATTTTATAATCATCAATATCTAACTTAATACTATCACTATAGTCTTTGTAATTATTTACTAAATCCCATAACTTATCATAAGAGATTTTTATAAATTTTAATTTGGAGTTAATATTTTTTTTGTTTGGATATTCAATTTTAATCTCAGTATTTTCATATATGCCAATATTAATATCATTAATGGTTTCACTATATATATCAAAATTGTCACCATTAATGTATGGAATAATTAATTTATCACCATTAATTGTAATGTCATTTATATAGCATCTCTCACATGTTTCATCAATGTAAACATATGATTTTTCATCTACATCAAATGTGATTATATCTTTTCCATTTTGACTAACTTTTTTATAATCAATATATTCAACAATATTGTCTTTTCTATTAAATAATTTTTGATAAAAATTATTTAAATTAGCTGCTCTATCTTTAGATTCATTATATTTTGCAAGTAACATAGTATTATCTTTATTACTTGTTTCATAAATAAGACCTACAGGTAGAGAATTTTTATATTCATAAATATTATAAAATGATGTTTTACCAATTAATTTATAATCTTCTCCAAGTGTTTTATGTGTTAATAATCTATTAATACCTAATATTTGATCTGAAATAATTGGGCCACCAAAATCTATCAATTGTACAAAATCAACTTGATAACCATAAACGTCATGTGATATTTTTTTGTCTTCATTAAACATATGCCATGTGCTTATAGATGGTTTATTAGTAATCAAGGAATAGTTATTATTCATTTTATAATCTAAGTCTTTATATCTATATAGTGTATTATCATTTTTAGCAAAATTATATACTTCATTTGCTAGAAAAGCTGTTTCATCAGTTGAATCATTTGATTCTTTAGTTTGATATTCATTTGGAATGCATATATAAGTGTAGCTATGAAAGAATAATTGAATAATAAATACAAATGATATTAATAGAAATTTATTACTATTTTTGATTTTCATTTTTATTAATAACAAATAAATAATATAAGAAAAAACAAATGATACTATAACTGCTATTCCTACTTTTGTACCTATTCCATAAGCTGGTGCATAATAAATAGCTTTTTTAAAATATGCAAAATAATATAATACTGAAGAAACAATTAATAGAATTGTTGCAGTTATTATACCAAATATATTTTTAGATTTACTATCAAATGTTTTAATATCTAAACCATATTTGTTTATATAATATAAAGCACCATATAGTATAAGTAGCGTTGGAATAAAAGCAAATCTATATGGGAATAATAAATAGTTACCTGTATGCCACATTTGATTAGCAGAATCAAATATTATTGTTATTGTGGTCATAAATAACATTATTAATAAAAATTTAACTTCTTTTTTATTCTCTTTATATTTTTTAATAAGTTTAAATAGATATATGAATGGGAATCCATAAAAACATAAAACCATCAATTTGTTTACAATTAAATTAATATCAAATAATTTTCTTGTATCCATATAGTTAACTGAAAATCTATATGAATTAAATGTTTGATATAACACTGGGAAAGAAACAGCTGCACTTAATCCAATTGCTAAAACAGTACTTATTCCAAGTTTAAATATTAGTTTATTTTTGCCTCCTTTTTTTGCTATTATTAATAAATATGCAAAACTGCTAAATAGTATAAATAAAATAATCATATATGAAATATAGAAAGAAAAAATCATACATAAAAATAAAGTAATAATGTATAAAAGTGGGCTTTTATTTTCTAGCATATTTTTATATCCAAGAATTAAAACTGGAAATAATGCTGTTAAAGTTAACCATGGTATATTAGTGTGATAAACAAGTACATAACCAGAAAAAGCATATAATAAACTAAAAAATATAATGATATAATTATCAACCTTTTTAAATAATTTTTTAAATACAATTGAACTACTTAAAGATATTAATGCAATTTTAATTATTAATATAAAATTCAAAAAATAAGGAATACTATCTCTACTTGTTATAGCTATTAGCCAGTTTGTCGGATCTAAAAATCCATATATTGCTCCAAAGTCATAAATGTTTGTTCCTGCTCCAATATTGAAGTCGAAAAATATATTAAAATTACCATGAAAAAAATCCCATAAACTATAATATGCTGGTAAATAAGCTTTTCCCATATCTGCATTTGACATAGTAATTCTTCCAAATGGATATGCTCCTTTTATACCATACAATAATAGTAGTAATACTATTGGGATAATAAAAGCAAAAATATAAACTGAATACTTTTTTAAGTGTCTTTTCACATTAATCATCTCATTAATAATTATATCATAATTAAAATATACATATCAAATAATAAAAGGCTTAATGATATTCATTAAACCTTTATTTTAACAATGTTTTTGGCACTGACCATCATATAATAAATGATCCGGACATTCTTTATCTTCCAAACTTGTGGATAGTCTTCCATATTTAATATTTGTGAAGAATAAACCTAATAATCCATCCCACTTATAACCAAATGATTCGAAATATTTTATTCCCAATTGGCTTGCTCCTCTTCCGTGTCCTCCACTTGGTTTATAAGTGAATGCATATTCTTTTCTAGTTAATCCATTTTGTAGTTTCTTTTCTCTAGATAGCCCTGTATCCGTCCAACATTTATCTAAAGTTGTTTGTGGTGGCGTTCCCGCTGTTTCAGTAGGAGCTTTACCTTGAACTAAAGAAAATCTTACTTTTTGTCCACCAAATTCTTCATTTGGAGGTCTTGAATCTGGATTTTTAAAGCAAGGACAATCTAAGTATTTTTGTGGAATATTAAAACTACTACTATAAATTGGTTTAAATGCTCCTGGATTAACAGGTAAATCTCTTTGCCCATCATCTAAATAATAGAATCCATCATCTAGTTCTCTATTTTGTGGACAAAATGCATCGTATTCAGTATGTCTTATTTTTCCTGAATCATAATATCTAATTACAATTCCTTTTGTATCTTGTACTGCTTGCCATATTATAGGTAAGTTTTTCTTTGGCCAATCTGGATCATAATTAGGATTATCTTTTTGATCTTTATAACTTGAATCATATGTTGGATTATAAGCTTTTCCATTATAGTTTTGTGCCTTAGATGAGTTATCAATTATTCCTTCACCATCAGTACCAACTACTGCGATACCTTCTGTTCTAGCAAGTATAGCCATTGCTCTTTCTGCTTCAAGACCACCACTTGCAAACTCTGCCATTATAACTCCACCAACATATTGATCTAAATCAACTTCTTCATAACCTGAACCATCTTTAAGTCTTACTTTAATCTTTTCAATCTTAGCATCAATTACATCAAAATCATTACAGTCTCTTCTAATACCGTTATAGTAAGAGTAAATGTAATTTGCTATTTCTGTTATTCTAGGTAAGTTGATTTTATAATTTTCATCATCACTTTTGTTCTCATCATGTGATAAGTAATCTTCAAAATAGGTATTTATAAATCCATCTTTATTAATTAAATTCCAAAAGAATACTCCACCAGAGTTCGGATCTTTTTCATAATCATAAGTTTTATCATTATTTAAACTTGTATAGTATTTTCCTTGTCTTCTTGATAATACATAAACATCTGGAACTGAAGTTTTTCCTGGAGGTGCATCAGTACAATGAGCGTTTAATTCGGCTTCTTTTTCATTACGATATCCACCAAAAATGTTGAAAATATCAAATATACTCCAGAATGATTTTGCACTTCCTACTTCTAAGTCATTTTTTGCATATTGTTCCATTGTCTCTTCTCTTCCACAAGTTACATTAATACTTGAACTAAGTGTATCTATGTAAGACAGAATCTGCATCTTAGCAAGAAGTCCTGTTTGTTCTGACCAAACATCTAAAAAATCTTCCCAGTTATATAGTTTACCTTTAAATTTATAACACTCATGTGTTTCTGAATTACAATTACCTTCAACTGGTGTTATATAATCATTTTCAAGTGGTGCAACTAAAGCTGATATTAGTAAAAATCTATCTATATTTACTTCGTATTCATCAGCAACTTTTTTATATTCTGTTTCTATTTTTTCATATAGTTTTGGATATTTTTTAAATACATTGCTTGTTTCATCATCTAGATCGCTGACTATTACTTGACCATCGTTTTCTTTACTATAAACTTGAGAGTCAGCATTTTTTGCAAATAGTATTAAGAATATCAATCCAACTAATAATAAAGGTCCTAGAAAAGCTGCTGCTGTTAATATTAATGAAGTTCTTCTAGTTTCATTTTTTGCTTTTTTCTCAACATTTTTTATTCCTTCATGAGTTGAATCTGCTTTTGCAAATTCATTTAAATAATCGTCACCTTTTTTTGTATCTAACGCTTTTTCGACTGCTACTCCTAGTGCTGGATTATATGCTTTTGCTGCTTCTGTTAAAGTCTTTTTTGCAGCCTGTTTTTTTATTTTTTGTTGCATATTTAACTCATTAGGATCATTTGGATCTTGATTATTTTTAACATTATTGTTTTGCTGCATTTTCTGTGCTTTATTGAACATTTCATTTTGTTTGTTTTGTGGTGGTGTATAATTTCTTTGGCCGTTTCTTGATGCATTATACTGTCCTGCTTTTGTACTTGTTCCGACATTAACGCTTTTTGAACTTTTATATTTTTCTGCCATTTTTTACACCTCCACTTCTTTTTATTCATCTCTATTTTCTACTAAATAATTTTCGCATTGTCCGTCTTTAATGCTTCCCTCATATATTTTAAAACTTACTCCGAAATTGTCTCTTTCTAAGAATAATTTTAATAAACCTTGCCAGTCATATCCGAATTGAGAGAAGTATGCCATACCATGTTGGCTAACACCTCTTCCATGTCCTCCTGTTGCTCCATATTTAAATCCGTGTAAAGTTTTTCCAGATTTCTGATCAAATTTTGTTTCACCAGTTGGAGTCCAACACTTTTCAGTAGTAGTTTGTGGTGGATTTCCAAGATATTGTGGATATAAATCTGATTGTTGTACTGCAAACTGAGTACCTGGTTGACTAGAATTATTTTGGAAGCAAGGACATTCTGTTCTCGATTTAGGAACACTAAAACGAGTAATATCTATTGGTAAATTTCTTTGTCCATCTGGTAA
>JAEEGL015048881.1_pt1 | contig 11426 bp, 8 predicted proteins | sample 9134231 | NCBI WGS metagenome assembly JAEEGL01 (sample SAMN16246548, study PRJNA631951) | gut metagenome | biome: gut microbiome; feature: rumen; material: fiber-attached | host: Bos | place: Iran: Karaj | collected 2018-10
CGAACCACGACCTCATCAAACAACTCCTGACACTCCCGTATTACGGATTCTGGGAATGAGTCGGAAAGTGAAAGCCAACTGAATTTTCTGACACACGAAGCCACTTCAATCTGCTTCTTGCGCTCTGCAATAACGTCGGCAGGTAGTCCTTCCATATAATAGTCTAATGCCTTTTCCCACAGGCGTTGCCCCATTTCGCGTGGCAGACCAATTACATTCTCATAGTCGCCAACGAAACTAACCATAGCTGAATATGCGTTGGACAAATCAAGTAATGGATGTCCATACCCTACCTCACCCATATCAATAAGCATCAATTCTCCTTCCTGCATCATAGCATTCTTAGTCTGCAAATCCATATGTAACAAACGGTTACCAGCAGGGATACTATTAACAATATTCAAGAGCATTTCTATTTTTTCCTCGGGGAAATATCGACGAATGTGCTCCACCTGTCTTCGAACGTTCTCCAAAGCAGACGGCACGCTCCCGCCTTCGGGAACCTCTATCTGATGTAGAAGCGAAAAGAGATCAGCATACTTTCTGGCACAAGAATCCAGTTCATCGGGATGACTCTTAACATATGTACTCAATGTGTGAGCCTCCAGCAACTCGTAGACTAATCCATAGCACTCCGGATCACCGTCAGACAATGGTGCCACCTTTACAACATCAAACGAGATAGGGGTCGGCATTCCCAGTACAAAAGACTCCTTCGACAATATGATCTCCTTTTGGACTTCCTCCATTGTGGAACCTTCGCGGAACACCTTGATAATTGTGTCACCATTCAGCCTATACACCTTTCCTACTCCACCAATACCAATCAGACTGCAACCTTCTATGCTCAGTCGACGCAGAGATCGTTCTATTTTCATAATCTCAGTGAATCGTGTCGTTTCGAGCACTTCATACACTTGCGAGCGGACTTCGATGATTCTGAAATTCTTATATCGCTTAGCCAGGGAAAGTAAAATGCGCAGGCCCGAGCTTGATATATATTCCAGACGAGAGGCATCGCATATCAACTCGATATCCGAAGGGTCACAGGTGAGGGTCGACAATTGGGTATTAATAATTGTATTGGTTTCTGCGGACGTTAGGGTATCTAAACTTCCTACCATGCAGATAACCACCTTATTGCCATTGATTTGAACGGTCGTAGTCATGTACCAGTTTCTGTTATTCGTTTTTAAAATTGAACACCACATAATGGCTAAATGCCCAAGAATGATGTTCTTCATTGGCAAATATACATCTTTTTTTGATAACTAAAAGCTTTTTCCTTCTTTTTTCCAAAGTATAAAATAAGAATAATTAACGTGCGTTTAACAATCGCATTACGGAAAATGAACTATATTTGCATCGGATTATTCAACAATTTAATGATTTTAGTTATGAAAAGACTTCTCATGCATCATCGAATTAGCACCATCGCATTACTGTTCATGCTATGTTCGGCAATGGTTTCTCATGCACAGGAACGTAAGACAGACGAAGCACTTTCGGCTACAGAGAAAAGAACAGAAACTCCATTCAGCAATTTTAAGAACGTTAGTAATCCCGAAGCAGAAAAAGGCGTGCTGCAGTATCTTTGCGAAAAGATAAAGCATTCCAAAATAACAATAGAGAATTATCCTAAAGGATGTGTAACTCTATCCTTAATGATAAACGACACTGAAATTTACGTGACTTTAAAACACGAGTAAGAACATAGAAAGAGAGCAGAAAAATAATAGAGGCGAGCCTACAAAAGGTTCGCCTCTATACATATTATATAAAAACAACTAAAACTCTGCGTTTTTAGGCGTACGTGGGAAAGGAATGACATCACGGATGTTCTGCATACCGGTAACGAAAAGTATCAGTCGCTCAAATCCGAGGCCGAAACCTGCATGAGGACAACTTCCGTACTTACGGGTATCAAGATACCACCACAAGTGGGTCATATCCATCTGACGGCGTTCTATCTCGCCCATTAGTTTTTCATAACTCTCCTCGCGAACACTACCGCCAATAATTTCACCAATAGAGGGGAACAGAACATCGGTACCCTGCATGGTAGGACCAGGGGCGACCGCACCCTTGTAACCAACAGAACCACCCTCAGTAGTCTCGGGATTCTGCTTCATATAGAATGACTTGAAGGAACGAGGATAGTCTGTCATGATGACAGGCTTCTTGAAGTGCTCCTCAACGAGATAGCGCTCATGCTCGCTTGCCAAGTCATCACCCCAGTTGCATGGGAATTCAAACTTCTTGCCATTCTTAATAGCTTCCTGCAGGATGTTGATACCCTCAGTATAAGGCAAACGTACAAAGTCTTCCTTCAGGACACCCTCAAGACGCTCGATAAGTGTTTTGTCTATCATCTTATTGAGGAATTCCAGGTCATCCTTGCAATTATCCAGTGCCCAGCGTACACAATACTTGATGAAGTCTTCTTCAAGATCCATCAACTCTTCCTGGTCAAGGAAGGCAACTTCGGGCTCTATCATCCAGAACTCAGCCAAATGGCGAGGAGTATTGCTGTTCTCAGCACGGAAAGTAGGACCGAACGTGTAGATGGCTCCCAAAGCTGTAGCTCCCAACTCACCCTCCAATTGACCAGATACGGTCAGCGAGGTTTGCTCGCCAAAGAAATCATCGTCATAGATAATCTTACCCTGCTCGTCCTTCTTCAGGTCATAAAGGTTCTTGGTAGTTACCTGGAACATATTTCCTGCTCCTTCGCAGTCAGAAGCTGTAATGAGGGGGGTATGGAAATAGAAATAGCCATGCTCGTGAAAATAGGTGTGAATGGCCATTGCCATGTTATGGCGAATACGCAGGATAGCACCAAAAGTGTTGGTACGGGGACGCAGATGAGCCACTGTACGGAGGTATTCCCAACTGGCTCCTTTCTTCTGCAGAGGATAGGTATTGTCGCAGTCGCCAAGAATCTCTATTGCCGTAGCCTGAATCTCACTGGCCTGACCAGCAGCAGGGCTCTCGACCAACTTACCCTCGACACAAAGGCAAGCACCTGTAGTAATGCGCTTGATAGTTTCCTCGGCAAAGTTAGACTCATCGCCGACAATCTGCACGTTTTTGATAGTACTTCCATCGTTCAAGGCAATAAAGAAGATACCTTTACTGCCTCGTTTGGAGCGCACCCATCCTTTAACACAGATATCAGAACCGTATGCTGTACACTTCAGCGCGTCTATTACTTTTGTACGTTTCATTTTGAATTATCAATTTTCAATCCTCAATTATTCAAACGCTCCCATGCGCAACATATTCACTTCCTGTTCAGTAAGGTAACGCCAGTCACCACGACGAACGTTTTTCTTGGTAAGACCGGCAAAGAATACACGATCCAGTTTGATAACCTTATAACCAAGGCTCTCGAAGATACGACGTACGATGCGGTTACGTCCGCTGTGGATTTCAATACCTACCTGCTTACGATCGGTCTCGCTGGCATATTCTATAGCATCCGCATGAATCTCGCCATCTTCTAACTGGATGCCGTCTGCAATCATGCGCATATCAGCAGCGGTAACATTCTTATTAAGATATACATGATAGATTTTCTTCTTCATGTACTGAGGATGTGTAAGCTTGCTGGCCAACTCACCATCATTGGTAAGCAGCAAAACGCCAGTAGTGTTGCGGTCCAAACGTCCAACTGGATAGATACGCTCGCGGCAAGCACCCTTCACAAGATCCATTACAGTCTTGCGGTTCTGAGGATCATCACTAGTAGTAACATAATCCTTTGGCTTATTGAGCAGGATGTATACCTTCTTCTCGATGCTAACCAACTGGTCATGGAAAAGAACGGCATCTGAACGCTTTACTTTAGTACCCAATTCGGTAACAACCTGTCCGTTAACGCTTACCACACCTGCTTCGATGAAGCTATCAGCCTCACGACGACTGCAGACGCCAGCATTAGCCAGGAACTTATTCAGACGAATTGGTTCATCGGGATCTACATGAGTCTCCTTATACTCAATCTGCTTCTTCATGCTATACTTAGCATTGGGGTTGTATCCAGCTGTGCGGGGACGATAGCCACCTCTTGGACCACCCTTGGGAGCATAACCTCCCGCATTGCGAGGCTGATAACCACCCTCACGACGGGGACGGGGCTGATAGCCACCCTCACCACCTGCATTGGAACGGGGACGGGGCTGATAGCCACCTTCGCCACCTGCATTATAACGGGGACGGGGCTGATAGCCACCCTCGCGAGACTGATAAGGCCGACTGGTCTGCCCCTCGGAATTACTACTGAATGCAGGGCGGTTTATGCGTGGGCGCATAACACGTCCCTGACTATTATATCTAGGGGTACGATTGTTGTCACTTCCATACTGCTGAGGGCGGTAACCATCGCGGCCTTCACTCTCATTCTTTTCGGAGAACTTCTCTCTCCAGCTTTCGTCTTCTGTAATCATAAATTTTTTACGTTTTAAAAGTGTTTTTAATTTTGTTAAATACCTATATATGTATGAGGAGTTATGGCGCGCAGCTCTTCCTTCACGGACTCACTTACGTTGAGCTCCTCAATAAAATTCTTTATCGTGGCCTCATCAATGCCCTTGCCCGTACGGGTTAGAGCCTTCAAAGCCTCATAGGGGTGAGGATAAGCCTCACGACGGAGAATTGTCTGGATGGCCTCGGCACATACAGCCCAGCAATTATCCAAATCCCTGTTAATAGCCTCCTGATTCAGGACTAGTTTGCGTAAACCCTTTAGGGTACTGCTAAGACTGATGAGCATATGTCCCAAGGGCACACCAATATTACGGAGAACAGTACTATCCGTAAGGTCACGCTGCAAACGGCTGACGGGCAACTTTTGGCTTAAATGCAAAAGGATTGCATTGGCAATACCCAAGTTACCCTCAGAATTCTCGAAATCGATAGGGTTAACCTTATGAGGCATTGCACTAGAACCAACCTCTCCAGCCTTAATCTTCTGACGGAAATACTCCATAGAGACGTACTGCCAGAAATCGCGGTCGAGGTCGATAATAATTGTATTGATACGCTTCATAGCATCGAAGATAGCACCCAGGCAATCGTAATTACTAATCTGAGTAGTATATTCTTCGCGCTCTAAGCCTAATTTCTCTGAAACGAACTTAGCGCCGAACTGACGCCAGTCATACTGAGGATATGCCACATGGTGAGCATTAAAGTTACCCGTAGCACCACCGAATTTTGCGGTTACAGGACACTGACGTAACATCACCAACTGACGCTGCAGACGATAAACGAACACCATCACCTCCTTACCCAAACGTGTAGGACTGGCAGGCTGTCCGTGGGTCTTAGCCAACATAGGAACATCCTTCCACTCCTCAGCATAAGCAGCTAACTGATCTATCAATTCCTGCAATAAGGGGTAGTAAACCTGTTCCAATGATTCTTTCACACTCAGAGGCACACTGGTGTTATTTATATCCTGCGACGTAAGTCCAAAGTGGATAAACTCCTTATAGGGTTCCAATCCGCCAATAGCATCAAACTGCTCCTTGATAAAATATTCTACGGCCTTAACATCGTGATTGGTAACCTTCTCTATGTCTTTTACACGTTGTGCATCCTTCTCAGAGAAATCCATATAAATCTTTCTCAAGACTACGAACAAGTCCTGAGGGAAGGAAGCCAACTGAGGGAGGGGTAACTCACAAAGTGTAATAAAATACTCTATTTCTACTCTTACGCGATAACGGATAAGAGCGAACTCTGAAAAATAACCAGCTAAGGTTTCTGTTTTTCCACGATAGCGACCATCTACTGGGGATATAGCCGTCAACAAGTCTAATTCCATAGCTTTTTCTAAAACTAATACGTGCCTACAAATTATTTTTGTGCAAAAGTGGTGGGCGTTGACGGATTCGAACCGCCGACCCTCTGCTTGTAAGGCAGATGCTCTGAACCAGCTGAGCTAAACGCCCAATTCTGCAAGAGGTTTGTGGGATTTATTTTGGTGGGCGTTGACGGATTCGAACCGCCGACCCTCTGCTTGTAAGGCAGATGCTCTGAACCAGCTGAGCTAAACGCCCAAAACAAGCCCCTCTCGAGAAATGCGGAGCAAAGTTACCACATTTCTACGGACTTGCAAAATATTTCCGTAAATATTTTTATTTAGATGCGAAACGACGTGACTGCTCTTCAATCAAGGCTCTGTCCTGGAAGTAGTTAATCTTCATAGCGCGGCGAACCTCATCCATTGTCTGACAAGCTGCCTCGCGAGCTACTTCGCATCCTTTCCTCAGTATCTCATATACTTGTGGGATATCCTTCTCGAACTCAGCACGACGCTGACGGATAGGCTCCAAAGTTTCCTGCAACACACTCATTAAGAGTTTCTTGCACTTCATATCGCCCAAGCCTCCACGAGTATAATGATCCTTCATCTCCTGAAGGGTCTGATAATCTGTAGTCATAGCTGCTACCATCTCGTCCGTAGCAAACGCATCAAGATAGGTGAAAACGGTATTACCCTCAAGATGACCGGGATCGTTCACCTGAAGGTGGGTAGGATCAGTGTACATACTCTTCACTTTCTTATTCACCTCGTCTGCAGAATCAGAGAGATAGATACAGTTACCCAGACTCTTACTCATCTTAGCCTTACCATCGGTGCCGGGCAGACGCAGACAGGCGGCATTATCAGGCAACAGGATATTGGGTTCAACCAATGTATCTCCATAAATATTATTGAACTTACGTACAATCTCGCGGCATTGTTCCAGCATAGGCTCCTGATCTTCTCCTGCAGGTACAGTAGTTGCTTTGAACATAGTTATATCAGCAGCCTGAGAGATGGGATAAGTAAAGAATCCCACAGGAATACTCTCGCCACTGAATCCACGCATCTGAACTTCGGTCTTTACGGTAGGATTACGCTGCAGGCGGCTAACGCTCACCATATCCATAAAATAAAACGACAACTCGCAGAGTTCTGGAATCTGGCTTTGGATAAACAAAGTACTCTTGGAGGGATCGAGTCCTGCTGCCAGATAGTCTAAAGCCACCTCTATAACGTTCTGACGTACTTTCTCAGGATTTTCTATATTGTCGGTTAATGCCTGAGCATCTGCCTCGAAAATAAAAATCTTATCATATAAGCCAGAATTCTGCAGTTCTACTCTTCTGCGAAGCGAACCTACATAGTGGCCGATGTGGAGTTTTCCGGTTGGGCGATCGCCCGTAAGAATAATCTTTTCTTTTGGTTCCATTTTTTATAATTGTGTTTAATCAATTTCTTTTAGCGTCCAAACATTTTCTCGATTTGGGCATGTTCCATAATTGAGACAATGACCTTACCAGTTGGGGTGAGGTTGGGATTTTGGCATTGGAACAGTTCGCCAAGCAGCGATTCCATTTCCTGATTGCTTAATGCCTGCCCAGCAACTATTGCCGCATTACGAGCCATAACCAGAGCTATACGATGTTGTAATTCATTTTCTATCCCACTCTCTTTTTCCTTGACAGCCTCCACCATTTGGGTAAGCACAAGTACAGGATTGGCACCCTGCAGATCTGAAGGGACGCCATTCACGGAGAAACTGCCACCGCCAAGCGATTCTATATCGAAGCCAAGCGACCGCAACTCATCTGTCATATCCTGAAACAGAACAGCATCCGAAGGGGATAACTGTAATATCTCTGGAAAAAGAAGGCCTTGGGAAGAAGCCTTCTGCCCCTCTATTTGCCTAAGGAATTTCTCGTACAGAATACGCACATGTGCTCTATGCTGATCCACCATCATCAGTCCCGTTTGTACAGGGGTAAGGATGTACTGACCTCGATACTGAAAATGATTGTTACTCATCTCGCCCCCCCCCTGAGCCTCATCCGAAAAAAGATCATCCTGTTCTGCAGGCAACTCCTCTATATGGTAATTACGAGCAGATTCTGCCTTTTCTATGTGTGAATAGAGTTGTTCCCAATCGACGGGAGCCTGTTTCTGACGCTTCGTTTCTTGGGAGCGGAAAGGATTGTAGCTGTTGTCAACCTGCACATGGGGAGCACGTACTTCCGCACTACCATGATAGTCAAAAGCTGGAATATCAGGTCGTCCCTCAACATCAAAATCAATAGTGGGCACTGCATTGAACTTACCCAATGAATCCTTGATCGCAGCAACCAGAATCTGCCAGATAGCAGAGTCATTCTCGAATTTTATCTCTGTTTTGGTGGGATGTATATTGACATCTATATTGGCAGGATCAACTTCGAAGTAAAGGAAATACGGTATCTGTTCGCCTTCGGGAATAAGATGGGCATAGGCCTCGAGCACAGCCTTGTGAAAATAAGGATGTCGCATATACCTGCCGTTCACGAAGAAATACTGGTTTGTATTCTTCTTGCGTGCAGCCTCAGGTTTTCCCACAAAACCTGTAATACGAACAAGGGTTGTATCAACATCGACCGACAGCAATTGTTCGTTCTGTTTCTTTCCAAAGACATTTACTATACGCTGCCGGAGATTACTGGCAGGCAACTTTGTAATCAACGTTCCATTATGGGAAAGAGAGAAGGAAACGGAAGGATTCACCAACACGATTCTTTCGAACTCTTGAATGATATTATTAAGCTCAGTCTGATTTGATTTCAAGAATTTACGACGAGCAGGTACATTAAAGAACAGATTACGGACCTCGAGATTGGCACCTACCGGACAGGAACACACTTCCTGACTGGTTATGTGTGATCCTTCGATGGTAAGGTCAGTGCCCAATTCATCCTCGATGGTTCGAGTCAGAAGATGTACTTGCGCTACAGCAGCAATGGAAGGAAGAGCCTCTCCCCTGAATCCCATCGTATGCAAAGAGAACAAATCCTCTGCCTGTTTAATCTTGGAGGTAGCATGTCGTTCAAAAGCCATGCGGGCATCCTGTTCACTCATCCCCTTTCCGTCATCTATCACCTGGATAGATGTCCGGCCAGCATCCACGACAAGTACATCTACCGTCGATGCACCAGCATCAACAGCATTCTCCATCAACTCTTTGATAACAGAAGAGGGACGCTGAACGACTTCACCGGCAGCAATCTGATTAGCTACCGAGTCTGGAAGAAGATGAATGATGTCCATAATGTGATTACCGTCTGCCTGTCATGATGAAATACCAGAAAAACAACAAGATAAAGATAAGGATGATAGCCAAGGGCCACCCTATCCTAGCGCCTTTCTCTTTATATCGCTGTGCACGTGGGGTGTAATTAATAAAGGTACCCTTGAACTTATCTGCATGATAAGCATTGTCTTCTGGTACTGCTTCCCCCTTCGCACGCATAGTCTGTTCAACCAACTTCTGCAACTTTTCCTTGCGCTCATCGGTATAAATGCTCACTCGTCTGAACTTGCGAGGCTGTCTGGTGCTGAACATTCCCATAACCTTATTGTTTTTATTCTTGTTTTATATCTGATAGCTTTTGTTTTGGTGCCACACGCTGCACGCTTTTCTTCAGTTCACTTCCAGCCTTTTTACCTCGCCAATTGAATACATCCATCTTATCAACAGGCCGGATATAATCGAACCAGGCAAAATTGGAAAGATAAAGCTCATCTGGCGGTATCAGCGGCACGGGATACATAGTCCCCGTTGCAGCAGGCATCCAGACATAGTCAATCTTACCACTATCGGAAAAAAGTTTCAGTAATGTGGTTTCGGTATGATTCATCTCTACCATCACACTGTCTTCGTTAAAAGGGTAATAGTTGAAATACACATTACCTTGTGTAGTGGAAAGATACACCTCGCCATTGCGGAAGTAGAAATGCATCTCGTGCCCAGCTACCTGATTGTAATGTATACTGTCTATCTTCTCGACAGAAAGTGCCTGACGAAGAACCTGCACACTATCCAACGTACTGTCGTTAAAGAAAGACCTTATCTCCTCGCCCAGCATCTGTTGTCCATTCTGCCATAGAATAGGATCATAATACATTACAAGACAAGAATCCTTGGAATTGTAGACCATAGAGTCGCAGACGGCTTGCATATCTTCGCGGAAAGCACGTACACGACGATATGCATGCAGGATACGATACATACTGTCCGTATCGATATAATACGTGAACACTTTAAAAGTATCCGCGTGAGCGAACAAGGTATCTTTCTGGGAGAAGTCAATCACCATGGCACTGTCATAGGTCTCGCAATATCCTATACTGTCGACGTAATAACAATAATTGCCGGTTAGCATATTCTTGTTCTCGTCGTCGGTGTAAACGAAATTACCAAAGGCTTCACCGATTTTTGTTTCCCCGTTCCATACTACGCTATCCCCTACCAGATGTTTTCCTTCATTAACCAGAATACTTCTGTCGAGCATAAACGACTCGTCCGTCTTGGTGTGATAATAGCCACGTTCGGTATATATATGGCTTTCTCCGTTCTCGATATTGGAAGGTCCCACCACATAGGCTATAGCCGTATTAGTATTATAATATAGAGTATCAGATACCAAGACGGTCTTGGGAGGTTCCGGAGGCTCCGGATTAACCAACCTGACATTATAATTAAAGACAGCCTGATGAGTAGCCGGCTGATACTGCCCCCAGTCGCTCGTCAATTCATTACCTTGGTCCAGAAGGCGTCCTCCTTCGAAGAAATATCCAAGATCATATATACGGTCATAATCAAGACTGTCAGTATACAGGATTGTTTTCAGATGCTTCAGAACTACGTTATAGCGAGCCCGGGCCAGACGGTCCATACCATTATAATATAACACATCGCTTGTTAGCGTAAGTGTATCGCCCTGGACCATACGGACATTACCAAATGCATCAAAGGAATTTGTAGATTCGTAAAAGAGGGCACTATCACAATACATAAGTGTACCCTCATGATTGAACTTTACATTTCCTACCAAAAACTGAGCCGTCTGATGAAGTCGGTTGTCGTAATACAACTTATCAGCATGTAACAAATGGACACGGCTGTCCTTGTTCGACGTTTTTGCTTTATTGTTATTTGCGGTATTTCGGACTGGGGTTATAGCAAATAATAGACAAACGCCAAACAGGATAAGAGTACATATTACAGACAGTCGATGATTCATCACTTAATCCAGCCGGGGTATTGAAACTCACAGTCGCGCCAATCAGGGTTAATCCTAATATACGTTGTACGCTGCTTTTCCTTTATCCAATCCAGAATAATCTTTTCTTTCTTTTCTGCTTCAACCTCACCCTTCAAGATCTGGAAATCTTCAGACATATTTGCCCTATGGGATTTGATGCGGCTCCTTAACTTAGCAATAGCACAGACAGTCTTACCCTTACTGTTTATCATAGTAAAAGGCTTGGAGATTTCGCCAACCTCCATTGAACTTATCACACGTGCTAATTCGGGAGAGAGCGTAGAGAGGTCGCTCATCTCGAATCTGGTTGTCGTTACACGTTC
>JAEEGL015740685.1_pt1 | contig 11426 bp, 9 predicted proteins | sample 9134231 | NCBI WGS metagenome assembly JAEEGL01 (sample SAMN16246548, study PRJNA631951) | gut metagenome | biome: gut microbiome; feature: rumen; material: fiber-attached | host: Bos | place: Iran: Karaj | collected 2018-10
AGGCCTGGGAGTGGAAGAAAGAGTACGGCGGAACCATCGTTTCTCAGCTGAAAAAGCTTGGCTCTTCCTGTGATTGGGACAGAGAGCGTTTCACAATGGATGAGGGCTGTAACGAGGCTGTTACTGAAGTTTTCCTCAAGATGCATGAGAAAGGATATATTTACAAAGGCAGCAGGATCGTAAACTGGTGTCCTGTATGTAAGACTTCTATTTCAGATGCAGAGGTTGAGTACGAGGAGCAGGCTGGACATCTTTGGCACATCAAGTACCCTCTCATTGAGGATGACGGAAGTGTTTCCACTACAAAGTTCATCGAGTTTGCCACAACCCGTCCTGAGACCATGCTTGGTGATACAGCAGTAGCTGTAAACCCTGATGATGAAAGATACAAGGATTTCAAGGGCAAGAAGGTTCTTCTTCCTATAGTAAACAGAGAGCTTCCTATTGTAGAGGATGCTTATGTAGATATGGAATTTGGTACAGGTGTAGTTAAGATCACACCTGCTCACGACCCTAACGACTTCGAGGTTGGTAAGCGTCATAACCTTGAGGAGGTTAATATCCTCAACGACGATGCGACCATCAACGCTAATGGCGGCAAATTCGAGGGTATGGACAGATACGAGTGCAGAGATGCCATCGTAAAAGAGCTTGAGGAGATGGGACTCCTTGTTGAGATTGAGGATTACTCTCACAACGTAGGAACTCACGATCGTTGCCACACAACAGTTGAGCCTATGATCAAGGCTCAGTGGTTTGTAAAGATGGATGAGCTCATCAAGCCTGCTGTTAAGGCAGTTAAAGAGGGTGAGATCAAACTCATTCCACCAAGAATGGACAAGATCTACTTCAACTGGACAGACAATATCAGAGACTGGTGTATTTCCAGACAGCTCTGGTGGGGACACAGGATTCCGGCATATTACTGCGACAAGTGTGGTGAGGTAGTAGTTGCAAAAGAGATGCCTTCAGTATGTCCTAAGTGTGGACACAACCACTTCACACAGGATCCTGACACACTTGATACCTGGTTTTCATCAGCACTTTGGCCATTTGAGACCCTTGGATGGCCTCACGATACTAAGGAACTTAAATACTTCTTCCCTACAGACGTGCTTGTAACAGGTTATGACATTATCTTCTTCTGGGTTATCAGAATGATATTCTCCAGCTACGAGCAGATGGGAACCTACCCATTTAAGACAGTTCTTTTCCATGGTCTTATCAGAGACTCTCAGGGAAGAAAGATGAGTAAGTCCCTCGGCAACGGAATTGATCCTCTTGAGGTTATCGAGAATTACGGTGCTGACGCTCTTCGTCTTACCATCGTTACAGGAAACGCTCCAGGAAATGATATGCGTTTCTACAACGAAAGAGTAGAGAACAGCCGTAACTTTGCTAATAAGGTATGGAATGCATCCAGATTTATCATGATGAATATGGCAGAGGACGCTCCTTCAGCTATTCATCAGCCTATGCCGGCAGGACTTGAGCCTGTTGACCACTGGATCCTTTCAAAGCTCAACAACACTATCAAAGAAGTAACTGAGAACATGGATAAGTTTGAGCTTGGTATTGCAGTTCAGAAGGTTTATGACTTTATCTGGGATGAGTTCTGTGATTGGTACATTGAGATGGTTAAGCCTCGTCTGTACAATTCTGATGATGCTGTTTCCCACGAGGCAGCTCTTTGGACACTGCAGACAGTACTTATCAATTCACTTAAGCTTCTTCACCCATACATGCCATTCGTAACTGAGGAGATCTTCTGTACTCTTCAGGATGAGGAGGAATCAATCATGATCTCCGACTGGCCTGTATACAAGGAGGAGTGGAACTTTGCTGCTGACGAGAAGGCTATTGAGACCATCAAGGAAGCAGTTCGCGGAATCCGTAACGTACGTACTCAGATGAATGTTGCTCCTTCAAGGAAGGCAAAGGTATTTGTTGTAAGTGATAATAAAGAAACACTTGATATCTTTACAACTGGTAAGCTCTTCTTTGAGGCCCTTGCTTATGCTTCAGAGTCAGTATGCCAGTCTGGCAAGGATGGAATTGCAGATGATGCTGTGTCTGTAGTCCTTGCTGATGCAACAGTATATATTCCTTTCTCAGATCTTGTGGATATCTCTGCAGAGATCGAGCGTCTTAAGAAGGAACAGGCTAAGCTTGCCGGAGAGCTTAAGAGATCTCAGGGCATGCTTTCCAATGAGAAATTCCTTGCTAAGGCCCCGGCAGACAAGATTGCTGAGGAAAAAGAAAAACAGCAAAAATACCAGCAGACTTATGATCAGATAACAGAAAGACTTGCTCAGTTATCAAAGTGATCATAAGTTTATAGGGAAACTATGAACGATTATTTACTAGGAACTGCCCAGGAACTGATAGAAAGAGCTGATAACAGCGCCAAGATCACTGCTGATGAATGCGAGGCCTTTCTCAATCAGGTTCCGGGCTTCACTGACAAACATACTATAGAAGACACCAGGGCTTTTTTGGAGTACCTTGGGTCTCCTGACGAGAATATAAAGATAATACACGTGGCAGGAACCAACGGAAAGGGTTCTGTGTGTAATTACCTTTCATCAGTGCTCATAAAGGCTGATTATTCGGTGGGAATGTTTACATCACCCCATCTGGTCAGGATAAATGAGAGATTTGCTATTGATGGGAAGCCCATATCCGAGGGTGTCTTCGTGGAAGTATTTATAGAGACTTTGAGAAGAGTCATGGAATACGGACATGAGGACTATTTCCCTACATATTTTGAGTTCCTGTTCTTTGTTTCCATGCTTTTGTATGATGTTTATCCGGTGGATTATCTCATATTGGAGACCGGCCTTGGAGGCAGGCTTGATGCTACCAATGCAATTTCTAAGCCGCTTCTTACAGTTATTACTGAGATTGGATATGATCATATGCAGTATCTGGGCAATACCCTTGAGGCTATTGCAGGTGAAAAGGCAGGGATCATTAAGCCGGGAGTTCCGGTAGTCTTTTTTGACAAAAGACCTGAGACCACCGAAGTTATCAAAAAAGTCGCTTTAGAGAACGATTCCAGGGCAATTGCCATTGAGAGTCGGAACATCGAAAATGTCCAGTCTTTGAAGGACGAGAGCGGCAACAAATACATTGCTTTTTCGTATAATTCTTTATATGATAAATATGCTGACCTTAGGCTCTCCACACAGGCTCTTTATCAGCCTGAGAACGCTGCAATTGCAGTTACAAGTCTGGAGATATTAAGGGATAATGGCGCTTCCATTACTGAGCTTGATATCAGGGAAGGCCTTCTTTCTGCCAAGTGGGAGGGAAGAATGGAAGAGATGCGTCCGGGAATATATGTGGATGGAGCCCATAACCTGGATGGTATCGATGCGTTTCTTAAAAGCGTATCAGGAATAAGCTGTGAAGGAAGAAAGCTTTTACTGTTTGGTATCGTTGGAGATAAGCAGTACAAGGACATCATACTGGAGATTTTAAAGAGTCAGCAGTTTGATGCAATTTATGTTGCAGTTCTGGAGACATCAAGGTCTGTATCCGTATCGGATCTTAAGACTGCCTTTGAGGACAGCAAGGAGGAGCTGGGTATCATTGGTCTTCCAATGAAGTACTACAGCAATGTAAGAGATGCCGTGACCGACATCATTACCATGAGAAAATCAGGAGACTATGTATTTGCCGCCGGTTCACTATATCTGGCAGGACAGATCAAGGCTCTTATTTGATAAAGAGGGGCATTATGTTAAATTTTGAAGAAGAGCTTAAAAAGTTCAGGCCAAGCCTTGAGATCGAGGATGCTGAGGAGATCATTTACAATCAGGACATCGATGATATGTCAGATGTACTGGTGAAGCTCCTTAAGGAAGCGAAAGACGAATCAGATTCTACGAAAAGGAATAAGTAATAATGGCTACGACCAAGGGGAAGCTCAAGAGCTTATCTAATAGATATTACAATGAGGGTCTGGAAATGGCCGGCATCAGGGATATGTCCGGAGCCATAGAGTCCTTAAGACAGAGCCTTAAGCTTGATAAATACAACATAAACGCCAGAAACCTTTTAGGACTGGTTTATTATGAGACCGGTGAAGTAGTACCGGCTCTTTCAGAATGGGTTATCAGTAAGAACCTTCAACCTGAGGACAACGCTGCTGACTACTATATGGATTCAGTCAGAAACAGCCCTTCTCATCTGGAAAACGTCAATCAGACCATCAAGAAGTTTAATATTGCGCTTAATTACTGTCACCAGGACAGCCTTGACCTGGCAGTGATCCAGCTTAAAAAAGTGCTTTCCTTAAACCCAGGGTTTATCAAAGCACATCTTTTGCTTGCGCTTTTATATCTTAAGAACGGAAACTGGGACAGAGCAAAGATAGAGTGCCAGAAGGCCCTCAAGCTTGATACCGGTAATGTTATGGCAAAGCGCTACCTTAAGGAAGCTGACAGTATGCTGCTTCCCGGTGAAAGCGGAAAGCTTGTATCAGACGTTGCAGCATCTGAGAGCGACGATGTTATCAGATATAACAGTGGCAACGAGATGATCATCCAGCCTGTTAAAAAGTCAGCTATCACAAGGAGCAATTCCATCTGGGGAATCGTTCTTGGAATCGTTCTTGGTGTGGCTGTAGCCTGCTTTCTTATTCTTCCGCAGCGAATCCAGAACATAAACGGAAGCAATCAGGAGAAGATAGCTCAGATCAGCGAGGAGTCTGACGCCAAGTCAGCTCAGATCGTTTCCTATGAGCAGCAGGTCAAGTCCCTTCAGGAGGAGATTGATAAGCTCAGCACCCAGGTCACAGACTACGAGGGTGTGGATTCAACATCTGCAGCTATGAACAGTCTTATGAAGGCTGTAAACATATATATGGAGGAGCCTTCAGATATTGAGGGCATGGCAGAGGCTATGGCAGGCCTTGATCTTGACGCCATAAGCGGAGATGTGTCTCCTGAGTTCAAGTCACTTTACGACTATCTTATGACCAAGGTTGGACCAAAGCTTGCTGATTCCTACTACAATACAGGTTATGATGCCTTCAAGAAAGAGGATTATGAGCTTGCAATCACAAATCTTTCAAAGGCCTATCAGTATGACAACACTAATGTAAACACCCTTTACTACCTGGGAAATGCTTATTACAGCAGCGGAGATATCGACAAGGCAAAAGAGATCTACGATGCCGTGATCACAAACTTCCCGGATACTCAGAGTGCCCAGGCTGCTGAGACAAAGCTTGCGGAGATCAATAACTCAAATGGTTAATTTTTCGGACCTTAATTTTATATTCAGGTTTTTGCCTTTATTTGTTATAGCGTATTATGTAACGCCCACCAAATTCAGAACATGGACTCTTCTCTTAGGGAGTCTTTTGTTTTATGCTGTGGGTGATATTAGAATGTTCCCGGCACTTATTGTGGCAGTTTTGGTCAATTTCCTCTTTGCCAAGGCTCAGTTTGGGGAAAAGAGTAAGTCCCTGCTTTTATTTATTCTGGCTATAGACGCGGGAATGCTTATAGAATTCAAGATACTTGGTCAGTTTGTTGACAGTTCTCTTTTGCCAATAGGCATCAGCTTTTATGTGTTCAAAATGATCTCCTATCAGATGGATGTATATCGGGGAAAGATAGAAAAGGATGCTTCATTCCTGAATGTGGCAGCCTATTTTTGCATGTTTCCTCAGATTGTTTCAGGCCCCATCATGCGATATGAGAAATTTCTTGATAATCCCATGCTTTTTAAAGAAGACGGAAAGGCTGCTCTGATTGAGATAGTAGGAGCCATTGAGGATGGACTGAGGTTCTTTGTGGCAGGTCTTGCCATGAAGGTTCTTTTGGCTGATCATCTGGCTATGCTCTGGAAGGATATAGGAACCATAGGCTATGAGAGTATTTCTACACCTCTGGCCTGGCTTGGAGCAGTTACCTATTCAATGGAGCTTTATTTTGATTTCTGGGGCTATTCTCTTATGGCTGCAGGTATAGGTGTGATGCTGGGATTTCCCTTTGTAGTTAACTTTGATCAGCCTTACGGGTCAGGAAGTGTTTCCGAGTTCTACAGAAGATGGCACGCAACACTTGGCTCCTGGTTCAGGGATTATATCTATATTCCTCTTGGAGGAAGCAGAAAGGGAGAGGGAAGGACTGTTTTCAATCTCCTGGTAGTATGGCTTATAACAGGTTTCTGGCATGGCGTGACTCCCAACTTTATCATGTGGGGACTGTCTCTTTTCCTTATTATCGTGCTGGAGCGCCTCATTGTATTAAAAAGACTTCCCGGCTTTCTTTCAAAGATTATCGGGAAGATAAATGTGCTGGTTCTTATACCACTTACCTGGGTTGTGTTTGCAATATCTGATCTTAAGATGCTTGGGGACTACTTCATGAGACTGTTCCCATTCTTTGGACAGGGTATTGCAGTTAATGATAATGACTTTTTAAAGAATGTGGGAGTGTATTGGACAGTGCTTGTTCCGGGGCTTATCCTCCTTATTCCCAAGGTGTTTGAAACCTGGGAAAACCACAGAAGGAACCCACTTTTCACAGTGCTCTGGATTGCGCTCTTCTGGGTTTGCATCTACAGTATCTCAGGTGCTGCAGGAAATCCGTTCATGTACTTCCGATTCTGATGGATAGATTAACGTTAGGATATATTGAATGAAAGTTTTGAAGGAATGTCCAATCTTAATAGGGATTGTACTGATAGGCGTGGTACTGACTATCGTATCTTTTATCTTTAAGGATACGGTTTACTCAGAGTACGCTGATACTGTCTCTGATGGCAAGATTCCCGTGCTTTCGCTGGTACTTAAGGGTGCCAGGGATGAGGTTTACCCCTGGAGCACGCCTTCAGTGGAGGAGGAAGCTCTTTTACCTGCACCGGAGGAGGTTGTAGAGCCTGCTGCAGAGGAGCAGGAAGGGACTACGCTGATAATTGCCGGTGAGAAGCAGGAGTTCCAGCCTGGGCAGGTTTCAGCAAATGATGTGTCGGGAAATGATATCTCAGGCAATAGTGAGCCGGAAGTATATGAATTTACTGAGGTTGATGACGATTACTTCACTGATGCTCTCTTTATCGGTGATTCAAGAACTGTGGGACTTTCAGAGTACTGCGAGGAGCTGGATACAAGGGCAACCTTCTATTCAAAGGTATCTCTTACTATCTTCGACGTGATGAAGAAGGAATTCATCAAGACTGATGATGGCAAGATAGGTGTAGAACAGGCTCTTTCTGAGAATCAGTTTGGAAAGATCTATATAATGCTCGGGCTTAATGAGATAGGAACAGGAGATACCCAGTATTTCACTGATGCCTACAAGGAGGTAGTGGACAGGATCAGAGAGCTTCAGCCTGATGCCATTATCTATATCCAGGGTATTATGCACGTAACAGGCAAGAAGAGTGACAATGACAAGTACTTTAACAATACCAGAATTAACGAGAGAAATGCAGCTATCAGTGAGCTGGCAGATCAGAAGGATATCTTTTACCTTGATATGAACGAGTCGGTGGATGATGAAGATGGTAATCTTGACAGCACACTGACCTTTGATGATGTGCATCTTAAGGCTTCATCCTACGAAAGATGGCATCAGTACTTGTTGCATAATGCGATTGTAAAATAGTAGACTAGGAGATATAAAAAATGGCCAGAGAAATGACTTTTAAGATGGAAAGGCCGGGACTTTTGAAGGAAGGGGATCACGTTACAGTAACAGAGGGTGTCCTTCCCAGCAATTACTACTACACAATTGACCCATCCCTTGCCATGTCAGGCAATTTCCCCTTCAGGGAAAGAATGCTTGAGAGAGAGGGCGTGGTAACAAAAGTTGAGGAAAACGCCCGGGGATTTTATGTTACGGCTTTGTTCGAGTCAAAGGAAGAGTAATTCTTTTTCACAAGATCATAATATAAGAGGAGGACAACAACATGGAATACGTATCAACAGACAAGGCACCAGCAGCTATCGGACCTTATTCACAGGCTATCAAGGCGGGAGATTTTCTTTATGCTTCAGGTCAGATCCCGATCAATCCTGCAAACGGTGAGATAGACACCACAACTATCACTGATCAGGCTGACAGAGTTTGCAGAAACATCGGTGAGATCTTGAAGGCAGCAGGCACAGATTACAGCCATGTTGTTAAGACAACCTGTTTCCTTGCAGAGATGAGTGATTTTGCTGCTTTCAATGCAGTATATGAGAAGTACTTCACAGGAAAGCCTGCAAGAAGCTGCGTTGCAGTAAAGCAGCTCCCAAGAAACGTTCTCTGCGAAGTTGAGATAATCGCTTACCTTAAGTAATCACCTGGCGAGGTCCTTTCGAGCTTGGTGTACTACTTAGTTCTGGCGAGCTCGAAGAGCGAGAGCAGAACTTCCTTATTTTACCTAGCGGGGGAATATGTATGAATAAAAGGATTGTGGCCAGCTTTTTGCTGCTATCCACATTGCTGTCCGGCTGCGGAAGCCTGGCAGGCAGACACAATATAGATTCCGGTTTCAGCTATATTGAGAGCCACGAGTATCAGAGCGCCTTGGAAAGCTTCGAGGCAGCTGAGGAAGGTGGGGAGGATCAGTGCCTTATCCACAGGGGAAAGGGCATTGTTCACTTAAAGCGCGGGGAATATGACCTGGCGGCAACCGAACTTTTGGCCTCTCTTGCAGCTGATGAGGGAATAGTTGATGACATGGACTTTGATTCCAACTATTACCTGGCGGAAGCATACCTTAATCTCAAGGAATATGACAAGGCAAAAGAGGTTTATGACGCCATTATCGCCCTTAGAGATAAGGACAGCAATGCCTATTACCTTCGCGGCACAGCGGAGCTGGCAGCAGGCAATCACGACGCAGGCTACGCTGACTTTTCAAGGGCCACTGCTCTTAACTCCAGAGACTATTCCATGATGATCATGATCTATAAGTCTCTTGATGAATATGGCTACAGCGATGAGGCTCTTTCTATCCTGCAGACAGCCATGGATAACGGCAGTGATTTTATGTCAAACTATGAAAAGGGTCAGATCTCTTTTTATCTTGGGAATAATGCTGAGGCCCAGAGTTACCTTGAGGCAGCCAGAAATGAGAAGGGCCAGGAAAAAGAGCCTGTGGTAATCCTTCTTGGACAGACAGGGGAAAAGCAGGGTGACTACAACTATGCCATCAGCGTTTACAGAAATTACCTTGCAGAAGATCCGAACAGTGCCAAAGTCTACAATCAGCTTGGTATCTGCCAAATAAGACAGGGAGACTACGAGTCGGCTGTATCATCCTTCCAGTCCGGAATAGCGCTGGACAACAAGGACCTTGACCAGGCCTTGAGACTTAATGAGATCACAGCCTACGAATATATGGGAGAGTTCAACGTAGCAGCTTCCTTAATGGAAGAGTACCTTGCAACATATCCTGACGACCAGGAAGCAGTTCGAGAGAGCATCTTCCTGTCCAGTCGCTAAATCTATCAAGTAATAAAGCCACGGGTTACTTCCCGTGGCTTTTCTTATGCTTTCTTTTCCCCGGTATATTGGCGGACGATTCTTCTAACAGCCTCTTCCAGGTGGGGCTTCAAGTCAGAGAGGGAAACCGGATCATTAAACATGATGGAGCTGTAGCCGGTGGAGCCGACGAGCTCTATTATAAGGAAAAGCATGACTTCCGGATCCTTAAGCTCTACCTCCGATTCTTCTATCATGCGCTGATATACGGCGCCAAAATCCACGTCATCAGAACTTACGGGAGTAGTGAGAGCTCTTTTGAACACTGCCCAGGAAAGATCCTTATAAATGAAGGCCAAAAGCCCCTTGTTTGCATCCAGCTCGTCCAGAACGTAATCCATAATGAAGATTATCCTGTCCTCGAAAACGGTGATCCCGGATTCTTCCAGCGCATTGTAGGCCTGCATAAAGAGCTGACTGGACTTGTGTGCAATGAGCCTGTTCCTTATATCATACTTGTCTTTGAAATAAAGGTAGAAGGTACCCTTGGCAACCTCTGCTTTATTTACTATATCTGAGATGGAGGTCTTGTTGATGCCTTGAGACGTAAAGAGTTCAAAGGAGGCATTTAAAAGGCTTTCCATCTTAATCTTTTTGTTTTGGTCAGCTTTTCCCATAGCTTTATTCCCTTTCTAGCATAATTATATCATCCCGAAGAATAATTTTTGAAATAAATTATTGACCGTTGGTCATTTCTGTGTTATACCATACTATAGAAAATGACCATTGGTCAATAATTATTTTTTTAGGAGGAAGGTTATGAAAAAACTATCTGAACTGATAGTAAAGCTTAGATATGTGATCCTGATCGTGGCAATAGCTCTTTTGATCCCATCAGGAATCGGATATCTGAACACAAGAGTTAATTATGATATTCTTACATACCTGCCTAAGGACATAGAGACAATGAAGGGTCAGGACATTCTTCTTGACCAGTTTGGAACCGGTGCTTTTGTTCTGTTTGTGGCAGAGGGCATGGAGGAAAAGGACGTTGCAGATCTTAAGACCAAGATCGAGGACGTGGACCATGTGGCAGATGTTATCTGGTACGACAGTGTAATGGATTTAAGCATCCCCATGGAAATGCTTCCAAGCAAAGTATATGAAGCTTTTAACGCAAATGATGCAACCATGATGTTTGTGGTGTTTGATTCAGGAACTTCAGAAGACTGCACCATGGACGCCATTGAACAGATCAGAAAGGTTGCCAACAAGCAGTGCTTCATGAGCGGCATGAGCGCAATCGTTACAGATACAAAGAACCTTGCCATGAAGGAGACACCAATTTACGTTGGAATCGCAGTTCTCCTGGCGGTTATCGTTCTTTCACTTACAATGGATTCTTACCTTATTCCACTGTTCTTCCTTTTGAGCATTGGAATGGCAATCGTTTACAACATGGGTACAAACGTATTTAAGGGAGAGATCTCTTTTATCACCCAGTCACTTAGTGCAGTACTTCAGCTGGGAGTTACCCTTGATTATTCAATCTTCCTGTGGCACAGCTACCAGGAGGAGCTGGAAAAGGAATCAGACAAGAAAATGGCTATGGCAAATGCCATCACAGCTACTTTCCAGTCAGTTATCGGAAGCTCAATTACAACAATCGCAGGTTTCGTTGCTCTTTGCTTCATGAGCTTTACACTGGGCCTTGACCTTGGAGTTGTAATGGCAAAGGGTGTTATCTTCGGCGTTATCGGATGCGTAACAATCCTGCCAAGTATGGTCCTTATTTTCGACAATCTTATAGAGAAGACAAAGCATAAACCACTTATGCCTGAGTTTGACAGGATCCCTAAGTTTGTTGCAAAGCATTACCTTGCTTTCTTTGCAATCTTCCTGGCACTGCTCTTACCGGCAATATATGGTAACAACCACACTTCAGTTTATTACGACTTAACACAGACACTTCCAAAGAGTCTTGAGAGTGTA
>JAEEGL017375301.1_pt1 | contig 11426 bp, 12 predicted proteins | sample 9134231 | NCBI WGS metagenome assembly JAEEGL01 (sample SAMN16246548, study PRJNA631951) | gut metagenome | biome: gut microbiome; feature: rumen; material: fiber-attached | host: Bos | place: Iran: Karaj | collected 2018-10
CGCCAGTTCCGACGATCGGCCAGAAGGACCGGCCTGTCTTTCGCCAAAGGTGGGAGACGATCGTCTTCGACCACCGGGCAGGCACACGCTCGCGAATTCCTTCGTGAGTAGTTGACTCTTATATATTATACGGGACAGCAGCGTCAGCTGCTGTCCCAGTCACTCACTAATTATGAGAACAATTCCGTCTGCATGACTTCAAGTCCGCGTTTGAGCTGAATGTCTGCGTTCTTGTCTGGCACGCCTTCAGGGAGGACAAATCCCTCGCTGGAAAGAGCAATAAAGTCTGGTGTGACGCCGGTCCGATCGATATCCACCGTACCGCACGCCATTAATTTGCAGACCGTGATCAGCAATCCGTTTCCATCGCTGAGCGTGACCAGCTCCTGATAAGTTCCTTTTCCCGCAGTCTGGGCTCCGATGATGCGGACATTCTCCTTCTCTCCCATCACTGCGGCAAAAATCTCGCCGAGCCCTTTGGTCTGTTCATCCACCAGCACGATTGCAGGGTACTGAAGCTGTTCAGCATCTGATGTGTACAGCACCTTGGAGATTTCCCCGGAATAGATACCTGAGATGATGGTTCCCTGCCCCATAAGTTTGTCCAGAATTGACGCAGGTACACTCAGATCGGAACCTGTATTGAGTCCGCGGACGTCAAACACGAATGCGCGGATCAGTTCATTATGCATCAGCTCGTCCATAGCCCGGTCGAACTGTCCGTAAGTCAGCGCGTTGAAATCCGTAAACCTCACGTAGGCGAAAATCGTGTCAATCGTCCCGTAAATGACCGATGTGGATTCGAACGCATCGTAGACCATCTCCACTTCGTATTCCGTTCCGGAACGGGTATAGACTAACTTCAACTGGTTGCCTTCCGCGCCGACAAGCAGCTTCTCCACGGCCTCAAATCCTAGAACAAGGGCATCTTCATCGTTGACTTTGATAATAACATCTCCGACTTCCATGCCGATCTTGTTAGCGGAAGAATCCGGGACAACCTGTTTGACCACTGCGTATCCGCTGGCATTCTGCTCCACTGCGAGACCCACACCGACGATCTCGCCTGAGGCACTGGCGCGCATAGTAGAGATTTCGGCACTCGACATAAATCTCGTATACTCATCATTGAGTCCGAGCAGATAGCCCTGTGACAGGCCGTTCATGACCTTTTTGTCATCGACGGGGAGATAATAGTTCTGACGTATCACCGAGTCGATCTCAGAGATACGGTCGTACATCGCAGCGCGTTCCTGCACGTTGATGATCTTCTGGTCAAACAGTTTCATCGCATAGATCATCGTCGCCGTAAAGGTAATGGCGATGGCGATGAAAATGAAAGCGACCGTAATTCCGACCGATACTTTTTTATTCATTCAAACCTCGATTACCGCACCACATAATCCAGCGGGTTCACAGCTGTTCCGTTGATCCGGATTTCGAAATGGAGATGGGGACCGGTGGAATTGCCGGTAGAACCGACGTATCCTACGGTCTGGCCCTGAGCGACCCATTCGCCTTCCGTGACCGCGATTCCGCTGAGGTGTGCGTATACTGTCCAGTTGTTATCGCCATGGTCAATCATGACGTGATAGCCGTAGCCGGTGCTGTAATACCTCACGCGCACGACACGTCCCGTATTGGACGCGACGACCGGTGCCCCATAGATTCCGTATTCGGAGATGTCGATACCGGTGTGGAAGTTGGGCTGACCGTACAGCGTTCTCCAGCCAAATCCTGAAGTAATGTAATAATATCCGGGCGTAGGCCATGCATAATAACCGCCCACGTAGTCCTGCATTCCGGTGCCCATGAGTGAATTCCACTCATTCTGCGTCTCCTGCAGAGAGTTCAGAATAGCATCGTAATCGTCCTGCGTCGCTGTCTGCAGAGCCTTTGCAGCGGAAAGATCACTGTTTGCTTCCTGATACAGGCGTGCAAGTTCGGAATACTTTTCCTCCAGAACGTCCATGTCATCCTGAAGACTGGAAAGTTCGACCTGAATGACTTCCTGTTCCGCCTCGATGACCTTGGCTTCCATCTCCAGTTTCTCGACCAGATCCGTATCATGCTTGGAGATCCTCGACTGGGTCTCGGCGGCAACAAGAAACTCTGAGAAGGAATTCGACCCGAAAATCAGAGCAAGCGTTGAAACGTCATTGCTCATATACATTGCCCGGAGCCGTTTTTTGAACAATTCGTACGTCCGGTCGTGTTCCTTGATCTTCTGATCCAGTTCCTCCTGCTTCTGTGCCAATTCCTCCGACTTCGTATCGATGCTTTCCTGCAGAGTAGCGATCTGTTCTTTTACGATGCTTACTCTGGAAGCATAGGTGCTCGTGCGCACCTGCGCCTCCGCAACAGAGTCCTTTGCATCCGCAAGCTGCTGATTCACCTCAGCAAGTCTCCGCTGAAGTTCCAACATTTTCTCCCTCAGCTCCTGCTGAGAAGAAGCACTGACTTTCGCTTCGAACATCATCTGCAAACCGGTGCCCAAAAGAACCGCCAGCAGAATGACAGACACGATTTTCTTCCAGTTACGCATAAGCTTAAACCCTCAGATATCGGCGGATCGACGCGGAACTTGCCATCGAACCGATAAGCACACCCGCGATAAGGAATCCGCCCAATACATACTGCCAAAGACTGGCAAATGGGATCAGACTGTCCGACACAGATGTCAGCCAGGAAATCTTTGTTTCCCCCAACAGCTTGCCAAGACTCTGGTAGATGCCGAAGATGACGCCGAATGCCAATCCGGCAGAAAAGACACCAATCGTGATCCCTTCTACCACAAAAGGCAAACGGATGAATCCGTCGGTAGCGCCGACATATTTCATGATATTGATCTCACGGCGGCGGGCAAACAGTGTCAGCCGTATCGTGTTGGATATAACGACAGTGGAAGCCACCACCAAGATACCGATAATGATGGAGCCCAATACCAGAACTGTTTTTTCTACACCGGTCAGGGTATCCGCCAGATCAGTCGGAGCAGATATGGAATCAACCCCCTGATAGTGCTCCAGTTCCATGATCAGTTCGCTCAGATGTTCCAGGCCATTTAAAGTAATACGGTAAGACGCGGGAAGCGGGTTGTCATCCTCAAGTCCTTCCAGCAGATAGCCCTGGTCGCCCATGTAACCTTTCTGCTCCTCCAGTGCGTCTGCCTTGGAAACAAAATAACAATCACCGACGTGATCCATAGACCTGATATAAACGCCGAGATTCTCCACTTCCTGTTCAGTTGCATCCTCACGGATAAAAACAACGACTTCGTTCTGGTTCTCGATGGAAGTAAACAGGTCACGGATATTGACTGCAAGCAGCCCTGATCCGCCGACGATAATCAGACAAGCCGTCAGGATGCCGATGGAAGCAGCAGACATCATCCGATTGAGCCAGATGTTTCCGATTCCCTTTTTGATCAGATAGCCTAAGCTGGAACCTCTCATACCGCACCGTTCCCTTTCGTATCACTGATTACTCTGCCGTGATCCAGGGTGATCGTACGGGCCTGGAAACGCTGGGCAAGCGCAACGTCATGGGTAACGACAACGACTGTCGTACCCAGTTTATTGATCTCCAGCAGCAGTTCCATAATCTCCAAAGAGAGCTCCGGATCGATGTTGCCAGTAGGCTCATCCGCCAGAATGATCTTGGGGTTGTGCACAAGAGCCCGCGCAAGAGCTACACGCTGCTGCTCACCACCAGAGAGCTGATCCGGATAAACATGCATCTTATCTTCCAATCCGACGATCCTCAGGATATAGGGAACCCTTCGTCTGATCTCTCTGGAAGAGATATTCGTGACCCGCATCGCGAAAGCCACATTTTCGTAGGCAGTCATAGTAGGGATAAGACGGAAGTCCTGGAACACCACCCCGAGTTCCCGGCGAAGATACGGCACTTTGCTTTTGCGCATCTTGACAAGATTGTAGTCCGCGATGATGATAGAGCCTTTCGTAGGCAATTCCTCCCGAAGCATCAGCTTCAGGAGGGTGCTTTTCCCTGCTCCGGAGTGTCCGAGGATGAAGACGAATTCTCCCTTATCGATGAAGAGGTCCAGATCCTCGATGGCGTGGGTGCCTCCGGGATAGTTTTTGCTGACATTGCGAAAATCGATCATAGATAATCCTTTTCATATTACGATTCCGCCGTTCCCGGACACCATAAAAGCGATACGAGTAAAGCCTGCACCAATGGTGTCAGCAAACCGGAATGACGGTTATATGATTTCAGAAGAGGAATCGAGATACCGGCGTACCATCAGTGCTACTTTGAATACGATGGCCTCGTCGAATTCTCTCAGATCCAATCCAGTCAGTTTCTTGATTTTTTCAAGCCGGTACACCAGTGTGTTCCGGTGGACAAACAGCCCGCGGGAAGTCTCAGAGACATTCAGGTTGTTCTCAAAGAACCGTTGGATCGTGAACAAGGTCTCCTGATCCAGAGAATCGATGGTTCCCTGTTTGAACACTTCATCCAGGAACTGCTCGCAGATCGTGGTAGGCAACTGATAAATCAGTCTCGCGATCCCCAGATTGCCGTAAGATACGATACTGTGTTCTGTGTCGAACACTTTTCCCACTTCCAGAGCAGTGCGTGCTTCCCGGAAAGAAGTCGCCATATCCTTGACTCCGGAAACCCGGGTGCCGATACCGATCTCAGTGTAAATCCGGTGCTCAGTCTCCAGAACATCCGCTATAGATGCAGCCAGTTTCTCCAGGTCTTCCGGCTGGATATCCGGCGCAACACTCTTGATTAAAACCGTGTCCGTCTCATTGACGTTGAAAATGAAGTCCTTCTGTTTCTCCGGGAAAAGATGGCCGATCAGGTCGAGGACCTGAACAGAACTCGCTCCCTCTGCAGCACGGATCACCAAAGCAGCCGTATGACCGTCAACCGGGAATCCCAGATCCCGCGCTTTGACGTAGATGTCACTTGGCAGGATGTTGTCCGTCACCACATTCTTTACGAAATTGATCAGTTCGTTCTTACCATCCGCATATTCGGAATAGCCCGCCAGTGCGATAGCCGACAGGATACAGCCTTTCTGAGCTTCCTCATCCTCTCCCTCAACGAAGACGATCATTTTCCGGGAGGAAGAGTCAATGTAACGGTAGCAGTATCCGGAACGTTGGAGAACCTCTCCAGACGATGCATCCAGGGAAAGACCAACACGTGTCGTATTGATCAATCCAAAATCACTGCAGGCGATAACAACGCCATTCTCATCCAACGCGCCTACGATCCGCCCCAGTGCCGCCCCCAGTTGCTGGACCACAGTCAAGTATTGATTCGCCATGATTACCCCTCATAATTCATAATCAACGATTATATTCAGGACACAATATCTCCATCAAAAATAGCATACGGAAAGCTCTTTTTCAATAGTTTTGTACAAAGAACCGGGCTTTTCACTGTGCAATATCACAATAGTTAACAATTCGGAAAAAAAGTGACGGCTTTGCCGTCACTCAGCCTGGCTATTTTCCAGCGTTTCCGTCAGATGCGCAAAGTCCTCCAGAGAAATCTGTTCCGCCCTGACCGCAGCGGGCAATCCGGCATTCCGGATCGCGGCTTCCACTTTCCTTTTCGGAATATTCAGCAGAGAGGAAACAGCATTTACCGCAGTCTTTCGACGCTGTCCGAATGCTGCCCGGACGACGCGGAAAAGCGCGTCCGGCGATGAAACATCCACCGGTGCATGATCTCTGATCCTGAGCTGAATCACCGAAGACATCACTTTGGGACGGGGACGGAATGCTCCTGGTTTTACATCAAACAGCATCTTCGGTTCGCTGTAATACCATACCGCAGCGGATACTGCGCCGCACTCCCTCGTTCCAGGTTTCGCGCACAATCGCTGCCCAGCCTCCTTCTGCACCATCACCGTGACAGATTGAAGTGGCAGTTCATCCAGAAGGAATTTCGTGATCAGCGGCGATGTGATGTAATATGGCAGATTTCCAACCAGAGCGACTGGTATCTCACCGAACCGTTCCCGGATCAGTGCCCTGAGATCAAGTTCCATAGCGTCACCCAGTATGATCTCCGTATTGGAATAATCTTTCAGATTTTCGCGGAGCCTAGGAAGCACGTCAGGGTCAATCTCGATCGCCACAACCTTAGCTGCGCGTTTTGCCAGTTCGACGGTAAGAGCCCCAAAACCGGGGCCGACTTCCAGTACCCCTATTCCCTCAATTTCCGCCCGCTCAGCGATCCTGGGACACACTGTGTTGTCCACAAGAAAGTTCTGTCCAAGTTCTTTCTTGGCGCGGTGTGTTTCCCTGTCGGGTGCGTACTTAGTCATGGTAATCCGGATTCTTCTCAAAAACGACAAAGGGAAGCGGACAGAGTTCCTTCATGGAGTGTTCCCATACGGCCTGCGGGCTGGCATCAATAACAGGAACATCAAAATCCGCACAGAATTCAGTCATCACCTGGCGGCACGCAAGACATGGACCACCATCCGAACCATCTCCGTTTGTATAGACCGCCAGTGCCTTGAACGTCCTGCACCCTTCGGATACCATCTTGAAAATCGCTGTTCGCTCAGCACAGACCGTCATTCCGTAACTGGCATTTTCGATATTGCAGCCTGTGTAGATTTTCCCATCCGATCCAAGCACAGCCGCTCCTACCATATACTGGGAATAAGGACAGTATGCCTTTTCTCTCGCTTCTTTAGCAGCAAGAATCAGTTCTTCTCTGTTAATCATCGCCTTCCTCCACCTGTTTGATCATTTTTTTCATTATACGCCGACATACGTATTTTTCGGTATTATTATTTCCCAGAAATAAGATTAAGCATGGTTTCCAAGCCGGACAACAAAAAATCAGCAAGCAGAAATCACGTCGATGTTGATTTCCGACTCTGATTTTCTTATGATACTATTTAGTGTATTTAATCTTGAATCGGAGGAACCCGACCCATGATGCGAAGAGACAAGGTCAACTATTACCTGGATATCGCGGAGGCCGTCAGCGAACGCGGCACCTGCCTGCGCCGCCGTTACGGCGCAATCATCGTGAAAGACGATGAGATCATCAGTACCGGCTATGCCGGTGCCCCGAGAGGCAGAAAGAACTGCTGTGACATCGGTTATTGCAGAAGAGCTGCGCTGAACGTACCCAGAGGCGAACGGTATGAACTTTGCCGCAGTGTGCACGCTGAAGCCAACGCCATTATCAGCGCTTCCCGCAATCAGATGCTTGGCGCTACCCTTTTCCTGGTAGGCAAGGAATGCAGTGACGGAAGTTATACGCCCAATGCCGAGTGCTGCTCCATGTGCAAGCGCATGGTCATCAATGCAGGTATCACCACTGTTATCGCCCGTATCGATAAGGACAATTATCAGGTGGTGGATGTCGCATCCGAGTGGGTGGATGAAGACGAATCCATGGAGGATCTTACGTAATGCTGCTGTGCGCTGACGTAGGCAATACCAATATCGTTCTTGCCGTCTATGACGGAGAAGAACTCATCTTTACTTCCCGCCTGAAAACAGACGCCACTCTGACAAGAGATCAGTATGCTGCTGACCTGCACTCCCTGCTTGAACTCTATGATATCGAGCCCGGTAAATTTGAGGGTGCAATCGTCGGTTCCGTTGTTCCTCAGCTGAACCAGACCCTGAGTCATGCCATTCAGATGGCGCTGGGATGCCGATGCTTCTCTCTGGCAGCAGGTGTCCGCACCGGGCTGAACATCGCCATTGACAACCCGGCAGAATGCGGAGCGGATCTCGTTGCCGCTGCCGTCGGCGCAAAGAACCATTATCCCCTGCCCGCCATCATTGTGGATCTCGGCACAGCCAGCAAGATCACCGCCGTGGACCGGAACGGAAATTTCATCGGAGGTTCGATCATGCCCGGCATGAGGACCTCCATGAATGCGCTCATCGGCAACGCGGCGTTGCTTACCGATTTTGAACTTGGCGCACCCAAGAACGCCATCGGCCGCAACACCACCGACTGCCTCCGCAGCGGTTTCGTGCTTGGCTTCGTATCCATGATCGACGGCATGCTGGACCGTTTCAAGGAAGAACTCGGAAGCGATGCCACTGTCATCGCCACAGGCGGTCTCGTCCATTATGTTTTGGATGAATGCCGCACAAAAATGGTATATCGCGAGGATCTCGTAACCGAGGGTCTTCGCATCATATACAATAAAAACGTCTGAAAAGACAATCGCCGCATCCCCTGAAGGGGAGCGACAGAAGGAGAAAAAATGAATCAGAAAAACAAAATGAGCGTGCAGTATATCGCACGACTCGCAATGCTGCTGGCGATCGTCATCATCTTCACAGTGTTCAACATCGCCAACATTCCCGTCGGTCCCATCGTGGCCACCGTCTATCAGGTGCCTGTCATCATCGGTGCCTGCCTGCTTGATGTCAAAGCCGGAGCTATTCTCGGAGGTGTCTGGGGTCTTCTGAACTTCTGGCTGGCAATTACCGGTCAAACCACTGATGTCGTTGCGCTCACAGCGATCTCGGAACATCCCTTCGGATACTTCTGTGTGTCCTTTCTGCCCCGCCTTGCCGTCGGTGTGGTCGCCGGTCTGCTGGCAAAAGTCCTGACAAAAAAGAACACTACCGCCGCTTATCTGGTTACAGGCGCGCTGGGTTCTCTTACAAACACTGTGGGCTATCTTGGAATGCTCTATGTGATATTCAGAGATCTGCTCGCCCGCGTCTATTCCATCGATCTCAGCGCGGTCGTGAAGATGGTCCTCACCGTGGCTTCAACCAACGGACTGGTAGAAGCCGTTGTTTCCGCATTACTCACTCTGGCGGTTTGCAAAGCCGTCAACGCACTGGAAAGAAAGAAATAAATGTCCCCTGCAATCAAATACCTGTTATTTGACATGGATGGCCTGCTCACTGATTCTGAGCGGGTCACCTTTGAAATATGGAAAAAAATCTTCCGTTCACATGGTCATGAACTGACTCTGGATTTTTATATCAAGGTGATCGGAATGGTTGATTCCGAGATCCATGAGTTCATCGATTCCAATTTCCCCGGCATCAAATCAGAGACGATGGTGTATCCCATCTGGGACGCCGAGTATGAAACTCTTGCTCCTGCAGGAGGCGTTCCTCTGAAGGCCGGCGTGAAGGAAATTCTGGATTACTGTGACCGGAAAGGCCTGCGGCGTTCCGTTGTATCCTCCAATCTCCAGTACTGGATCGAAACGATCCTCAGAGCAGACGGCGTTCTGGATCGCTTTGACCACATTGTTCACGGCGGCATGGTCACCAGAGGGAAACCGGACCCGGAACCGTTTCTGCGGTCCATGGAACTATTCGGTGCCCAGCCGGAAGAGTGTCTGGTGCTCGAAGATTCCAACAGCGGCATTCTGGCAGGAAGCCGTGCAGGCATGCATGTCATCTGCATCCCGGATCTCCGTCATCCGAGTCCTGAAGCGGAGGCATGCTGCGATGCGGTTCTGCCCTCTCTGACAGACGTTATTACATGGCTGGAAGCTAATAACAAACCACTATCGGAGGATTTATGAACGACATCGAGAAACGGATCGAACAGATCGCGCAAGAGAAGAGATCATCTTTTCTGGAGACTTTCCGTTGGCTGCACCGCCATCCGGAGAAAAGTCTGGAAGAAAAAGAAACCACTGCATTTATCCGTCAGCGGCTGTCGGATCTCGGCATCGAACTGATCCCCCCTTTCCTGAAAACCGGCGCGGTAGGGCTCCTGAAGGGCGGGAAAGAAGGCCCCTGTATTGCTCTGCGCTGTGACATCGACGCGCTTCCCGTAACGGAACAATCCACATGTCCTTTTCCGTCAGAGCACGAGGGATTCATGCACGCATGCGGCCATGATACCCATATCGCTTCTCTTCTCTGTTCCGCAGAGATCCTGTCCGAACTCCGGGAAGAAATCTGCGGCAGCATAAAGTTCATTTTCCAGCCCGCAGAGGAGATCAATATCGGAGCCATTTCCTATATCAGCGCAGGCGTTCTGGAAAATCCCCAGGTTTCCGCGTGCTTCAGTTTCCACAACTCGCCTGAAGTTCCGGTAGGCAGCGTGGCTGTATTGCCAGGTCCGATCATGGCCGGACTCCATAACATCGGCATTGAAATAACGGGACAAGGCGGTCACGGAGGAATCCCGCACCGCAATACCGATCCGGTCGTCGCAGCTGCCGCACTCATCCAGTCTCTGCAGACCGTTGTCAGCAGGAATGTTTCTCCTACCCGTGCCGCCGTCGTTTCGATCTGCAGCATACAGACTGATAACGGCATGGTATGTAACGTCATCCCCGAGAAAGTCTCCATGCGTGGCACCGTCCGCTACTATTCCTATGAGGATAAGGATCTCATCAACCGCCGGATCCGGGAGATCTCACAGGGAATCGGAGATGCATACGGATGCAAGATCGAGTATTCCACCTTTGCTGATCTGCCGATCACCTCCAACGAACCGCTTCCTGGTCAGAGAAGTCTCTATGACGTTGCTCTGAAGACTGTAGAAGGCATTGGCGCCAGAGCTGTATGTCCCGATCCGTCTGGTGGCGGCGACGACTTCTCCCACTATGCCCTTGGCACGGAAAACAAACCCGGTGTTCCGTCTTTTTTCTACTGGCTAGGAGTTCGAAACGAAGAAAAAGACTGCGTTTATTCCTGGCATAGTCCTCACTATCAGGCAGATCCCGCCTCTGTTGTAATCGGAGCAAAACTGTTCGCACTTTCCGCTTTCAACGCGGCTGAAGTATTTTAGTCTACATATCGAAAGAGACCCTTTCTGACATGCAAAACAGTTGTCAGAGAAGGGCCTTTTTCTTTCTGGGGAGAGGCGACTGCCTTCCGCGCGGAAATACGTGACCAGTCCATGATCTCATGGTATGCTAATTATATTGTAGACGATAATAGACATCAAACACCGGCGTTACTGCCGGCAGCATCGAACGGAAATTGACATGAAACTGCTTCTGAAACTCAGCCGTGAGGCAATCCGATATCGTGGGCTTTATGTCCTTGCTATTCTTTCAACGCTATGCCTGACGCTTGTGAATCTGGCTGCTCCACGGGTCCTGTCTTCCATGACAGGAATCGTGAGCCGCGGAGTCACAGCGGCGGGACTTGAGGAGATCCGTCATCTTACAATCCTCCTGTGCGCTTTATATGCTCTTCGGATCCTGTTCCGCTTTCTCAGCAATTACCTTGCCCATAAAGCTGCTTGGTATCTGGTAGGCGATCTGCGTACCCGTACTTATGACAAACTTGAAAGGATGCATCTGGGGTATTTTCATGATAAACAGACCGGCGACCTGATGAGTCGCGTCGTGAACGATACCCGGGACTTTGAACTGCTTTATGCGCATATGATCCCCGAGACCATCACCAATCTGGTAACCTTCGCAGGGGTTCTTGCCGTGCTTCTGACCATCAACTGGAAAC
>JAEEGL010994379.1_pt1 | contig 11425 bp, 9 predicted proteins | sample 9134231 | NCBI WGS metagenome assembly JAEEGL01 (sample SAMN16246548, study PRJNA631951) | gut metagenome | biome: gut microbiome; feature: rumen; material: fiber-attached | host: Bos | place: Iran: Karaj | collected 2018-10
ATGTTTCTTTTCTCATCTGAAGCTTTTTATTATTTAAAGAAATCTCTAAAATCTCTTTATCAAAAATTCCAGACAAATAAGCTTTCTCATCCGTAACTACTAAATTCGTAAATGACTGCATGAATCCTTTATCGTTTGGAGCAAGCCTATGATATGGTGGTAAAACTAATTTTTCTTCTTCTTGCTTCAAAGGATTAAACTTATATAAAACGAAATCATTATTTCTAGCGTAACCCAAATAATAAAGATTAGAATCTCTTACTACAATTGGATAAGAATACTTAAATTCAAATTTAATTCCTTTAATTGTAAGCTCATATCCCATGTCAATAGGTAATATAGATACCTTCATTTTGGATATGACATCAAAGGAATCTAAATCTACTAATTGTAAACTGTTATCCTCTAAAATATAGCCAGCATGGAAACATTCATTATCATAATCATGGATAATAAATATATTGGATAGAATTCTTAGTTCAAATTCCTTTCTTTGTCTATATTTAAATTCCTTATTATAAAAATCATAATGAATTATATAAACAATAGATCTATTCTTAAGAAAATCAGAAACTAGCACATAGGCTACATTATTAAATACTGTAATATCCTTTACCATATAGCCATTTTCAATAGAAAAGCCATATGGTACTTCATAGATAACCTCGGATGCGGAAATAATATTTATAGAATCTCTACAAGGAACTATTAAATAATAGTTTTCTTTAAAGAACATAATAGCTCCAGAGGCTACTATATCTGATTTTGTAGATATTCTTGATATTTCTTCATGTTGGCTATTTATAGTACTAATGCTTACAGCATCCTTAGATATAAATAGTAAATCCTTAAATACTAGTGGTGCAAAGAACTTGGAAAAAGGAGATTGATATTGTAATTTTGGTAAGTATTTACAGCTTTCAAATGGAATGTATTCAATATCACTATCCTTAATCTCCTTTTCTTTTTTAAAGAAAGGATTAAAGTTATAGTTCCCATAAGGAGATTGCCATAATCTATTTGTATCAAATAAATTATCTACAATAACCTCATATCTTTCATCCTTTACAAAGGTATCTAAAATGGTTTTTAATTCTTCCTTATAGCTTTTAATAGAATTTTCAATTTTATGAAGCTTTTGTAATAATTCATCTGGTAAATCTTCTTTATTAATTTCTAAAATACCATCATTAATATCATCAAGCTTTCTTTGAAAATCACTAAAAGATTCACCACTTCTATCATTTTTAAACTGAATATGAAGCTCATTTAATCTTTGTTCAAAGTCATCAAGCTTATCCTTATTGCTTAATTCTCTTATTTTCTTTTGAATATACTCTTTTCCTTTTTCTAAAGAAATGGAAAAAGAGGCTTCTATTTTTTCTAACTCTAATAGCTCACTATTGGGATTTTGAAAAGAAATAGATTCTAAATAAGCTATATCATTTAGCATTAATTCAAGATAGTCTATGTATTGTCTTTTAGAGAATATTAGACAATTATAGGCTATTCTTTCATCGACATTGTTTAATATTTGATTATTTTCCATATAAACATGCCTCCTTTATGTCAAAAGCAATCTATACGACTGCTTATATTTTCAAAGTTAGGAAGTGATAAAAATATCACTTCTATTCATCTTTGTCTTTAAACTCTATTTCAGGAGCCTCAAGATTAATTTCTTCAAAGCTTGAAGGATCCATCTCCTCTGTATCCTTCATTTTATCAAGCTCAGATTCATCCGCTTTGGACTCATCCTCTTCCTGATTCGCATTATAGTCATTTAGCTTTCTCCATTCCGAAAGCTTTAATATATCATCTGCTTGAACAGATGATTTTATAGTTTTTAGGGCATTTTTAAAATCTTCATCACAAATGTATTTGTCATTTTCCGATTTAAATGCTCTTCTTACAGATAACTCTTCTACATAAGCAAGTAAATTTGTAATATCTGCACAGTTAAATCCATTCATTTTGTTTACAACATAATCGATATCAATATCATCTTTAATTTCAACTATGCCGTTTTCTTTTATCTTGTTTAATCTATGATCAATCATATATTTTCTTGCATCATAATCTGGTAATGTAACATAAATCTTTGTTCCAAATCGACCAGGACGCAAGAATGCAGAATCGATATCCCATGGTTTATTTGTTGCACAAATTAAGAATAGGATATTATCCTTTTTCTTACCATAGGATTGAATTCCTTGTAATTGAGCTAATAATTCACTTCTTAACTGTCTTGCAGCTTGAGCTCTAGTATTTTTAGGTGCGATAGAATCCATCTCATCAAAGAAGATAACTGCACACTTAAAGCTTCTTGCCTGGGCAAATAATGCCTTAACTGCCTTTTCTGTATTTCCTACTCCCTGCTGTAATAAGTCGGATGGGGTTACTGTACAAAACTTAGCGTGAATGGTATTAGCGATTGCGGCAGCAACCATAGTTTTACCAGTTCCTGGAGGGCCATATAGGCATAAGCCTCCACCGCCTGTTGTGACATATCCTTGGAATGCCTCTGGATGTAATAGTGGCATTAATACTTTAATTCTTACAGTATCCTTTACTTCATCTAATCCTGCAATATCATCAAATGTAACAGTTGGAATATCATCCCAATTAAATGGATAATCTGAATTTGTTAGGGCACCCTCTATTGCCTTTTCCTCTGGGCTTTCTTCTTCCTGCTTAGGCTCTTCCTTTTTAGGTTCTTCATCCTTGGATTCTTCTATATCAAGAAAGAAAGCAGATGGCTTAGCATAATCTACCTTTGGCTTTTCTTCTTCCTTTTTCTTTAATCCAAGTATTTGATAAGAATTATCTGATAAGGAATTTGCAATTAAATCCTTGCGGACAGAAAGTAGCTTATTAAATGCTAAACCAGATTTTACCTTATTTACTCCAGCATCATAATCCGCCTTTAATAGCATTAATAATTTTTCAAGATAATTTAATGCGACTTTATATTCATTTTTTAAAACATATTCTTTTACAGAATGCAATAATTCACTATAATTACTCATTAAATATCTCCATTTCTAAAATCTTCAAAATATTTAAGGCTTTCTTTAGAAACTGAATTTCTATAAGATTCCATAACCTCATCAAAATACTTTAAGCAAATAGGTACTCTTTCATCTATTCCTTCATTTTGATTGAATAATGCTTTTTCTAAGGCTTTTGTTTTTACCTTATCCAAAATAGAGGAGATATCTGCCCCACTATATCCATCAAAGCGTTCTGTCATATCCTCAATAGTAATATCTGTATCCTCTAATAGGTCCATATGATTCTTAAATGCTTTAGATACCAAGAAATGTCTTGCATCATAATCTGGTAAGGTAATATACAAATGTGTATCAAATCTCTTTCCACGAATTAATGCAGTATCTAATGCCCAAGGGCGGTTTGTAGCGCCAATAATTACACGAATCTTTTTAGGGTCCTTATTTGAATTAAAGCCAGATAAGCATGTCAAAAAGGCAGTTAATACATCTTTTGTATGAGCAGAATCATCACTTTCACGTGAAGCAAATAAGCTATCTAGCTCATCAAAGAATAATAGGCAATTATCATATTCTTCTGCCTCATCAAAAATAGCTTTAATTTTCTTTGGAGCTTCACCTACATATTTATCCAAAATATCAAAGGAATTAATAATGGCATAAGCACATTTTAATTCTCCTGCGATAGCCTCAGCAACAAAGGATTTACCACAGCCTGGAGGACCAAACATTAATATTTGGCATCCTACAGAATCCTTATATTTGTAATAAAGGTCTGGATTTTTAAGAGGTAAAATTACATTTAATTTAATTTCTCTTTTTACATCATCTAATCCAGCAACATCCTCTAAAGTAATATTAGGCGGTTCCTTTTTAAAGAATTTTATTGGCTCACCAATAGAATTATCATTGCTAGGGGCAGTTTTAATAGTTTCCTTTTTCAAAAATGGGTTAACTCCATTTTCTTTTAGGTTTTTTCTTATTTGAATTAGTTTACGATTTTCTGTTACAAATCGATTTTTAAATTCAATTACTTCACTATTATCTGCAAGCTCGCGAGATAAGGAAATTGCCTTATCTAAATAGAATAGTCCATTTTCCTTATCATCTAGCATTAATAATTCTTTTACTTTAGAAAGTGCAGCCTCATAGGTACGATATTTCATTTCGTAATTGAAGGCCATATATACCTCCTTAAATTAAACATTTAATTCAGAAAAGAAATCATCATTACCTTGGCTCTTTTTATTCTCTTCGCCATCAGTATTCGTATTTACGCTAACATTTGCAGCTCCACTAGTCATAAGGATTTCATCCTTTAATGAGTTAAGCTCATCCTCTGTCATTTCACTATCTAAGGATGGATCTAAGTTACCCATCATATCATTAATGGACTCCATAGATAGCTGACCCTTCATAATGCTCTTCTTAAATTTCATAAAGTCCTTGTTATTCTTCTTTAGGCTTGGCATAGAATCCATCATCTTAGCTGTAGATGCTAATACAGATTTTAAGCCTACAAATGTAGATGCAACCTCTACTTGAATTAAATAGTTTTCAAATTGACATTTAATTGTCTCAATATTTGTTTTAATGCCTCTATAGTATTTCATAGATCTTGCGAAAGTTTTGAAGCTATTTAAATCATTTCTTTTGATTAAAGCTTCCTTTGCCTTATCTCTACATTTAGCAATACCATTATCAAGATTTACTAAAACTCTATCGAACTGCTTGATGATTTCGTTGGCCTTTTGCTTGTCCTCAGCCATCTTCAATCTTCTTTTCATTTCATTCATAAAAATTTACCATTTATTCCTTTACATTAATTTAAAATACTAAATCATCTGCTGTAATTGTAATTAGTTCATCCCTTGTAGGATGTGATACATTACATAATCTTTCAGACTGCTTTTCTGTAATTGCTTCAAATAGATTTCTAACATCACGTGCATTAGCGAAGTTTTCATCTCTATTTAAATAAAGCTTATTTAGGTAATCTCTAATCTTACCCTCTGCAGAGCTATCTAATACATAATCATTCTTCTTTAGCTGGAAGGAGAAAATCTTAAATAATTCATCTCCATCATAGTCATCAAAATTAATGAATGTTTTAAATCTAGACTCTAAGCCTGGATTAGAATTAATGAATCTCTTCATTTCATTTTCATATCCAGCGGCAATGACAACTAGATTATCTCTATTGTTTTCCATGCCAATAAGTAAGGTATCAATAGCCTCCTGACCAAAGTCAGCTCCACCACCCTTAGGTGCTAAGGAATAAGCCTCATCAATAAATAGGATTCCTCCCATTGCCTTATCAATAACCTCTTGAGTTTGCTTAGCTGTTTGACCTACATAGCCTGCAACTAAATTATTTCTTTGAGTTTCAACAAGCCCATCTGGATTATCATTTCCACTAACTACACCAAGTGCAGTAAAGATCTTGGCTACAATTCTTGCGACAGTAGTCTTACCTGTACCTGGGTTTCCAGTAAATACCATATGATAGGAAACCTTTGGTACCTTAAGGCCATTTTCTCTTCTTAGATTGAAATTCTTAATTTGATTTACAATCAGATTAATCTTTTCCTTTACAGCCTTAAGACCAACAAGCTCATTTAATTCCTTTAATGCATCATCTAAGTTACATGGCTCACTCTTAACTGGCTTTGGATTTGGCTTTGGATTTGGAGCAGCCTTTTTAACTGCTTCCTTTGGCTTTGCCATAACATTAGAGCTAGCTTGACCTAAATGCTCCTCACAAATTTCTCTTTTTCTTTTTAGCTTTTCGAAATTTGTTTTCATTAAATTAATCTTTTTATAATCACTTGTTCTATTTGCAATTTCCTTACATAAAGGTAGAGCTAAATCAATTTTATCAATAGCCCTAGTGTAGTCTCCAGCAGTCATTAGAATATCAATATCCTTATTTAATCGGATAAACTGTTGTTCCTTTGTAATATCCATAATGCTACCCCTTACCAATTTGCAGTATTCATTTCTTGTGCTTGATTTGTTGTATCCTCTTCTAGTTGTGCCATTTCTCTATCAAGCTGTGCCTCAAGCTCAGTATCAATCTCAGTCTTTGTAGATTGGTCTACATCACTAATAGACTTAGTAACAATACCAAACATTTGGTCTAGCTTTGCAACCTGTGCAGAGAAATTCTTTTCAAAGCCGTTAATATCCTTTAGCATTTCTTTAACTTCAACAGATGCATTTATCTTAGAAACCTCACCCATAACTTCTCCGAAGGTTTCATATAATTCCATCTTTGTGAATGCTTCATCAATCATAAACTGAAAGTTCTCAAGCTTATCTAATAATTCCTGAGTCTTATGCTTATATACACTTACCTGTCTATAGGATTGTGTTTGACGCTTAGCCTCTAAATTATTCCCGCTCTTTTTAGCCTCAATAATCTTTTGGCGGATAATATCAAGCTTATTGTCATAAGCATCTAATCTATCCGTGATATTATCTCTTACCTTATCAAATTTAATATCAATCTTAATCTTATTTGGTTTTTCAACCACTTCTTTTTTCTTTCCGAAAGGCATAATCATCTCTCCCTTAAATTGTCATATTCTCGATATCAACGCTAGACTCTTGCTTTTCTGTATCAGCATCACTTACAGTCATCCCCTGATTCATAACAGTCTTGCTAGCGCCTGCAATCTTTTCTGCTTGCTTAGAAATTTGAGCGATTTGAGCATCTGTTTCTTGGGTTTCCTCTAATACCTCACCAAACTCATTTACAATTTCGCTAGGAAGGTAAACATCCTTGTTCTGCTCCTTTTGTAAAACTAAAGTAGTAAGGCTTCCAATTTGAACGTCCATAGCATCTGCCTGCTTTTGAAGGCCATCCTTTTCAAGCTTAATCTGTGTCATCTGCTTTTGAATTTGCATTCTCTTAGCTTCGCTTTCGCCAGCTGCAGAAGCCTTTAAACTATTGAATGTATCAATCTTCTTGTTGATTTCAACTGTATTGTATTCTCTATTAACCTGAAGCTTCATTAATTCAATCTTTGCAGATAGATACTTAGAATCCTCATAATATTTATGAGTAACATGTCCTCTTTGATTGATTAATGTATCAATTGCATCAATAGAGTTTCTAATACCATATAGGTTGCCCTGATTACAATAAACCTCAAGTTCTACTACATATTTCTTAATTAAGCCATCAACTGCATATACAGCTCTTGCGTTTTGATCTACAGCACCAGTCTTTAAATGAGTCATTAAAGCCATGATTCGATCAGATTCTTCATAATACTGTGTAGAATTGACCTTTGCGAAGCTCTTCTTTAAAAGCTCAATGATTTCGCCCTTTTGAGCTTCAATATCATACTGCTTTTTTAAAGCCTGCTTTGCTTCTTTTCTTGTAGGCTTTTCATTCGTCTTAGGCTCTTCACCTAAAACCTTTTTTAAATCATCTACACCATTATCCTTTTTCTTTCCAAAAAACTTCATTTTCATTTTCTCCTTTAACCTTATTCTTGCTTTGCACCACAGGATGGACAGAATACTGCATCCTTAGAAATCTTCTTACCACACTTTAAGCAAAACTTATCTGTTGAAGCCTGCTCAATAGTAACATTGCCATCCCCATTTTTATTAATATCTGTTTTTTGTTCAGATATTGTAGTATGCTTTGCTCTTTCTAAATTAATCTCATGCTCTCTTTCAGCCTGAAGCTCTTCCTTCTTACGCTGATATTCCTTTTCCTTTTCTTCATCATCAAAGGAATCTAGAGCCTTCTGATTAATCTTATTTAGAATAGTTGCAATCATCTCATCTGCATCCTCAAATGGTTCAACATTTAGGCTAATAGAGCCTGGCATAATGATTAAGCCCATCTTTTGGAACTGAGTTGCTGCTCTTCTTCCTGAAGAGAATACTTCCTTTACAATCTTACCTAAGGAAGCACTTAAATCATTCTCTGTAGTTTCCTTAGTGATAAAGCGGTCTGCAGCCTGGCTGATTTCATTGCCTAACAGCTGTCTATAATTCTTATTAAGAAGTTCAACTAATTCTTCCTTTGTTGTTGTATCATTAATGTTTTCAGCTAAAAGGGAATAATCATTAATCATAACATCTACCTCACCTAAGATAGAGAAGTCAGCTAATGCATCTGGCTTATAGCTAATAGAACACTTATGCTTTCCAGCAAAGAACTTAATTGAAATTGTATCTAATAGCTTATCAGGACATAAGAAGGCTGTAATAGAATCCTTCTTTCTTCCGCCTAGCATTTCAGCATCAATTTCATATGCGCTAGCCTTTCCCTTATAGCAAGAGCTTCCAATATAAGCTGTAGTTCCTTTCTTAACATATAAGTTAATTTTTGTTTTCTTTAATTCAACATCAACCTTCTCAATTACATAAGAAGGATCGCTCAATTCTAAAATGATTTCTTGTGTAAATAAACCCATATTCTTTCTCCTTTTCCAATTTATTTTAAGCTTAACAATGCATCATTAATTGCTTTTGCGGATACGCAAAATCCGTATCCTAAAATTTCTTTATTTTCATTGGTTTCCCTATCTAGCTTAAGCTCGCTAAATGTGGACATTCCAATAACTTCACCGTTCATATTGAATACTGGTCCACCAGAGTTTCCATGATTCAAGGTAAGTGTTGTTTGAACATAAGAATACTTTGATGAATCATCCTTTTTATACTCTGGATTTGCAACAGCACCTTCAATATAAGTAAACCTATAATGAAGTGGATTACCTATTGTAAATACTGCCTCCCCTTGCTTTGTAGTATCAATATGTAATTTCAGTGGTGTGACTCCCGTTGGTATAATCCTATCTGGCTTTAATATTGCGATATCTTCTTCTTTAGAGACATATAAAACCTTTGCATATGATTTTTTTGCCTCTAAAGGTTTATCTAACGAATCCGCATATTCAATAAATAGGTTATATATTTCTTGTTCATCTTTTGTTACAACATGAGCATTTGTAACTATGATTCCGCCTTCTAATACAAATCCTGTACCTGTGGATAACACTTTTCTAAATTCGCAGTATACCTTAACCACAGAATTCCTACACCTTTCTACCAATTTAGCTTTCGCATCATCGATTTTCTTTAAGATGTCTTCTGGTGTTTCCTTTTTTAACTCAGGTTCTTTTTTTAGAATCGGTATTTTTTCTTTAGCGACAGTCTTTTGAACCTTTGTCCCACAATATGGACAAACATCTGTAAAAATCTCCGCTGCACAAACCTTACATCTCATTTTCCCCCTCCTCTTATCGTATATAGTAAAAAATATATTTTTTACTTATATTCTAATGAATATTTTATCAAAAATAACTGCATTATTCAATAAAACTAACCCCTAAATCGTACCTGGCATAACGATTTTCGAAACATGTTATTATAAAAAAAGACATCTTTTCTACAAAGATGTCAAAATTTATACTTTTAGTATTTAAAATTCCAAACCGCTGAATCTTTATCACAAAACTCTGGGTTGAATTTAGAAGGTAAATAATCAGGCTTTTCTCTTCTAAGTAATGGAGCAGTTCCTTTCCCAAATGCTCTATATCCAATAGAATATACAGACTTTGGTACAACAACAGATAATAGATTTGTGCATCCATAAAAAGCTTTCGCTCCAATTGTAGTTAACCCCTCTTGTAAAATAACCTTTCTTAAAGCTGTACAGTTCTCAAATGCACTATTATTAATTGCTTCTATATTTGCTGGCAATTCAATTTCTTCTAGGGTTGTACAGTTTTCAAATACACTTGAGCATACTCTAGATGTTTTTTCAAATCCACTGGTAATAACTAATTTCTTTAGATTCTTTGGGATATAATATCCTTCTTGAGTTTCTACTCCATTTCTTAATACATGCTGCAAAATATATGTAGAATTGGAATAATTTGTTTTTCCAAAATATAGTCCCAAATTCATTTTATATTCTCCATCATAAAATAGCGTGATAGGAGCTTTTATGTATTCTAAGCTAGAACAGCCACTAAATAGTGGGAAGGATTTATTTGTACAGGCATTTGAAATAATGATTTCTTTTAATTTTTTGCAATCCTTAAATACATCCTTACCTAATGTTTTTACTGTAGCTGGGATTTCCATTCGAAGTAAGGATTTACAGCCATTAAATGCTTCTTGCATAATGGATTTTAATCCTCTAGGTAGGATTACTTCTTCTAGCATTTTACAGTTATAAAAAGTAAACCATTCTATATTTTTATAATTTAATGTATCATCTAATATTTCTAGCTTTTTTAAGCTTTCTGGTATATAAAATATACCCATGCTCTTCTTTCCTTCAGAATTCAATACCTGTTCAATTGGAAGTGCTCCCTCAAACTTTTGTTTACCAAAATAATGACCTAAATTATACCTATATTTTCCATCATAAAAATAGATTAATGGCATTTTTAATTCTTCTAAGCTTGAACAGCCATTAAATAATGGGAAGGATACTTTTTTAATAGTCTTAGGAATAGATACCTTTTTTAATTCTGTACACCCAGAAAAGCAATATTCTCCAATAGATTCTACACCTTCTGGTATTTCAATTTCCTTTAAATGAATAAAGTTTCTAAATACATATGGATCAATTCTTTTTACATGTTCTGGGATTATAATTCTTGATGCTATTTTAGGCTTTACACTTAAAAGTGTACCATCCTTTATTTCAAAATAAGAATCATCAAATACTTCTATTCTATTTTCAATATATTTAGAAACAACCATGAACTCTTCATATATTTTTTTATTAACATTTTCCCCACCAGAAATCACCTTTAAAAGTGCTTTTTTGGTAAGACTTAATTCTATATATCTACTTAAATTTATAGAATATACACTAAATAGCTTTAATACTTTTCTAGTTAAAAATTTATTCAAATCTATTCTTTTTTCGGGTAGTTGAATAAGCTTATTTTCATAGCCTCTTAATGCATAAATGAACATTCTTCTTTCTTCAAAATTGATTTCTTTAAAGAATTTAAATTCTGCAAGATAAGAATAATCATCTTCTAAATCAAAGGCTTTGTTTAAATCCATTTCTCCAACTAAATTATTGAAATCCATATGAAAATAATCTTTATTATATGCTAAAAATCTATAGTAATAATACATAGGATTTGTATCATCTTTAGATAGCTCTTCATTCAATTTTTCTATTAACAAATCATATTGTTCAGCCTCTAGAAGCTTATAAATATCTACTAATACCATAAGCATTCCCCCATTCCTTTAGTATTATAAATAATACTATTTCATTATATATTTTTGTGTAATAATTTAAAATACTATTTTTTAAAATAAATAGAAAATGCGGAATATTCTTCCGCATCTCAGACCGTTGACAAACCACTACTTTTTAGGAAGTTCCTAATAGGTAGTGGTTTTTTGTATGCTTA
>JAEEGL011706540.1_pt1 | contig 11425 bp, 14 predicted proteins | sample 9134231 | NCBI WGS metagenome assembly JAEEGL01 (sample SAMN16246548, study PRJNA631951) | gut metagenome | biome: gut microbiome; feature: rumen; material: fiber-attached | host: Bos | place: Iran: Karaj | collected 2018-10
AGGTAGGGCATGGACGTCGGCGTTCAGAAGTATCTGGCCTTTGTGGAAACGGTGGATCAGGGGAGCTTTACCCGCGCCGCGGAGAAGCTGCATTATTCCCAGTCCGGCGTCAGCCGCATGATCCGGGACCTGGAAACGGAGTGGAGGGTGACTCTGCTGGAGCGGGGAAAGGGGGGCGTGAAGCTCACCTCCGACGGGATGCAGCTCCTGCCCTGCGCCCGCAGCATCTGTGCGGAGGTTGCCCGTCTGCAAGCCCAGGTGGACGAGCTGAGGGGGCTGCGGGCCGGACTGATCCGGGTGGGGGCCCTCAGCGCCGCGGCAGCGGAGCTGCTGCCGGGCTGGACGGAGGACTTTCTCCGTGAGCATCCCAACATCGACTTCGAGCTGCTGGTGGGGGAGCAGCGGGAGATCGAAGAGTGGATATTCAGCGGCCGGGTGGACTTCGGCATCCTGGACCTGCCCGCCGACCCGGAGCTGGAAACGGTGTTTCTGGAGCAGGACCCCCTGCTGGCGGTGCTGCCGGAGGGACACCCTGAGGCGTCGGGCGAGGTGTTTCCCGTCTCCGACTTTATGGACCTGCCATTTCTCCTCCTGGAGAAGGAGAATCGGGCGGAGGCTTCGGCACTGCTGGAGAGCTGCGGCGTCACCCCTCATATTCGCTTCACCACCTGGGACGAGCAGACGATCCTGAGCATGGTGGAGCGGGGCCTGGGTGTCAGCATCCTGCCCGCCCTGGCCCTGCGGCGCTGCGCTTACCGGGTGGCTGCAAGAAGGCTGGATGTGCCCGCCTACCGCAACCTGGGCGTCGCCCTAAGGAGCCGCAAGACTGCCTCCCTGGCGGTGAAGAGCTTTCTGGAGGCGATTGGAAGCTGAACAAAAGGAATCGGCGGGGGAGACCCCGCCGATCACGGTTTTATCTTCTGGTAGACCTCCTCCAAATGCACCTTCTGCCCGTTTGCCCGCAGCCTTTCCTGCAGGGCGGACACGTTCAGGGCCGGGAAATCGCTGCCCAAAGCAGCGGCCGTCCCCGCCGCTTCGCCGGCGACGGCGCAGTCGGGGATCACCCGGGTGATGTCCCGCATCCGGTCTGTCACGGAGATGTCCCGCTCCGCGGTGAGTAGGTTTCGGATCTCCCGGCAGTGCAGGCTGCGGAAGGGGCGCAAGTGCTGGCCGATGCCGGGCCGGCAGCGTATGGTGGGGTAGTTGACGCAGAGGAAAAATCAAACGACACGCCGGGAGAAACATTGCTTTTTCAGGTGTCCTGTGATACCTTTGATAAAATGAAATCAAAAGCAGGAGAGAGAAACATGAAGGAATATGAGATCGTCCATGAGATCTTCAACAAGTGCTCCGGCAACCAGATGCGGGACGTTTTTGTGGAGGAGCGGGAGCTGGAGGACCCGGAGAGCTACGTCCGTGGCCGCCACAAGGACAAGAATGTGATCCTGATGAAGGACACTCTGCCGGACGGAACGGTCATCATCGACCTGGACCTCAGCGGCGCCCGCCAGCGCTACAGCTTCACAGAAATCTGAAAGGCGGGGATGACCGATGCCGATCCTTTGGATTCTGGGGGGCCTGATTCTCCTCTGCCTCGTCCTGTTCACGGCGGGGGTTGGCCTGCTGGAGTTTACCTGCGGGCGGCGGACGCAGCCAGACCCCCTGGAGGAAAAAACGATACACGATCGGGGCTTCGACTGGTTCAAGGACAAGATCCTGGCGGGGAAGGCCTGGCTGGAGGGACAGGAAAAAGAGGAACTCAGAATCACCAGCTTCGACGGGCTTCGGCTCCGGGGCCTGTTTCTCCCCAACCCGGAGGCAAAGGCGACCCTGCTGCTCTTTCACGGCTGGCGCAGCCACTGGAAGACGGATTTCATCGTCGCCCTTCCCTTTTACTATGCCCAGGGCATGAACCTCCTGCTGGCGGAGCAGCGTTCCCAGAACGGCTCTGAGGGCAGATACATGACCTACGGGGTGCGGGAGCAGCGGGACGTTGTCTCCTGGGTCAGCGCCATGGCGGATAAGCTGGGGAAGGATCATGCCCTGTTTCTGGGCGGCCTCAGCATGGGGGCGGCCACGGTGCTCATGGCCTCGGACCTGGAATTCGACGGCAATGTGCGGGGTATCCTGGCCGACTGCGGCTTCACCTCTCCCTGGGCCATCATCCGGAAGGTGGCAAGCCGCTCGAAGTGGATTCCCCTGGATGCTGCCTCGGCCCTGCTGAACTTCTTCACCCGCCGCTTCGCGGGCTTCGACATGAAGGAAAAGAGCACCGTTGACGCTCTGGGCAGGACGAAGCTGCCGGTGCTGATCATCCACGGCCTGGCGGACGACTTTGTACCCCCGGAGATGTCCAGAGAGAACTATGAGGCCTGCCGCTCGGAAAAGGAACTGGTGCTGGTGGAAGGCGCCGCCCACGGAATGAGCTTCGTGGTGGAGCCGGAGCGGGTGAAAGCAGCCATCGCCGGTTTCCTGGAACGGCACCTGCAGGATGGAAGCAAATAAAGCATATAAGCAAAAAAACGCGGAGACTTCCGCGTTTTTTTGTGTGTTCTCAGGCTACCACCTTGCCCAGAATGCGCAGCTCGCTGAATTCCCGGATGGGGATGGGCCGGTAGGCAGGGTTCAGGGAGACCAGGGAAGCGCCGTCCTCCTGGGACAGCATCTTGCAGTAGGCGTCCCCGTCCAACACAAAGATGCCGATCTCTCCGGGCTCCAGGGTCTGCTGCTGCTTGACGTAGACGATCTGCCGGTCCACGAAGCGGGGGAGCATGCTGTCTCCGCGGATGCGCACGGCGAAGGTGGCTGACAGGGGGACCGTCTCATCCACCTCCAGCAGCGTGTAGTCGCTGCTGTCCAGAAACTGGCCGGTGCCGGCGGAGACGGGCAGATCATAGAGAGGGATCGTCCGCAGCCGGGGGGGCTGCTTTTCCCTGGGATGAAGGGCGAATTCCGCATCCTGCTCCAGCAGCCGGAGGTATTCCCGCAGGCGCTTCTGTCCCAGAGGATTCAGCGTCTCTGCGGCGGGTCTTCCCCCGAACACGGAAAGCACGTCCCGCACCTCATACAGCTCGCAGAGGGCGAGAAATTGCCGGATATTGGGCTCCGTGCTGCCCCGTTCCCAGCGGGAAAGGGCCTTCTGGGAAGCGCCGCAGCCCAAGGCCTCCAGCCTTTGGCTGACCTCCAGCTGGGACCAGCCCCGCTCCATGCGCAGCTTCCGCAGGATCTCGCATAATTCCATGGCCTTTACCTCCCCCTACAGTCTACCATGGAGATACTCAGAAAGCAAGTGCAGTCCAAAATAAAAAACTCAATAATGAGTAATATTGCTATTGAAATCTCGGAAAATGAGTATTAGAATGGGCGCGGGGGTGAGAAAAACGGACCGCACCATTCTGCACATCGACTGCAACGCCTTCTATGCCAGCGTAGAGTGTCTGCGCCATCCGGAGCTGCGGGGGAGGCCTGTGGCCGTGGGAGGCGAGGCGGAAAAGCGCCACGGGATCATTCTGGCGAAGAACCAGCTGGCCAAGGAAAACGGGGTGAAAACGGGGGAGGCTCTGTGGCAAGCCCGGCAGAAGTGTCCCGGCCTGGTGATCCTGCCTCCGGACTATACCCGCTATATCCTTTTTTCCCGCCGCTGCCGGGAAATATATGAGGATTACTCCCCCCAGGTGGAGTCCTTCGGTCTGGATGAATGCTGGGTGGATGTCTCCAATACGCCGAAGCTGGCGCAGCTGGGGCCGAAAATGCTGGCCAATGAGATCCGCCTGCGGGTGAAGGAGCAGGTGGGGATCACGGTCTCCGTGGGCGTCAGCTACAATAAAATCTTTGCCAAGCTGGGCAGCGACTACAAAAAGCCGGACGCGGTGACGGTCTTCGACCGGGGCAGTATGAGGGAGAAGGTCTGGCCCCTGGAGGCCTCAGAGCTGTTGTATGTGGGCCGGGCCACGGAGCGGAAGCTGCGCACCTTCGGCATCCGGACCATCGGGGAGCTGGCAACGACGCCGGTGGATTATCTCCAGGGCTGGTTCGGGAAATGGGGCCTGCTGCTCCACTGCTTCGCCAACGGAATGGACTCCTCCCCCGTGGCGAAGGTGGGGGAGGAGTCCATCATCAAGAGCGTGGGGAATTCCACCACCACGCCCCGGGACCTGACGAACGAGGAGGATGCCTCCGTCGTCTATTGGATGCTCTGCGAAAGTGTGGCGGAGCGGCTGCGGGAGGGGGGCTTTCGCTGCACGGTCGTACAAATCAGCCTGCGCAGCAGCGACCTGGTCTGCTTCGAGCGGCAGATGAAGCTGCCGGAGCCCAGCTGCTTGGCCTCTGAGCTCCATGAGGCGGCCATGTGCCTCCTGCGGGAGAACTACGGCTGGGCCAGGCCCCTGCGCAGCATCGGCGTCCGGGGCGCGGAGCTGGTGCCGGAGACGGCGCCGGAGCAGCTGAGCCTCTTCGGCGACGGAGAGAAGCGGGAGCGCTGTCTCCGGCTGGAGAAGACCATGGATGCTCTCCACCGCCGCTATGGGCACACCGCCCTGAGCAGGGCAGCCGTTCTGTGCGACCCGACCCTGACGAATATCGACGCGAAAAACGACCACACCATCCATCCCGTGGGCTGGCTCAAGGCCGGGCAGACCGTCTGAGCAGCAGCCGCGCCAGAGCCAGGAGCGCGATGGCGGCGGCAGCCCCGGAGAAATCCAGCCACACGTCGCTGACGGCGCTTCCCCGGCCGGAGAAGAGCTGGATGGTCTCGTCCACAAGTCCCGTGAGCAGAGCCAGAGCGGCGGCCAGCAGCTGGCCCCTGCCCCGGAAGGGGAGCAGCAGGGCCAGCACACAGCCCAGGCAGAAGAACTCCGTGAAGTGGGCCAGCTTCCGCACCAGGTGCAGCGTCACCCGTTCCGGGCCGAGGAGGGGCTCCAGGAGCGGACGCAGCAGCCGCAGAACGATGCTGCTCTCCTCCCGGGACAGGTCCTGCGGCATGCAGGACTGGCCCCAGATGAAGGCCAGCAGCAGGATCAGCAGCGCAATCAGAATCTTCCTCCCATGAAAGGCTTCCTTCGCCCGGCGGCTCATTCCAGGATGACCAGGCGGCCTTCCACGTGGGCGTCCAGACCGTTATGGGTGCTGAGCAGCTCCTCCAGGACGTTCTGGAGCGAGGTGGCGACGACCCGGGGCTTCAGGTTGGCGGAGACCTCCGCGATGGGAATGCCGAAAAACTCCTCAAAGGAGCTGTAGTGATAGTGCTGCAGGCAGATAAAGATCTCCTGGTCGTCCCGGATGTCTTCGCCCCGGAAACGGAATTCCTCGATGGTGTGGGTGCTCTTCCGGTAGACGATGCGGATGCCCTTGGAATACTGATAGAATTCCGTATGCCCCTCCCAGGCCTCGTCCCGCAGGATGTGCTGCACCATGCGCCGCAGCTGCGCGCCGGTGACCTTCAGCATCCACAGGGCGTCGTCAAAGGGGGTGTTCTCAATCATGTCCCTGTATTCCACGATGGGGCCGAGCTTCTGCTTTCGGATGGAGCCGGAGCCCATGATCATCAGGTCGAAGCTGCTCTCGTCCTGCAGCAAATCGCAGTAGAGGTTGCCCAGCTCCGTTTCCTGTGTGCGGGCGGGGTGGGTCAGCTCCCTGGCAAAATGGGTCACGATCCGGCGGTATTTGGCGTCGGTCTGGTGTTGGTAACCGGTAATCAGGCCATCCATGACCGGGTCCGCCGGGGCGGTCTCCGCGGTGATGGGAACACACTGCCAGGTCCAGGCGGCGACTCTGTGCGTCTCCATGTCATAGTCGATGTCGAAGCGGCCAATCTGGGCGCTGCCGGTGCCGACCTGCGCGATGGGGATGCCGCCCACCACCTCGGGCTCGGACATCAGCGTGTGGGTGTGGCCGCCGATGATCATGTCCACGCCCCAGTCCGGCAGCAGCTGGGCGGCCAGCTCCCGGTCCGCCTCGATGCCGATATGGGTCAGCAGCACCACCATATCCGTGTCCTTTGTGCGGTAGCTGTCGCAGATGATGCCCACCTGCTTGGCGGCCTCCGAAACGTCGATGAAGGAGCCGATGACCTTTTCCTGCTTGGCCGCGGAGATGACCTCCTGGGTCAGCAGGCCGATGAAGAGGATGCGCATCCCGTCCCGCTCGATGTTCAGATAGGGAGTGAAGAGGCGCATGTTGTTGAAGGTGATATACAGGTCCGCGTTGATGATGGGGAAGCGGGCGCATTTTTCCAGAAAAAGGAGGTGGGCGATGCCGTAATCCACCTCGTGGTTGCCCACCGCCGATACGTCGGGATTGAGCAGGTTCATCAGCTCGATGGTGGAGAGGCCCATATACTCCGAGTCGATGACGGAGCCGCGGAACATATCTCCGGCATTGGCGTAAATCACGTTGTCTTCCTCGGCGCGGACCTTTTTCACGTAGCCCGACAGCCGGCTCAGGCCGCCCTTTTCCTCACCGTCCACGGTGCGGGGCAGAAAATCCCCGTGCAGATCGTTGGAGTGCAGGATCGTCAGATGCTTGTGGCTCATGCTCTTGTGCTCCTTTGCTGCGTTATTGCGATAAAGTAAATCAAATTCTACATGGAAAACCGGGGAAAGTCAACGCTTTCCCCGGTGACAGGAAGGGAGCACCGAAACACCGCGCCTCCGCCTTGCCCGAGACCAAGTGCGCCTGCCGTTCTCCGGCATGTACCCGGGCAGCCGTGGCGGTTGCCCGCATCGCCGTTTTGTGGTAACATCGGAGCATACTCGGAAACAGCAGGTGATTTGCATGATTTGTTTTCTGACCAGCAGAACAGATTTTCCCGATACCGGGGAACTGAACACCGCAAACGGCTTTGCCGAAGAACTGCGGCGCTGCTTCCCCCGGCCCTGCCGCGCGCTGTTCGTCAGCTCCGACCCGGACGGGTGGGAGAAAACGGATTTCTATGCCGGCGTCCTCAGGGACAGCTTTGCTGACGCCGGGTTTCCTTTCGAAAGCTGCCGCAGTCTGGACGGCAGGAACGAACGGCAGGCCGCGGAGCTCCTGCGGGCGTCGAACCTGGTGATCCTCGGCGGCGGGCACGTTCCGACGCAGAATCGCTTTTTCCGCCGAATCGGCCTGCGGGAGCTGATGAAGGGCTATGAAGGAATACTTATCGGGATCAGCGCCGGCAGCATGAACAGCGCGGAGGTCGTCTATGCGCAGCCGGAAGAGGAAGGGGAGGCCGTCGATCCCGCCTATCAGCGGTTTCTGAACGGACTGGGTCTGACAAAAACGATGCTGATCCCCCATTATCAGGAAATCAAGGACGACGTTCTGGATGGCCTGCGGCTCTTTCCGGATATCACCTGCCCGGACAGCATGGGGAGGACCTTCTATGCCATCCCCGACGGGAGCTACCTGTTTATCGTCAACGGCAGGGAGGAGCTCCGGGGCGAGGCATACAGGATCCGGGATGGAGTGATCGAGCAGATCGCCGCAGATGGCGAGACCACGGCCTTGTGAAGCTGACCGCCGGACGCCGGCGCGAAGCAGTGGTCAATGAGGCTGCCCCGCAGGCCGCAAAGCGGCCTGCGGGGCAGCGAATATGTTCGAGATAATTCCCTGGGCGGCCGCAGTCAGCAAAGGAAGATATCCCCGCCGCGTTCCTCCGCCATCCTCCGGCGTATACGGGTATCAAAGTACACGTTGAGGAGGCGGAAAAGGGAAAAACACTGGAAATTGACGGAAAGAAAGCTGCTGTTTGGCAGCCCCATCAGATTCAGAAGCTGGAGCAATAATGCCCGTTCTGTAAAACGAATAGAAGCAGATCATCCGGCGTCATACTAAGCAGAAAGCTTTGTGAAGCGATTTCGAAATCTCCGAAAACCGAACTTTCAGGCAGAGGAAAAGCCCCGAAATCCGAAGACTTTGGGGTTATTGGTGCGCGAGGGGGGACTTGAACCCCCACGTACGTAGTGTACACTAGAACCTGAACTACGCTCGCCTCGTGCGCTGCCGCGCACGGAGGGGGAGCATTGATTCTACTCGCTTTCCGCCAATGAAGCCTTGCTTCACATCCTGATTTGTTGCTGATTCAGCGTTAGATTCTCTCTTTTTCCAAGAGCAAGGGGGAGTTTAGGCCCCCTGCTCCATCATGCCGACAAGTTTATAAAAGCTCGTTCTTTTGGTGTTGGTCTGCTCCATTGCGGTCTTCGCGGTGATTTCCCCAGCTTTCCAAGAGGCATAAACACCATCCCAATTTGCGGGGAACTCTAACGCGGGGCGGCCTAGTTTCTTGCCCTTGGCCTTTGCTGCTTCAATGCCCTCTGCCTGCCGCTGCTTGATTGTGGCGCGTTCCTGTTCGGCAATCGTCCCAAAAACTTCAATCAGGATGTTGTTGACCATTTCAAAAACCCATTCCTGACCCTGCGGCAGTTCCATCATCGTAGTGGGGAGGTCAATCACTTTCAGCCGAATCCCGTTGTCCTTGAAGAATTGAAGCTCGTTCTTGATGTCGCTTTTGTTGCGGCTGAGGCGGTCAAGGGATTTGATAACCAGCGTGTCCCCACGGCGGAGCATTGCATTTTTCAACGCCTGATAACCTTTGCGCTCCAAGTCCTTGCCGCTTTCTTTGTCGGTGATTATCTCCCGTTCCTGCGCTCCAAGAGCAAGGAAAGCTGAAATCTGACGGTCAAGGTTTTGGTCTTTCGTGGAAACCCTCGCGTAGTAGTATGTGCGGCTGTCCATAATCGCGCCCCCCTTGTCTATCTGTTCGTATTCTACTACAAGTGTTCGTAAATGTCAAGTATATTGCGAACATTTCCGAAAATTATTTTTCGTAGTTTACGAACAGGGAAAAGGGGGCGTTTTTACGTGTTTGTAAAGGTGTACTTTTGCGAATGAATTATTACGTAGACAATACAACAATTATAGTTTTAGAAGCTCTTTTTTCTTTGCATCAAACTCCTCTTGCGTCAACACACCCATGTCTAAAAGCTCTTTATATTCTTTTATCTGTTCAGCTGGGCTCTTTACATTTTGTATAACAGTTGCGTTTTGATTTCCACTATTTTGCGCTCTAATAATATCCCATACCTCATGAACACACTCATAAATGCTGCTTGCGGAAGTTACATTTACACCAACATTGAATGCTTCTTTGTATGTGTCTATGCAAACGATACCGAGTCCCATACTGCCTATGCCTTTTTTAGACATTGTAATATCATTGATATTCTCAATGTTTATTGATTGAATGTTAGCTCCTAACAACTTGTGTTGGGCCATGATAATACGTTTATCGGTCATGGCATAAGCAAAGTTGCCATCATGCTTGGAAATGCTCACATAGTTATGTAGTCCAATAAAAACGCAGTGAATGTTCTCGCCAGGTTTCAGATTATCAAGTAGTAGCTGAAAATGCTTTATTGCCCATCCTCTTGTGGTTCCTGTTCCAAGATTATTATCAACACAGTATTGATACATGTCTTCCGCTGATTTCAAGTTTAGCATTTTGTTGCCTCCATCTTAGGTCTTTGATGCGTTGATATAATAACTTGTAGCTCTAACCGCTGCATCAAATTCACGAACATGACTAGAAACAGTATCAGGTGAACGGTGCATCTTCTTTGCAACTGCTTTATAGCTCCGAAGCTCCTGATATAACTTCCACATTTTTTCTTTTTCTTGTTCGGTGACTTTCTTCGCCATTACTTGACAACCTTATCTTCCTGACGAAGCATCGTTTCTTTCATAGCCTTCTCAAACTGTTCTCTAACATAATCCTGCGCAGTCCACTTTTTGTCAGAGCCGCCATCCGCAAGAATCTTGTTCATCTTGTCAAGCTGGGGGAAGAAGTTCTTGGGAAGAATGATACGACCTTTTTCAGTGTCAATGATGATACGCATTTGCTGTTCCTCCAAATACTATAAAAATGTGCAAATCCGACAGAAATTGCTGCTCTGCAAGTCTGATTATATATGAATAAATGAAATTGTCAAGAATACACTCGGTTTTCGCAGAAATCAAACAGGATTTCATAAAAATACAGAGGATTCTTTTGAATTTATATGAGTTCTACTGGATTGCAGCGATAATTAGAAGAATTGCTTGAATCCAAGTAATATCAAAACATATTCAGAAGAATCCGACGAAAACGGCAAAGTTTCAACCGATTTCGTGACGAAACGGGCCACACACAAGAAAGTACGGCGTTGCAAGTTTGTTTTTCCCGAAATACACCCCCCCGCCCCTTGTGCTTTGATAGTATTAGCTCCTGTTTTGCAGAAGAATATTTGATTATTATAAAAATTGATTATATAATATATATAGAAAGTGAAAGAAATGACACTTTCAAATTTATGAAAAAGGAGGATTCAGAAATGAATCACTACAAAAGCCCCTTTATTAGATACACAGAAGCAATGCAAAAAACAGGCGATTATGTTCTCGCCTATTGGTATTAGAGGCAACAGCTTCTTGACAGCCTGCTTTCCGATAGGGAGATTGACCGTATTGCGGATAGGGTAATTGAGAGAATCAATGTTACCATTGATGCAAGCGAAGTATTTGAGGCGCTTGCTGACCTCCAAAAGCAAATTGACAGTTTAGGAGGAAATGCGTGATGCCTATTACGGTCGCCAATCAACGGACGGTGCGCGTTCACAGAGAACGCGCCACCGCCGATTTCCTCGGAATCAAGAATGAGAATTGGAAAGCTGCCGCACGGAATTTGTCTCCCCATGCTCTTTTGCTCTATCTCTATCTTGCTTCTAATGCTGACAATTACACATTTGCGCTTTCGCCTGCGGCGATAACGGCGGAGATAGGTATGCCGCGCTCTACGTATCACGACCAATTCAAGGTGCTCGTGAGAAAGGGTTATCTGGTAAACACCAACGGCAATACCTACGATTTTTACGAAAAGCCGCAGCCGCGTCCCGACACACAGGATTTGAATGAACGGTTGCCGCTCGTATTGATTTTTGAAGATAATACAGCTGACGGTTTGTCTATGGAACAACCCGTATCCAATAGTGCGGGAAAAGTGATAGAAATAAATAATAGATATATAAATAAAGAAACAAATAACAACACATTTACATTTTGAGGATTAGGAGTAATAGTATGCTTGATTCTAAAACAGACATCGAAAGCTGCTTTGATTTAGACCTTGTGGATTATCGCTGCCTCTATGAGCTAGAAGCAGGCCCATTGACGGAATTGGTCTGCAAATACAGAGACTTTGATACAGTTCTCCGCTATGCGGGAAATATGCGTTATGACGTTGAAACGATTGCGGGCGTGTGCGGATTGAGCCAAGAGGAAAAACGCCGCCAGCTTTTGGAAAAAGAACTTGTCAGCGTCCTAAACTATCTTGACTATTGGCAGCCGGAAGAAACAAAGAAAAAGTACATTGACATCTATAACGCTTATGCGGATTGCCTGATGTCAGAATAAT
>JAEEGL014995296.1_pt1 | contig 11425 bp, 10 predicted proteins | sample 9134231 | NCBI WGS metagenome assembly JAEEGL01 (sample SAMN16246548, study PRJNA631951) | gut metagenome | biome: gut microbiome; feature: rumen; material: fiber-attached | host: Bos | place: Iran: Karaj | collected 2018-10
GTAATTAATGGTATCGCAATGGGTGGAATACTATCATCATTTGAAACAATGATTGAGACAAACTTCCTATTCTTTATTGAAAACTATTTAACAGTAATTATATCAGTAGGATTAATAGTAGTAGCATTTATCCTAATATGCTTATTAGGCTTTATATCTAATAAAATTGATGATGAAAGTATGAAACTATCAAATGAGGTAACCCCTGATGGAAGCCAAGGAAATAGTTGATAGATATAAAAAAGGGTCTATGAGAACTGCACTTATATTTATGATTGCAGTTATTATATTAGGACTTGCCTTTCTAGCTGGTGGAATAGTACTAATAATTTACTCACAGGATGTAATAATAATAGTTTTATCATCTATTATGTTTTTAGCTTCAATATTAAATATTACTCTTGCAATTAGATATTATTTTTTCACTAAAAAAAGACTTAAAAATATATCAGATAGAGAAGCAATTGATAGATATAATAGAATACATGGAACAAAAATTCATTAAAGTGATAGCTTTTGCTATCCTTTTTATTTTTATTTAAATATTTTGTTGACTAAAAAAATAAAATGAATATAATAATTTGTTGAATGTCAAACAAATAGGAGCTATTATGGAAAAACGAATTGGTTATAAAATTAATCACTTAAGCTATAAGCTTAAAAGAGAAGTTAATAAATTACCTGCAATAGTAAAGCTTGAAAATATATCAGGAACAAATAGCTTTTACATTTGTTATATTTATAAAGCAGAAGGTCCAGTATATCAAAAGGATATCGAAAATAATTTTGGTATAACAAGATCTACTGCATCAAAGGTTTTATCTTTGATGGAAGAAAAAGAATTATTAGTTAGAACATCTTGTAGTGCTGATCAAAGACTTAAGAGATTAGAATTAACTGAAAAAGGAAAAAGTCTTGCTCACGACGTAGAGGTTGAAATTAATGAATTCGAAAAAAAATTATCTAGTATTTTAGGAGATAAAGAAGAAGAATTTGAAAATATCCTTGATACTCTACTAGATTCTTTAGGAGGTTGTAAAAAATGTTAAAAACAATATTAAAGAGCTTAAGAGAATATAAAAAGCCAACATTACTTGCTCCAATTTTTATCATAATTGAAGTTACATGTGAAGCTGCAATTCCATTCTTAGCTAATTTATTAATTAATGAAATGCAAAATAATGGAGATAAGATTAAAGCTGGTGATTCACTATCATTTATCATTCTATGTGTATCTTTAGTTTTAACAGCAATGCTTTCTCTTTTAGCAGGCTTTATGGCAGCTAAGATGAGTGCGAAGGCTGCAGCTGGTCTTGCTAAGAATTTAAGACATGACTTATTCTATAAGATTCAAGATTTCTCATTTGAAAATATTGATAAGTTTAGTGCATCAAGCTTAGTTACAAGAATGACTACAGATGTATCTAATATCCAAATGAGCTATGGTATGACAATTAGAGGTCTTGTAAGAAGCCCAATGCTTGTTATTTTCTCAACTATTATGTGCTTTGTAATTAATCCTCAACTTGGTTTAGTATTCGTAATATTAATTCCAGTTGTTGCATTCCTATTCTGGTTAATTGGTCATTTTGCTATGCCATTATTTAGTAAAATATTTTCTAAGTATGATGCATTAAATGAATCAGTTCAAGAGAATATCAATGGTATCAGAGTAGTTAAGAACTATGTAAGAGAAGAATTTGAAAAAGAAAAATTCAAAAAATCAGCTCATGAATTAAGAGTTGGCTTTACTAAAGCTGAATTAATAGTTACTATGATGAACCCAATATTACAATTTGCATTAAATGTTGCCGTATTCGTTGCTGCTATATTAGGTGCATATATTATTACATCAACTGGTGGAGCAGCTATGGAAATTGGTGGTCTTCAAGCAGTTATTCAATATGGTGTTCAAATATTAATGTCATTAATGTTCTTATCATTCATTTTAGTTATGATTTCTATGAGTGTTGCATCAGCTAAAAGAATTGCAGAGGTTTTAAATGAAGAACCAACAATTAAGAATCCTGAAAATCCAGTTATGGAAGTTAAAAATGGTGATATTGAATTCAATAATGTTTCATTTAAGTATTCAAAGGATGCTGAATTATTAGCCTTAAATAATATCAATTTAAAGATTAAATCCGGTCAAACAGTTGGTATTATTGGTTCAACAGGTTCAGCTAAATCAACATTAGTTAACCTAATCTCTAGATTATATGATGTAACTGAGGGTGAGGTTAAGGTTGGAGATATTAATGTTAAGGATTATGATCTAGAAACATTAAGAAATAATGTATCTGTTGTACTTCAAAAGAATGTATTATTCTCAGGTACAATTGAATCTAACCTAAGATGGGGAAATAAGAATGCTACATTAGAAGAAATAAAAGAAGCTTCTAAGATAGCATGTGCTGATGAATTCGTTGATAGATTCCCTGATGGCTATAGTACAAAGATCGAGCAAGGTGGTACAAACGTATCTGGTGGTCAAAAGCAAAGATTATGTATAGCTCGTGCATTATTAAAATCACCTAAAATACTAATATTAGATGACTCAACATCAGCAGTAGATACAAAAACTGATGCTGTAATTAGACAAGGCTTTAAAAATAGCTTACCTAATACAACAAAGATTATAATCGCTCAAAGATTATCATCTGTTGAGGAATCAGATATGATTATTGTTATGGATAATGGAACAATCAATGGTATTGGAACTCATGATGAGTTATTAAAGAATAATGCAATTTATCAGGATATTTATCAAATCCAAAACCAAATATCTAGTAAAGGAGTTGAAGCATAATGGCAGCACCAAGACGTGGAATTCAAAAGAAATTTGACAAAAATGCTTTAAAGACTTTACCAATCCTACTTAAATATTTATTCAAATATTATAAGTGGAGAATGATCTTAGTATTTTTCTTATTAACACTAGTTACAGTTTCAACTGTAGCAGCAGGTATATTCCTACCTATTATTATTGATACTATCACATATACTGAGCCAGGATCTAAGGCTGTATTAATTCATACATGGCCAGAAATTAAAGACCAAGTTATTATGCTTGGTACAATCTTAGCTTCAATTTATTTAACTGGTATTTTATCTTCAATTGGCTATAGTGTTACTATGGCATTTGTAGGACAAGGTTTCCTTGAAAGATTAAGAATAGATCTATTTAACAAGATGGAATCTCTTCCTATTTCATATTTTGATAGAACACCTCATGGTGATATCATGTCAAGATATACAAATGACGTAGATGCTATTAGACAATTTGTTACTCAAACATTACTTCAAGCATATCAAGCATTCTTAACAATAATATTCGTTGTTTCAATGATGATATTCTATAGTGTATGGCTTGCATTAATTGCTTTCCTAGGAGTATTTGTAGCACTTGTTATTATTAAGCATGTTGGTGGTAATTCAGCTAAGTACTTCATGAAACAACAAGTTTCAACCGGTAAGGTTGAAGGCTACATTGAAGAAATGATGAATGGTCAAAAGGTTGTTAAGGTATTTAACCATGAAGAAGAATCAAAGGCAGCCTTTGATATTATTAATGAAGAATTAAATAATGATGCGTATAAGGCAAACTATTATGGAAATATATTAATGCCAATCTTAAATAACTTTGGTAACCTACTATATATCCTAATTGCAATTGTTGGTATCATTTTCTATTTCTTTGATATTTGGAACCTATCATTAGGTAGATTATTTACAGATATTTATTCAATAGTTAATATCGGTGTTGTTGTTGCATTCTTAGGAATGACAAAGCAATTCACTCAAACTATTGCAAACGTATCTCAACAAATGTCTATGATTGCAATGGCTATGGCTGGTGCGAATAGATTATTTGATTTAATGAATCAAGAATCAGAGGTTGATAACGGTTATGTTACTTTAGTTAGATGTAATATTGATGAAAATGGTAATATTACTGAAACTAATGAAAGAACACATAAGTGGGCATGGAAATATGTTCATAAATCAACTGGTGAGCTTGAATATAGAGAATTAAAGGGTGATATTTTACTTGATAATGTAGATTTCGGTTATTTTGAAGATAAATTAGTTCTTCATAATATTGAAATTTATGCCCATCCAGGTCAACAAATAGCTCTTGTTGGAGCAACTGGTGCAGGTAAAACTACAATCACAAATCTAATCAATAGATTCTATGATATTGCAGATGGTAAGGTTAGATATGATGGAATCAACATCAATAAGATCAAAAAGGATGACTTAAGAAGATCTTTAGGTATAGTTTTACAAGAAACATCATTATTTACTGGAACTGTTATGGAAAATATCAGATATGGTAGATTAGACGCAACTGATGAAGAAGTATATGAGGCAGCAAAGATTGCTAATGCATATGACTTCATTACTCGTCTTCCTAATGGATTTAACACTATGCTTACACATAATGGTTCAAATCTATCTCAAGGTCAACGTCAATTAATAGCTATAGCTCGTGCAGCTTGTGCAGATGCTCCAGTTATGATTCTAGATGAAGCTACATCTTCAATCGATACAAGAACAGAAGCATTAGTTCAAAGAGGTATGGATAAGCTAATGGAAGGAAGAACTACATTTGTAATCGCTCATAGATTATCAACTGTTAGAAATTCTGATTGTATTATGGTATTAGATCAAGGTAGAATCATTGAACGTGGAACACATGAGGATTTAATTGCTAAAAAGGGAACATACTATCAACTATATACAGGAGCATTCGAACTTGAATAATTTAGATTATTTAAACAAATATAAGCTATTTATCGTTGATTATGATGGAACAGTATTAGATTCAATGAGAATGTGGAACACAATGCTTTCTGAATTCTTAAAATCAGAGAATATCAAATTCGATGTTGATATTGATAAATTAGCTAAAGAACAAACAAATAAAGAATCAGTAGAATATATTCACGAAAATTACTTTAGTAATATTACAAAATCAGAGCTTGAAAATAAGATGTATGATTTTGTACGTATTAGATATATTAAGCAAATCCTAAAGACTAACGCAGAAGTGATGCTTAGTGAAATGAAGAAGTATGGTAAGGTTGTTTTATTCTCAGCTACAGCCAAGGAATTACTAGAGGATTCATTTAAAACTAATAACATCAATAGATTTTTTGATGAAGTATATTCAGCTGGTGATTTAAACACAACTAAATCTGGTGGCTTAGGCTACGAGGTTGTCTTAAAGTTAGAAGGATTTAAGAAAGAGGATACTTTAGTTGTTGAGGATGTAAATCACGCAATTAAGGGTGCGAGAAGCTTAAATTTCGATACTCTAGCTATATATGATGGACAAAAAAGCTGGAATGAAATAAAAGAAATATCAACTTACAGCTTAAATCTTTTAGATTTAATATAAATACTTTACTTTAAAATAAATTGATAGTATAATATCTATCGGATTTTATAAAAGCTGATACCGGCTTGAATTTATGATAGGGTTTAGAGAGCTGTAGTTATGGTGAAATACAGTCAAATATCAATTTTCGGATCACCGGAGGAGCTAAGTGAGTGAACTTAAGTAACTCGTTTCGTAGACTCGCGTTAAGAGTAAATGAGTGCTATATCTATTTGGTATAGAACTAAGGTGGTACCGCGGATTATTTCGTCCTTAGAAGATTAATATCTTTTAAGGACTTTTTTTATTGGAGGGATTTAGATGAAAGATTACAAGGATACCCTATTTATGGGTAAAACAACTTTTGAAATGCGTGGTAACTTATTTAATAAGGAACCAGAAATTCAAAAGAAATGGAAGGATATGGACCTTTATAACAAGGTTATTAGAAAGAATGAAGGAAAAAGAGAATATACACTTCATGATGGTCCACCATACGCAAATGGTGATATCCACTTAGGACATGCATTAAACAAAATATTAAAGGATTTTGTTGTTAGATATAAGAATATGAATGGCTTTAAGAGCCAATATATTCCAGGATGGGATACACATGGTCTTCCTATCGAAAATGCACTACAAAAGAGTGGTGTATCAAGAAAGGATAAGCCAATCGCTGAATTCAGAAAGCTATGTATGGAATATGCATATAAGCAAGTTGAACGTCAAAAGAAGGGATTTGAAAGACTAGGAGTACTAGGTGATTTTGATAATCCATATATCACATTAACTCCAGATTTTGAGGCTGACCAAATTAGAGTATTTGCTAAAATGGCAGAACGTGGCTTAATTTATAAGGGATTAAAGCCAGTTTATTGGTCACCATCTTCTGAATCAGCTTTAGCCGAAGCTGAAATTGAATATAAGGATATTACATCTAAGGCTATTTACTTCCTATTCCCACTTACAGATGGTAAAGGATTAGTTGAAGATGCAAAGATCATGGTTTGGACAACTACTCCATGGACACTTCCTTGTAACCTAGCTGTTGCTGCTGGTCCAGTAGTTGAATATGTAGTATTTGAATCTAATAAGGGCAAATTAATTTGTGCTAAGGAATTACAAAGCCAATTAGTTTCTAAGCTAGGCTTAACTGATGTTAAGGATTTAGGATATATTAAGGGTGCTGATTTATTAAATTTCCATTATAAGCACCCTCTATATGATAGAATTTCACCAGTTATCAACGCAGATTATGTAACAACAACTGATGGTACTGGTTTCGTACATATCGCACCAGGTTATGGTGAAGAGGACTATATTGCTGGTAAGGAATATGGTCTTGAGATTATGGTTGCTGTTGACTCTAAGGGTTATCAAACAGAAGCATCTGGTAAATATGCTGGATTATTCTATGATGAATCTGAAGATGTTATTATTGAGGATTTAAAGAATGCCGGAAGCTTACTATTATTAGATCCTATCACTCACTCTTATCCTCATGACTGGAGAACTAAAAAGCCAGTTATCTTTAGAGCAACTCCACAATGGTTTGCATCTATTGACCCAATTAAGGATGAAATCCTAGATGCTATTAAGAATGTAAACTGGAACCCTAAATGGGGTGATGTAAGAATTTCAAATATGATTAAGGATAGACATGACTGGTGTATTTCTCGTCAAAGAGCTTGGGGTGTACCTATTCCAGTATTCTATGCTGAAGATGGAACTGAAATCTTAGATCAAAAGGTTTTAGCTCATATTGCATCATTATTTGAAAAGTATGGTTCAAATGTATGGTTTGAACGTGAAGCTAAGGATTTACTTCCTGAAGGATATACAAACGAGCATTCTCCAAATGGCAAGTTCACTAAGGAAAATGACATTATGGACGTATGGTTTGACTCTGGTTCAAGCTATAAGCTATTACAAAGAAGAGGTATTTCATACCCTGCTGACTTATATTTAGAGGGTTCTGACCAATATAGAGGTTGGTTCAACTCATCAATTATTACAGCTGTTGCAACTACAGGTACAGCTCCTTATAAGACTGTAGTATCTCATGGATTCACACTTGATGGTCAAGGTAGAAAGATGAGTAAGTCTTTAGGTAATACTGTAGACCCAATTAAGGTATGTAACGAATCAGGTGCTGATATTCTTCGTTTATGGGTTGCATCTGTTGAATATAGAGCAGATATGCCACTTTCAAAGGATATCTTAAAGCAAGTATCTGAATCATATAGAAAGATTAGAAATACATTAAGATTCTTATTATCTAATACATCTGATTTCAATCCTAGCGATTCACTTCCATATGAAAAGCTAGAAGAGGTTGATAAGTATATGTATATTAAGCTTCAAAGATTCATCGCTGAAATCAAAAAGGATTATGATAACTTCGATTTCGGTGAGGTATATAGAAGTGTAAATGCTTATATAACAAATACTTTATCTCAATTCTATTTAGACTTCACAAAGGATATTTTATATATTGAAGATCCTAAATCTAATAAGAGATTATCAACTCAAACTGTATTCTATCAAATTTTAGAATCATTAATTAAATTACTTGCTCCAATCCTACCTCATACAATGAGTGAAGCATATGATACACTTCCATATAAGACTGCAGAAGACGTATATTTAACTGATATGCCAGAAGCTAATTCAAATTTAGATGCTAATTTAGAAGCTAAATTTGATAAGTTTATGGAATATAGAGATGTTGTATTAAAGCGTCTTGAGGAAGCAAGAGCTGAAAAGGTTATTGGTAAGAGCTTTAATGCTAAATTAACTATTACATTAGATAAGGCATCTCATGAAGTATTTGACTCAATTAAGGATGATGCTAAGCAATTATTAATTGTTTCACAATTAGAATTCGTTGACGGAGATAAATTCGACGTTAAGGTAGAACAAGCTTTAGGACATGTATGCTCTCGTTGCTGGATGATAGTTCCATTCATCAATGAAGATGAATTATGTCCAAGATGTAATAGTATTGTAAATAAGAAGTAGTTTTTGACAATTTAGCAAATAAATGTTAAAATCGATATAAGGTGGTGATGACGATGAATTTCCAATTATTCTTTCTAAAAGAAGGATCTAGATATTATGAAAAAGCAGATTTAATAACATTATTATCTTCAAATTCTAATATCACTTCACCTGATTTAAAGGATTCTTTTGGTAAAAGAGTATATAGATATCATCATACCGTATTAGATTTCTCTGCAGATTTCATTATGACTGAAAAGTCTGTAGTACCACATCTTGAAAGATTAGACCCTAAATATTATGACGTAGATTTCTATTTAGAGTTCGATGTATTACTTTCAAGCTATGGTGTTGAAATATTACTTGATATAGTTCAAGAAATATGCCAACAATTTGATTTCAAGGTATATTGTGAATCATTCCAATATGATGTAAGAAACTTCAAAAGAACTGAAGTTATGAAGAACTTCAACTATTGGAAAAGAGCATATGCTGATAAGCATCCTGAAGAAATTGCTAAATATAATAAACTTGATTCACAAACTATTTCTTATGTATATGGTTATTTACAAAAGAAAAAGCGTTTTGAATTAACATATGATCCAACTAAGATTCAAGTATCAGATTATATTTTCTTAGCAGCAGAAAAATCAAGAAGTGCATTCGTTGCTATTAGATGGAATGGTGAAAGACAATTTATTTTACCTCCAGTAGTTGATATATTGATTTTAGATGATTCAAAGGTAAAAAGATTTATCCCAATGAGTGAAGTAATGATGAAGGCTGAAAAATTCTTCACACCAATTGAGACTAACGTATCAAAGCTTGATACAAAATATGTAAATAAATTACATAAGATTTTAACTAAAGAACGTTTTGCACCTCTTAATACTGAACTAAAAAATATTACTATAGATAAAATTTTAGATATATAAGAGGTAAAAATATATGGATAAGGCAAAATATATAGATCATACTAACCTTAAAGCATTTGCAACTACAAAGGATATTATTAAACTATGTAGTGAGGCTAATTATTATCATTTTAAATCAGTTTGCGTTAATCCAGCTAATGTGTCACTAGCTCATGATTTACTAAGAGGTAGTGACGTTTTAGTTTGTACCGTAATTGGTTTCCCACTAGGCGCAAATACATCTGATGTAAAGGCCTATGAGACAACAAGAGCCATAGCTGATGGTGCTGATGAAATAGATATGGTTATTAATATCGGTAAGGCTAAAGAAGGCGACTGGGATTACGTTAGAGATGATATTAAGGCAGTTGTTGATGCTGCAAATGGTTGTTTAGTTAAAGTTATAATAGAAACATGCTATTTAGATGAAAATGAGATTGTAAATGCATGTAAATGTGCTATGGATGCTAAGGCTGATTTTGTAAAAACATCTACAGGCTTTGGTACAGATGGCGCAAAAGCATCTAATGTTAAGCTAATGAAGGAAACAGTAGATGGTAAATTAAAAGTAAAAGCTTCTGGTGGAATTAAAAATAAAGTGCAGTTTGATGAAATGATTTCTGCTGGTGCCGATAGAATCGGTTGTTCCTCTGGAGTAGAAATTATGGAGGATAAGTAATATGAGTATACCTACACCACATATAGATTGTGACGATAAAAGTAAAATAGCAAAAGTAGTATTAATGCCAGGAGATCCACTTCGTGCAAAGATGATTGCTGATACATATCTAACTGATGTTATCCAAATTAATGGAATTAGAAATATGCTTGGATATACAGGTAAGTATAAGAACAAAAGAATTACAGTAATGGGTTCTGGAATGGGAATGCCTTCAATTGGTATTTATTCATTCGAGCTATTTAAATTCTACGATGTAGAAACTATTGTAAGAATTGGTTCAGCAGGTAGCTATACACCTGAATTAAAATTAAAGGATGTAATATTAGTTGAATCAGCATATTCAGATTCAAATTATGCTAAGGTCGCAACAGGTATTTCATCTAAAATATTAAAGCCATCTAAGGCTATTAATAATAAGCTTAAAAAATCAGCTGAAAAGTTAAATATCACATTAAAGGAAGAAAGAATCTATTCATCTGATATTTTCTATTCAGTAAACCCTGATAGATGGAAGAAAATTAAACAAGATAAGGGATGTATGTGCGTTGAAATGGAAACATTTGCCCTATTTGCAAATGCTAAAGCATTCGGAAGAAAGGCAGCTTCACTTTTAACAATATCTGATTCGCTTCTTAATACAGATATGCTTACACCACTTGAAAGACAAAAATCAATGACAGACATGATTTTAGTTGCCTTAGAATTAGCTAAAAACTAATAAAAAGGCCCTAATTTAATCATTTTTCTAAAAAATATAGATATTTATATGGTTTAGAGAATAAAATGCCTAATAGTGTATTAAATATTAAGAATTAAGAATTAAAAAGTTCAGTTTTTGAACTTTTTATTTTTTCCCTTCTTTATGTATCATATTGAAAAAAAGAAGGAGGTTAAAGTAAGACATGTACAACTATTTTATGCTTATTGGTACTGTTACATCTGATGTTCAAGCTAAGATTGTCAATGAAACTAAAAAGGTTGTTAATCTAGAGCTTGCAGTAGCGCGTGAATTTAAAAATTCTAAGGGTGAAATCATAATAGATAAGATTAGAATCGATTTATGGGAATCTGGCGCTGAGCTTGCTGAAAGAGTTCTTAAAAAGGGCTCTAAGGTTGGAATAAAGGGTAGAATAGCACCGAAATGGATAAAATTAGAATCTGGCGCATATGCTAGCTCAAATGATTTAGTTGGAGAAAGATTAATTCAAATTACACCTGATGGAGAATTAAAGGAATATGAATCATTTGATGAAGTTAATTTAGATAATAAGGAAGAGGAATAATATCTAAATAATCATATTAAGTCTCATGCAAAAATACTTAATATAAAAAGGGCTAAAAGCCCTTTATTTTTTTATTTTATTTAATATGGTATAATAATAAAAGATTGGAGGTAAGTATTTATGAGAATTAAAAAGTTATTTATAGTATCTATTCTATTTTTAA